>Ga0208863_1000939_pt1 | contig 21979 bp, 24 predicted proteins | sample RifOxyD3_FD_184040 | JGI IMG/M metagenome (GOLD analysis project Ga0208863, IMG submission 184040) | Soil microbial communities from Rifle, Colorado - Rifle Oxygen_injection D3 (SPAdes) | ecosystem: Environmental > Terrestrial > Deep subsurface > Rock core/Sediment | place: Rifle, Colorado...
GCGGGCCGAAGAGGTCGGCATCCTGTCCGAGAACACGAACAGAGCGTTGCAGCTCCTGGGCAAGACCGCGCCGGCGGAGAGCGTCCAGGAGTACAACCTGGCCAAAGAGGCCTTTCGCCAGGAGATGAAACTGATCTGGCAGAACCCGTTCAAATTCACGATCAGCGCCGATTCAGGACGCAAGACAACCACCGCCGTGATCCTCAGCCTGAAGGTGATGACCGATTTCCCCGGCCTGCAGCGGCTGCTCAACAAACTGGCCGACCGGCTGGATGATCCGGCCTACACCCAGATGCTCGAACGGATCAAATCCGGCGACAAGCCAAACCGGATTGCCAGGGATTTTCTTGAGGCCAAGAAGCTGATCTGATGGCGAGCGACCCTTTCCCCTCCCCCGGCAATCGGTGCGCCTCCGGCTGCCGCCTTCCTGCCAGGCGGACATCCACCCTGTCGATCGTCCGGCGGGCGACGGCCGGCCTTCTTCTGCTGGCGGCTTTTGCCTGCGCGCCAACGCCGGACAAACCAGCACCGCCGGCCTACCGCATCGGCTACATGATCTGCAACAGCCCCGAGGAAACCCTGGTCCGCTTCCGGCCGCTCACCGCCTATCTGGCCGAAAAGCTCGGAGTCCGGCTGGAGGCGGTGGCCATCGACACCATCGACTTCACCAAACGCATCGACGAGGTGGACTTTACCCACTCGAACTCGCTGCTCTACATCATCCTGCACCGGTTGCACGGCGTCGAAATAGTGGCCGGCGAAAAGGCGGGCACGCTCGGAGTAAAATCCCAGGGCGCCATTGTGGCCCTGAAGAAAAGCAACATCCGGACCCTGCAGGATCTGAAGGGCAAGACCATGCTCTTCGGGCCAATGTATGCCCCGACCACCTACCTGACTCAGCTTTTTCTGCTGCTCGAAAACAACATTGATCCGGAAGAGGACCTGGCATTTTATTCCATTCCGGCCGGCTCCTTTAAACATGAAAAGGTGATCTACGGGGTTTTATTCGGCAAGGCGGATGCCGGGGCCTTTCCCATGCTTGATTTTGAACGAATGGTGCGGGCCGGCAAGATCAGCGCCGAGGATTTCACCGTGATCGCCACCGGGCCGCCCATTGTCTACTGCAATTTCGGGGTGACCCAGAAGATTGACCAGGCCTTGGCGAAAAAATTTCAGGAGGTTCTGCTCGGCATTACCAACGAGACCACGGTGGCCATTGACGGCGAGGTGGTCAAGGTTCTGGAGCGCGCCCAGGTGGACGGCTATGAGGTGTTGCAGGACGACGACTTCACCATGGTCCGGGATATGGCGCGGCGCACCGGGATGCCACCGTATCAGGAGTTCTAAGATATTCCGGCGGGCGGAGAACCTCTTAGTTCTACTTTGTCACATTCCCGAAAGAATCCAGGAGTCAGGAGTCAGAATTCAAGAGAAACGAAAAACATACTGCTGGCCAAATGGTTCGATTTATTCTGTCTCCTGAATTCTGGATTCTGAATTCCATAAAAGACTGTCAGCCTAAGCCCAGCGGAGCTGGACTCTTTTCAGTACCCCCTTGAGGGGTGTAAGTCCCTTAACCGCGGTTAATACCCGAATGTCCCGTGCGCGTAAGATTTATGATTTTTTGACCGCACACTGTTAGCAATCACGCATAAGTGACTAAAACTTCTGATAGGGCGGCATGTTCGTCCGTTTGGCCATCTCCCGGACGCTATCGAATTCCGCATCGGTAATATCGCGGTACCCCTGCACCAGGGCCCGGTCCAGGACCTTGACCACCTCGCCGTTGATCTCCACCGTGTCCTGCTCGGTAATTGACAGCACCACCTTTTTAAAATGCTCGGCAAAGGCGCGGTCGATCTTCTGGGTCACCCCGAAATTACAGTAGGGAATATCAGGTCCGGCCGTGATAATTTTGAAATCAGCCATGTCGATCCTGCCGTCGGCTGCCATGGTCTCGATATCGTCGAGGGGCAAGGAGCCGGCGTCGTACTTACCGAATAAAACTCCGTAGATCACCTTCTCGTGCTTAAAGGAACCGGCCGGAATGGCGTAAAAGGCCAGGTCCTCTTCCGGATCGATGCCGTTCTGCTGCAGCACGTCCACCTGGCTCATGAAACCGGTGGGCGCCAGCATGGGACCGAACACCATGGTCTTGCCCTTCAGATCCGCGACCTTTTCGATCCCGCTGTCCTGCCGGACGACGATGACGCCCCGGGACAGATGGCCCAGGCTGCCCTTCCGCTCCGCCGCCAGCACCTCCACCCCATGCAGGCGTTGCAGGTTGATGTAAAGGAGCGAGTTGGTGTGGGTGAAGTCGAGGCTGTCAATCTCCTTCATGAAGTCGACCGTGTCAATGGCCACCGGCTCAAACCTGACCCCGAGCTTCTGGCTGAGAAAGGTGGTGAACGGAATGAACCGCTCCATGGTTTCCTTTTCGCTGTTGCAGATCATGTAGCCGATCCGGTAGGAGGGCTGCTTTTCCGGCGACGGGCCGGCCGGCGAACAGGAAACTACCAGAAAAAAGATGCAGGCGAGCATGGCCAATCGATTCATTGCCTGGTTCCCTCCGCCTTCCGGGGCGCGTTTTTCATCTTGTCTTGCAGTTGTTGCAGGGCTGCCTGGATGGCGGGCGCATGATCCTTGTTGCCGGCTGCCACGGCCTGGCCGTCTTTTTCCAGGGCGATCCGGTAGGCTTTTGCCGCCGCCGGGAAATCGCCGATCTCTTCGAGTGCCTGCCCAAGGTGAAAGTGCACCATCGAGTCGGCCGGCTGCAGAGTGGCGGCGCGCCGGAATAATTCGATGGCCGGCGCAGGCTTCTTCTGCTTCAAAAGAACCAGCCCCATGGAATCAAGCGCATCGACATTGTCTGGCGCCAGGATCAGAACCCGGTTGAACTCTTCGATCGCTTCCGGCAGCTTGTTCTGGCGATAATGGACCATGCCCAGTTTGAGCAGGGTCTTGATGTCCTGTGGGTTGAACTCCAGCAGAATGCGGTACTCCATCTCCACCACCGCATCCGGCATATCCGCTTCCACGTGGGCTCGGGCAGGAGTGGTGCTGGCCAGCATGGACGCGGCAACAAACAGGCGGAACGCCAAAAGACGGCGCTTGGTTCCGTGGCGCGCCATATCAGATGAACTTTCTGGACTTGAGAAAATCTTTGGCCACATTCTTCGGCTTGGCGCCGCCCTTCACCTCGGCGACCAGGGCAGCAAAGGTTGCATTGTCGATGGCATTGCCCAGCTTGTTGAGAATTCGCGGCAGGAGCGGAAAGTTGGTCAGAATATCCCGCCGCAGCAGGGGTGCGCTCACCGATGGCGAACCGCCAGGCTTGCCGTTGGTAAAGCCAAACGGATTCAGCCAGATGACGTTGAGCTGTTTCTCGTACTTCTCCTTGACGGCGAGATAGGCCTGCTCCGGGTCGGCTATCGCCGCGAGGCCGATCTGCCTGGCCCCGTCGATGGTGTTCTCGATCATGATGTCAATGTGCTCTGCCTCGACAGCAGACTGCAACGCGGCGTAAAGTTTTTCCTTGTCGGCATGGTAGCGGACCTGGACACTGGTGCCGGTCCGCTCATTGATGAGCAGGACAAGGATCTCGGCCAGGATATTCTCGCCAGGCGAATCAACCGCCCCGACATAGAGGGTTTTCCCCACGCAACTGAAAGCTGGAGTCGCCATGGCCAGGATGACGACCAAAGTGACAACAAATTGTTTTACCTTCAAAAACATACCATACTCCTGCAGACCAGCTTCCTTCCGGCTGCCTTTTTGTTATTGTGAAAAAATCAGGAACAGTTGCAACTTGAAAATATACCACCTTGCAAGCCTCTTGGCAAAGATTCCTAACCCGACCGAAAGCTGAAAATTGTGCATCCACGAAGACCAACGAGTCACCGATTTTTTTACCGGCGATCCATCGTGCTCTTATCAACAAAACAAAGGGACAGACAGCACTTTAGGAAATCGCCAGGGTTGAAGCGACCTTTGCAGTGGAGCACGGCCCAAAGAGACAGGTAAGCGATTTGGAGGAGACGAATCAGCGATAATACAACAAAACGGTTTACCCGGAGAACGGCTGAGGATGCCGAAAAAGAGAAAAACAGCTCATGAAACACGACCAGGATTTTCAACGCATCCGTGAGTTGCTGCCCAACCTGCACACGCACATCCAAAAGCGGGTTCCCACGAAATATCTGGCCGTTGCTGGCCCCGACCTTGGTCTGTACCGTAACAAGACCTTTGTCTTCGTCAGTGAGATTGACATCGTCATCTTCGCCGACTACCTGCTGTACAGCTACCAACCCCATGGCATCAGCATGGTGCGGCGCCACCCGAATCTCAACCGAACCAGGCTCGATCCTTTACCATGGCCCTGCTTGAGGCCATGGTCGCGTCGCGATATTCGTTGTATATGATCCAGGAAACCGTGCCGGCTAAAGGGGCCATGGTTACTGACATGCTGCGCCAGGACTCATTTCTCCTTGCCGACCGGGCCTTGTCCCGATCGGGAACGCCAGGGATGATGTTCGCCATGCGCCTGATCTTTTTCGACGACTTCGCCATTCAAAGCGGCGCCGCCATCCCTATTTACGCCGAACTGGCGGAGATGCCGGAGTTCCTTCACCTGATGCAGAAACTCGTTCCCTCCCCCGAGCAATTACCGGATGGCACTTTCCGGATGACGTCGGCCCAGGAGGCAAAATTCGCTCAAGGTCTCATGGCAATCAGCCTTCGCGAAGGCTACACCGAACGTATTGCCTACGAGTAGTCATAGCAAGGGTGATAGGGGGCCGCAACTTACGGTGCATACATATCCAGCTTGACATGCAGCATAGATGATGTGTAAAGTAACGCATGACCGGGAAGCAACTAAAGAAGCTGCTGGAAGCACATGGCTGGCGCCTTGATCGCGTCTCCGGCAGTCACCACATCATGATCCGGGAAGGAAACCGGTCAGTCCCTATCCCCATTCACGGCAATGCCGAACTTCCCAAAGGCCTGCTGCATGCCATCCTGAAACAAACAGGCATCAAGGAGTAAGACCATGCTTAGCTATCCTGCCCGTATTAAGAAAGAAGATGATGCCTTTCTGGTGACCTTCCCTGATCTGGAAAATGTCGCAACCTTTGGCCAGACCATCGAAGAAGCCCTGCAGAATGCCGAAGATGCACTGAACGGCTGCCTGGCGTCGGATTTTGAACGCAATTTCAGCATCCCGGCATCATCCGACATCACGGGTAAAAACATCCACCCCATCACTGTGGCGCCCCATATAGCGGTGGCCATCATGCTGCGCCAACTGCGGGGCGACAAATCACAGGTGGAAATTGCCCGACTCCTCAACATCACATATCAGGTGTATCAGCGCCTGGAGAATCCCCGCAAAGCCAATCCAACCATCAAAACACTCGAAAAAATTGCCCGGGCTTTCGGCAAGCATGTGGAATTGGGGTTTGTGTAGCCTGGATTACAGGGGGCTCAATGAGCGTGGGCGGTGGTTTTGTCCAGACTGTCGGCAATCCAGGCGTTCAGGCTTTTCCAGGCTTGGCGGGCGGCGATATAGGCCCTTCGATGGAGATCGGGAGAAAGGCGAAGCATGAGGCGGCCGGTGAATGGCTTTTCCGGTTCGTGCCCAAGCTGCTTGCAAAATGCGAGATAGTCTTCCACCGGATCGGACTTGCATCTCTCAACAGGCCTTGGCAAAATCAAAAACTGGTACTTCCAGTTTCCGGACCGGCTTGAATTTGTTTTTCGCAAACTCCAGCAACTCGTCAACCACCTCGGGCGCGTAGGTTTTCTCGCCACACCGCTCGCAGACTTCAGCCGGAACATGCTCCACGAAGAAATATTTTTCACCTTCCTCATAACGAAAGGTCGTTGTCATCTTTTTAAATTCACCGCCGCAGAACACACATTTCATGATTTGTTCCTCCTGATGCGACAATCCATGAACTTGTTAAGTTGTTTCAGAACCAACCCCTCTGCCGTGGCGTGGAATACGCATCCTGTCTCTAGAAACCTCCTGACCGATAGCACGACCCCCTTGTCATCAACACATTCGGACTTCGTCTAGGTTTGGCTTGGCGGAAGAACCAACAAGGCGGGCAGATACGCGGTCAAAAAAATTGCCCCCTTTATTCCCTCGCCCATTTTCCTTCTTGCTCACAGCTTCTGCTTATCTTCCTGTCTTGCTTCTCTAAGATTGATACGAGCTTGGTGGCCGTGCTTTTCCAGCAGATGTAGAAGGTTGGAGCCACTGAGCAATGTTAAGGGTTTGCCTTTTGCGAATTCGTAGGCATCGGGGCCGTAATCGGCTGTGGTTACCAGAATTCCCTTTGTCGCGCCTTCATTCATTACGGTGCCATACAGGTCTCTAACAGCTGACACCCCAACTGTATTAGTATAGCGTTTGGCCTGTATCACGATCTTTCCGCCCCTTATAGGATCAGGGTCAAACGCCACGGCATCCACTCCTCCATCACGGCTCGCCTGCGTAACCTTCACTTCTCCACCGCCGGACACGAATTCCTGCTCAAATACTTCGCGAATCAGGTGTTCAAAATCTTCCCAATCCATCGCCGCCAGATTCGTGCTTTCATTGATGTAATCCGCTATTCTGTAGCCTGCAACAAAACGCCGATCATTCTTGTCAATCATCATGACCGGAGGGATGGGAGATAAGCCAGACAGCCGAGACGCGGCTACCCCTTTGAGACTTTTGAAACAGGCCTTCGGGTCGATGCCAGCGAGATTAATGTGCATGAATGGCTCTTTACGGGCCAATACTGAAAGTACGCAAGCGGTGATGTTGCGTCCCGTGGTCTTGTCTTTAGCTGTCACTATGCCGTTAAAGACGACTGCATCTAGGGCGTCCGCCGTGTCTGCTTCAAACAGTTCATGGATCGTCCTTAAAGCTATTTGATAAAGCAAGCTGTCATACAGGGAGTCTCGTTCTCGTTCTGAAAGATGGGTTTCCTTGAACTCATCTTTCGACTGGACATACTGCACGTCCTTCAGGGTTGGCAGTGACTCTGGCGACGGCAAATCGTATTCAACAACAACTGTCCGCGTGTCGGCGTTGTAATCCAGATCCAATTCCTTCTGAAAATAGTCCGGATAGGACGAATTAGACAAGACGGAATCGCAGTAATCTGCAATCGCTCCCTGGTCTCTTGCCATGTAGTTCTCGTGGTTTTGATCAATTGCGGCACTGGACTCTTTCTGACGCGCGTAGAACTTATCTTTACGTTGCGCCCATTCCTTCATCGCTTCACTATGCTTGTCGCGGACTTGTTCGCAGTTCTTCTCCCACCAGGACCAGCTGTCGGTGTCTTCTTTCCTTGTTCTTTCAATAGAGCGCTCCCAGTCGGCGCAAAAGGCCGCGTTCCTATTCTCGACGACTTTCTTCTTGTGTTCCCATTTCTGGAGTTCGCTATCGTCTTGATCGTCAAACCTTTTACATTCTTCAACCCAGCGAGCATGGTCTTTTTGAAATAATGCCTCTGCTTCCTCCAGTTTCCGTGCTTTGCGCGAAGGAAAAAGATGATCTAGAAACCCAAGAACAGGCTGATACTTTGCTGCATCGGGCGAGTTTGATCTGACCGCAGGGACGGGTTTTAGAGGGACCACGTCAAGGGTTGGCGCAGTCGGAAGTGGCCGGTTTTCCGGAGGGGGAGGGAGTTCCAGTTTGGGAGGTGACTCTTTGAATGTAGTCGTATCCTTGAGTTGATTCCAATCTATGGCATCATTGACCCTGAGGGTCTGGTGCAAAATGTTCTTTAGTACTTCAATTGCTGCCTTGGCTTCGGCGTCGCGATCAATAGCTCCCTGGTTCCGTTCGTCCTTATAGCGTTGTGCTTCTGCCTTCAAACGTTCTTTTTCTGAGGCGACCTGCTCACGCAATCGTTCCTTTTGCTCGGCAGCCAATCTCCGCTCTTGCGCACGATGGTCTGCCTCAAGTTTGCGTTGCCATTGTTCGTCCCACTGAAGCTTTTGATAACTGGCTTTTTGCTCGACAACGTACTTATCTGAGCCACGGATATGACGGTACTTTCCAAGCCCATCGTGACGAACTTCTATTTCCCAAATAGTCTTGTATGCCATGTTAACCTCCGCCAATCCTCAACTATCTAGTCTCTGTGCCGTTCTATTGCGGTTGGGAAATCGTGCCTTCTTCATCGAACGTACTCTTCCGCGGGCGCTCCTTTTTGCGCTCCGTCGGAAGAGATTGCTAGTTTTTTTTAATGAATGGAATCATGCTACAATAAATTTCAATATTGTTATATTTTCCTCCGAGTCTTTCCAACAGCCCTTTAACTAAAAAAACTTCTTCTTCTTGGTTTTCACAAGGTCCAATAACAATACTTTTAATACTCTCAACATCAAATTTATATTCTATCCTTGATCTATATGTATTTATAACATTTATCGGATTACAATCCCAACAATAATGAACTATCCTATGCTCTTTTTCTTCAAAAAACCCAATATGCTTTATAGATGTAGTGATTGCTCCAATCGTTAAAGCACAATATTGAATTTCGTGGATCTCAGTATCTGATTTTTCAAAAGTATTAACGATTCTATCAACAACACTATTGACGAAAGGTTCAATATCTTTTTCAATGGATGGATCAATATATTTACAATTGGTAAAACATAAACCTGACGTGACTGGATGTTCGCCGTTTTTATCTTTAATGTTACGTGGTGTCTGGTTTTTCAAAATTTCCCAGTCAAACCCTATTGCAATATCGCCATAACCACGCCATTGGCTTAGCAGATTGCCATATGAAGAGAATGAACAAGAAAAAAAGTTTTCTAAATTTGGTGCTATTTTTGTTTCATATATTTGAAATAAATTATTATTTATTTCTTTCAATTTCTTTTTAGATTCTTGAAGAATCAACCGACCTTCTGAACGGTCAGTTAGTCCTCCGCTGTCCATTAACCATAAAGAACAATTTGTCAAGATACCTGCAAGGCCAGCTTTATTTGTATAGTGATATTTATGAATTTGCCTTTCCTGAATAAATTGTCCATGTAGTTCGTGTACACATTTTGGCATATATTTCAATCCATAACCGCCCCGAATGAGCTGAGCGGGTTTGGCGGCCGCTCGATTCTCGGCTTGAGTACGCCCGGCACGAGCGTGATCTTATGGGGTTAAAGTCCCCTGTATGGGAAAAGGGAAATGCTGGTGAACTTGTGCCCCCGCTCTTATCCCTTCCGCCACCACCCTTATCACTCAAAAAAGGGAAACATCCGCCCGAACCACTCCCGCCACCCGGAAGGTTGGGCCCCGGGCCGCGGTACAACCGCCGGCGCACCCTCCGCAGTTGCTGCCGGGGTCACCGGCGCCATGCGCAGATCAGCGACCGAAGCCAGGCCAGCCGGCTGCTGCTGCAGCATGTTGCAGAAACGACGGCTGGCCCTGGTCATCAGTTCACCGGTTGACGGCGCCGGCCGGCCTTCCTTCTGTTGCAGATAAAAATCGCGGGGCGGCTTTGGCGGGCCGCTTTCCGCGACCCGGACGTGCCAGAGCAGCCGCGCCTCGTCCGCAGTCACCCGGATCACCCGCAGCTCCTCATCCACGCGGGAGGCCTGGAGATGGCCGCCGGTCATAAAGTAGCGCAGCTCCCCAAGCAGAATCAGATCGTAGCTGTTGGTCCGGGCCATTGCCACTGCCTCGGCCTCGCTGATCGGGGTCTTGACCGGCGCCATGAGCAATATTTCAAAAACGCCGTTGCGCAAAAGCTCCTCGTAACATATGCGGGTCGCCTCATACCCTTGGCCGGGCGCATAGCCTGGTTCGCTGAAAGGGAAAAGCGCCACCCGGTATGAGCCGGGCATGACCGAGCCGAACGGCGCCGCATAGATGGTGTCGGCAGCCGGTGACGAAGAGGAGCCCTTCCTGGCGCAGCCGCAGAGAACGAGCATCATGAGAGAAAACAGGAAAAATCGGGACAAGGTGCTGGACATTGCAAAAACCCTCCGGGATATGGTTCCATAAAAGGGGGGACAGCACATCCATCATGGATGGGAGGACGAGGGGGCTAAGTGAGCTTGCTCATTAAGATACCTTTTCAAGACGCTCCGCTACCCAGACCTTGATGATAGATTGGCGAGGTACGCCCAGGCGTTTTGCCTCTTTGTCCAATAATTGAATCATCCAGATGGGGAAATCAACGTTCACCCTTTTCTGTTCCTGCTCGGGCCGCCGCGTTTTTTTTACGTCAAGGTGCTTTGATATGTCCGCACCCTCGTCAAATTTTTTATCAAAATCAAGCGCTTTCACTTTCATAAATATCTACCTCCTCTTTCCTTGACCGCCGCACCGAGATAATTCTAGCCATCCCGTCTCGATTAGGTGATGACACCCTAAATTCAAATTCCACAGTATATTTACTATACCTAAAATATACCAGCGGTCAACAGGATATTTATGAGCGCCTCACGCCGCGGGCGGCGATTTATCATGAAGTAACTTTCGTTGAAGGTGGGTGGGAAAAACAAAAGAGAATATCGAATATCGAACAAGGAATAATGAATGTCGAAGTGAAACAGGGAGTTCTATATTGAGGCCCGGTTGATTGATTTTGCCGTTCGTATAATTCGAACCGCTGAGACCTTACCAAAGACAAAAATCGGCAACCACGGCCCGAAAGGGCAAAACTTCATGATTCGAAATTCCTTGTTCGATATTCTCTTTAAAAATTTCAACTACGCAATTTCAGGCGGTTACCGTGAAGTTACTTGGGGTCAGGCCGGGCTGATGCAGGAGATGACAGGGTGTGCGGCGGCCGCTCGCTTCCGGGTCTCGGAGCGAGCCGCGTTTCCCCCCGGGTGAACGGTTGCGGCCGAATTTTCGGGGTGGCGTTCTGAGAAAAATCAGCCGCCCAGCGAACGCGCCATGCTTTCATAGCCGGTATCCGCCGGCAGGCCGTCCTGATACGAGGCTGCCACGGCCAGTTCATCGCACCGCTCGTTCAACGGGTTGCCGGCATGGCCGCGCACCCAGCGGAAGGTGATTGCCAGCGGCTCGACCAGATCGAGCAGTTCAGCCCAGAGATCAGGGTTGACGGCGGGCTTTTTGTCGGACTTGATCCAGCCGTTCTTGCGCCAGCTCTTTGCCCAGCCCTTGCTGATGCCGTTCACCACATAGCTTGAATCGGTATAAATGGTCACGGCCCGGCTCCGGTCCTCCAACTGCCGCAGGGCCACGATGCAGCCCATCAGTTCCATCCGGTTGTTGGTGGTCAACCGATAGCCGCCGGAAAATTCCATCCGTTTGCCGTCGCAGATCCGGACGATGCCGTAGCCGCCAGGCCCCGGATTGAAGCGGGCGCCGCCGTCGGTGTAGATTGTCACCTCACCGTCAACTGGCACGGTCGTGGTCGTGGCGGCTGCCCCCCCGGCCGCCACCTTCTTTCTGGCCACGGACGGAGTGCGGGTCGGCTGACGCAGCCAGGCCTCGGCAGCGGCCCGGCTCGGAAATCCCTTGAAGACCGCGCCTGGATAGCCGGTCACCTGGGCCTGGGCCGCGGGCCAGTTGTCATAGATGCCGGGACGCCGGCCGACCGCGATCGCGTAATATTTTTTTGCTGCCATGGGAACTATTTTAGGTGTTTAGGCTGTAGGTGGACTGTCTATCAGCAACTGAAAAATGCCAGAAATTTTACGCGTTGCACCATTATTCTCAATCGTTTTTGCCTACAGCCTACAGCCTATAGCCATGGCAGTCCATCCCGTTACTAAAAAGGCTCACCCGGCCGCCACCGGGCTGCGTAGCATGCCGAGCCCTGCGATGCTCACCTCGACCAGATCGCCGGGTTGCAGGAAGACGGCCGGCTCTCTGGTAAAGCCGACGCCGGCTGGTGTGCCGGTCAGGATCACGGTGTTCGGCAGCAAGGTCATGTCGTCGGACAGATATTCGATAAGTTCGGCCACGGGAAAAATCATATCGGCGGTAGAGGCGTCCTGCATGGTTTTTCCGTTCAGGGTGCAGACAATGCGGAGATCCTGCGGATCAGCGACCAGATCAGGGGTCACCAGCTCCGGGCCCAGCGGGCAGAAGGTGTCGAAGCTCTTGCCCCGCACCCACTGGCCGGCGCCGGCCTCCTGCTGCCATTGGCGGGCCGAGATGTCGTTGCCGATGGTGTAGCCGAGCACATAATCAAGAGCCTGCGTTGCCGAGACATTTTTCGCGGCCCGGCCGATGACCACGGCAAGCTCCGCCTCGAAATCCACCTGGGGCGGATTCTGACACGAAGGCGGCAACAGGATCGGATCGCCCGGATGGTTCAACGCGGCGGGATTCTTCATGAACAGAACCGGATAGCGAGGCGCGGCAATCCCTAACTCCCTGGCATGCTGCGCATAGTTGAGGCCGACACAGAGAATGGCGGCCGGCGCTACCGGCGCCAGCAGTTTGGCAACCCGCAACCGCCGGCCGGCATTGCGCAGTTTAGCCTGCGGCATACCGGTCAGCAGGGCGGCGGTGCCGTCCCGGAAGTCATGGCCGAACCGCTCCTGATTCCCGTCATCAAGAAAACGAATGATCCGCATGCCGCCGCCCGCTACTGCTGAAGCCGCATCTTGATGGTCTGCATGGAATGGCCCAGGATTTCCAGGGCGGCAATGATCGTCGAGCGCCTAGCCGGCTCGATCGTCTCCAAAAACTGCAGGTGGATGGAAAAGGCGAACGCCTCGATCTCCTGCACCTTTTTGTGACCGGCCGGTGTCAGGCTGGCGAGCTTCACCCGGCCGTCGTTCGGGTCCGCGACCCGCTGGACCAGATGTTTTCTCTCCAGGCTGTCAAGGATAACCGTGGCGCGGCTCTTGGCCACCTCCAGAAGGGCGGCGACCTCCCGGCCGGCAAAGTACCGATGCCCGTTAAAAGCCAACAGGCACTTGATCTCGGCCGGCGGCAGGTTGAAGCGCTTCGCCTCCAGATAAATCCGATCCCGGCAGCAGTTGTGCAGCTCGCCAATCAACTCCTGAAGTCTGTTTGCCTGATATTCCACAAGCCGGGCGGCGGCTGGTTCCTCGGGGTCGTACATACGGTGCGGTCGTCTGACTGATGATTCCTGGTTGTGCCTGTTGTCCGGCAGGCCTGCTGCCGCCAACTTTTTACCCTGGCAAACTTTTTATGTCAAGGAAAAACAACAGAATAGACCGGAAAGCAGGCCGACGAGTTCAGGTTGCACAGCCTGCGCCTACTATACAAGCACCCCTCAACTATTGCCAGCCCCGGCGCATCAAATAGACTGGCAAGCTTTCTCGCCATGGCAAGACGGTGAGACGGACAGCTTGACAAAAAGACTCAAAAAGTACAATTGTACTTATGAGAATCGTGGCCGATACAAATACATTTTGGGCGGTGGCGCTGGATGAGGCTGAAAAAAAAGAGATCATTGCGCAGTTATTTCTTTCCAGACCCCATTCAAGTGGCGGGGAGCTTTCTTCCCCGGACGACGGGCCTCCCTTACCACGCCCTGGCAAGCACTTCTGCTCCAAAGGCTTCCGGGGTGCGCCACCTGGCGGTTGCAAAAGACTCCCCGTTCTCTCGGCGCCCCAGGGTTCACAGACAATAACCGAATCACCTCACCTGAAGGAAACAGACCATGGACGTTGAAAAAGTTTACGTCAGGGCAGACGACACGGCCACCATCAAATGCCCCCGCTGCAATGCGGTCAAACAGCTGTCCGTGACAAATTTCAAGAACACGAAAAAAATTCTCAAAATAAAATGCGCCTGCCAGGAAGTCTTCTGCGTCAGCCTGGAATTCAGAAAGATGTACCGCAAAGAGACCAAGCTGGACGGCAGCTATAACAACACCTCAAAAGAAAACGACAAAAACCGGATGATCGTGAACAATATCTCCATGTCGGGTGTCGGGTTCACATGCATCGCCAACCACAAGATTGAAAAAGGCGACCGCCTCAAGGTCACCTTCACCCTCGATGATCAGCACAGATCCGTCATTGTCAGGGAGGCCGTGGCCCGGCTGGTCCAGGGGAGTTATATCGGCTGCGAATTCATCAACGTGGATGCATTTGACAAATACCTGGGCTTCTACCTGCGGCCGTAAAAAAGACCTGCGAGCCTCTTGCAAAATGAACGTCGTAGCGAGATCGAGAAAAAAATATTCTGAGCAAGGATGAGTTGTGAAATCGACCGGAAGCGTAGCAGGGCTACGTTGAGGACGATTTCACGAGAAAGACGCCGCGCAGGATATTTTTAGCCGATCGGAGTAGATGTTCATTTTGCAAGAGGCTCCTGCATCAGATCTTTTTCTTCAAGTCCAGCAGGGGGGTGCCGTCAATCACATCGACTCCGGTCACGGTAAGCGATGTGCCGTCGATGGCCAGCACCCGCAGTTCGGAAAGGGCGATGGGATTGGGCCGCACCGGGCTGCGGGTTGCAAAGACGCCGCGCAGACCGCGGGACCGATCCCCGCGGGGATAGACCTTGAGCAGATCCCGCCGGGCTTCATGCAGCCAGAACAGGGCCACCACGGTCTGGCCGGCCTCGACGCCATCCAGGGCCTCCCGGAATTGGGGATAAATCTCCAAGGTGCCGATAACCGTTGATTCATCGTAGTTACGCGGCGCGGCGGCCGGCGACTGCAGATGGCAGTGCATCACCCCGATCGGGATGAGCTGCATGGATTTTTCAATTTTTTCGTCTGCCATCTTCCCTCGCTACCATAACCGGAGCCACGCGAAAGGAGCACACACCGGTGTCCCAAAAAAACGCCATTATTATCCTTGCCGTCATCATCCTCGCCTTCGGGGGATACCGCCTGTTTTCGCCGGCCCACTCGATTAAAAACAGCAAACCGCGCGGCGAGACGATCATCTGTTTCGGCGATAGCCTCACCGCCGGCACCGGCGCAACGGCCGGCCGGGATTATCCCGCCCAGTTGGCCGCACTCATCGGCCGGCCGGTGGTCAACGCCGGCGTGCCGGGCAACACCACGGCCGACGCCCTGGCCCGGCTGAACAACGACGTGCTGAACCGCTCGCCCCGCATTGTCATCATTACCCTGGGCGGCAACGACCTGAAAAACGGCCTGGATCGGGAGACCGCCTTCCGCAACCTGCGCGTCATTGTCGAGACCATCCAGCAGCAGGGCGCCCTGGTGGTGGTCGGTGGCCTCAAATTCTTCCCTCTGGACCGCGGTTATGCCGCGGCCTACGACCAACTGGCCGCAGAGACCGGCGCCCTGCTGGTGCCGGATATTCTGGGAGGAATCATGGGAGAAACCCGGCTGATGAGCGACCAGATCCACCCCAATGACGAGGGTTATGCACGCATGGCCGAAAAATTCCACAAGGCCCTGCAGCCTTACCTGTGAGAAGACCCACAACGCCCCCTGTCCATCCCGGCCTGGAATCGTTCAGCCGGCATAGCTACCCAGATGGATAGTCTGAAGGGGTTTAGTCTGAAAGATGAAAAGGCTAACAGACTACAGTCTAACGGACTAAACAACCTGCCAGTCATCAGCCGGGCTTAATCCGTTCGTACAGACGCCGCAAATCGCCGGCCACAAATCGCTGCACCCTTCGGACATTCCGGTTGTGGGACGTACGCAGGTGCCGCCGGCCCTGCGTTGCAATGCACTGCTGGACCTGGGAGCGGACCCGCTCCCAAAGGTCCTGCTTGTAAGCAGTTTCCAGCGGCAGGAGGCGGTCAAGAGCGGCAAGGCTCCGGCGGATATAACTCGGAATCAGCCACCGCTGCACAAACATCGACATGCAGACCAGCACCAGAAGCACCCCGACCAGCGGCCCGATCAGATGCTGCCGGCCAAGGGTGCCGTCGGCTAAAGCGGCGAGCAGGACGGTATCCGGCATCCCGAGGAAATGCTTCGTGAGCAGATCGCCGAAAAAGAAAACCAGCAGCGCGGCGAATCCGCCGACCCGCAACACATTCAGAAAGCGTTCGTTAAAACCTTTCTTGTAGGCGGCCATGGCCTCGGCCAACAGGGCCAGCTCCCGCAGGCCGCGGTCCACCTCCTGCAGAAGATGGTTCATTCGCTGCCGGGGCGCTGCCTTTACCGCCTGCTTCAACTCCTCGCGCTCGCTCAGCCAGGCCTCGACCCCGCTCGATACCGCCGCCTCGCCGGGCGCATAAGTCAAAAATATGCGCGGGATGTCCTTGCGGCCGGTCATCTGCGAAAGGTTCCAGCACAAGGTCCCGTAGGAATGCACCAGGTCCGTGATATTCTCGCACTCATCGATCCGATTCAAGACATACAGCACTCGATCCTCGCCCGTAGCCCCGGGCAGGGTACTCCGAATCGCCTGATAGGTTTCCTTGATGGTACCCGCCTTATGGGGATCGAACATCAGGATGATCAGATCGGCCATACGGGCCAATTCGTTGACCACGCCAAGATAATCGTAGCCCCGGTCCTTTTCGGTTACCGAATCAAGCATGCCCGGAGTATCGATCAGGGCCAGTTCCTTGAGGATCGGCGCATCGACCCGCTTGAGCCGCAGATGGGCGACCAGGTGTTCGCCAAACCGCCGCAGCGGGGCGAACGGCATCTGTTCATCGCTGACCACCGTGCTGCCCGGCACCTCCACTACCGCATCGCCGGAGGCACGGCCGGCGATTATCGTGAAACTGTCGTCCGTGGGCGCCTGGCCGGTGCGCTGGACCGGCATGCCGAGCAATTCGTTGATGAACGTTGATTTGCCCGAGGAATAGTTGCCGATGACCAGCACGAGCGGCTGCCATTTCAACGGCGTCAGCAAACTCTCGATCTCAATGCCGTACCGTTTGAAAACCGGCGCCATCTTGCGACGCAGGAGTTTTTCCAGATCTTTTACCAGCGTTTCGGACATGTTGGTTTTATCCTCCGCCTCTCCCAAATTAAAAAATTGCGACCATGCACGGGACACATTCTGTCTGGCAACCGTTCACCGTGTGAGCTAAAATGGTCTATAACCACCGGCATTGTAATCGTTCAGCAGTGCTCCAGATGCGCGTGTCAATCGTCGGCAGTTTCGTATGCCGACAAAGAGGCCTGCGAACTGTACTGGTGCTACGTGAGCAGGCCGATGACAAAGCAGATGGGGTGCTGCTGAACGATTACTCTGTCTGTAGCCTGATCAGGGGCAAATAGCAACCGGATTTAAAGCGGTTGCCCTCTTCAGGCAGAGATCGATGTACTGCTAACCCAGCCGAGCTGGATAAGTCCCTTAACCTCTGTTAACACCTGAATGTCTCGTAAACGTAAGGTTTACGAAACTTTTGACCGCAACCCGTTAACAATCCGCCTAAGGGACTAAAAATACATGCTCTGCCTGATCCGGGCCGAGGTCCGCAGCACGCCGATGTTTTCATCCACATAGTCGATCACCTTGGGCAGCTTGCCGGCGGCCGGCCGCAGGATACGGCCGATCACCTGCCGAAGACGGCCGGTGAATTTGATGGGCGTGGTCAGAAAAAGCGTGGAAAGCCCAGCCACGTCAAAGCCCTCGCCCACCAGCTGCAGAGTGGAAATCAGGACCGCCACCCGACCCTGCCGCACCGCCTCGACGATGCTCGTCCGCTCCTCGGCCGCCACCCGGCCGGTTAAAACCGCCACCTCAAGGCCGCCCTCCCTGACTAGTTCGGCCAGCCGCTCGCAGTGCGCCACTCGGTCGCTGACCACCAGCACCGTGCCGCGAGTCTTCGGCGCCTCCCGGACCACATCGAAAGCGATCTGCCGGTTGCGCTCCTCGTCAGCGGTAAGGGCGGTCATCAGGGCCTGGTAATCGCCGCGGAAGGAATAGTGGAAGCCGGTGGGCCGCTGGACAAACTCGGGCCGCAGCACGGCGCCCACCTCTTCCAGGTGTCGGGACTCGACCTTATGTTTATTTTCGCCCATGTACAAATAAATAAGCGGGGTCAGCCCATCCTCGCGCCGGTAGGCGGTGGCCGACAGGCCAAGGGAATACATGCAGTCAAAGGCGCGGACCACGTCGGTAAAAAGACTGGCCGGCACCCGATGGCACTCATCGACAATGATCTGGCCGAATTGCGCGGGCAATTCGTCAAGATGCTTGCGGGCCGTATTGACTATGGCCACCGTGACAGGCCGGATATCGTAATGGCCGTCGCCGACCAGGCCCGGTGTCTGGCCAAGGAACTCCTCGACGCGGGTTGCCCACTGGTAGAGCAGTTCCTTGTTGTGCAGCAGTATCAAGGTCGGCTGCCGGCGGGCCGCCACCACTGCCAGGGCCATCACCGTCTTGCCGGAGCCGGTGCCGGCCACCAGCACCCCGAAGTGGTGTTTCAGCACATCCTGCACTGCCTGCTCCTGATAGGGCCGCAGTTGCCCGGAAAACGCCAGATCAATGTCGGGCAAACGACGGCGCTGGTCAACGATCCTGGGCTTCTGCCCCATGTGTTTCAGGCAGAGCCCGATGGCCTCAACAACAAACCCCCGCGGGAACCGGATGTTGTCGGCATCCATCTCGAAGAAATAAAGTTTTCTCGGCAGGTTTTTGCCGATCCAGCGGGCATATTTTTTCGCATCCCGGTATTTCGGGTTGTCGATGGTCAGCGCGCCCTTCAGATTTTCGATCAGCAATGGCGAGCCGCCTGCCAGCAGACAGTCGGCGCCGACCACCAGCACCGGCCCGGTGGCGGCCTGCTGTTTTTCGATTGTGCCGACGGCTTTCATGGAAGCTGTCCCCCCCGAGAAGCCCGGCCCGAACCACGGCACCAAACCGGCGACCCGGTCAAATCCGGCGATCCGGCAGACACGCGCGCAGAAAAGAATAGTTGTTTTTTTTGCCCGAATTGCATACTTTACCATAATTACTTTTTTCCTTTTTTAATATCAACTCATTACCTGCCCAGAGATAAAAACAGCCCTTTCCCCCTCAATTCATGAAATGGAAATGCTTCCGGAATGCCTCCTGGCAACAATAAAAAAATCCTGATCATCGATGACGACGACGCAGTGCGCACCTCCATCGCTGCCTGTCTTCGGGCGCGCGACTTTACCGCGCTCCAAGCTGCCGACGGCTTGGCCGGGCTTGCTGCCCTGCGTCAGGACCGACCGGATCTGATTCTCCTCGATCTGCGCCTGCCGGATATCGACGGCCTCGATGTCCTGGCCACCGTGACCAAGGAATCCCCGGACACGCCGGTGGTAATCATTTCCGGTGCGGGCACCATGAAGGATTCCATCCGGGCTCTGCAGCTCGGCGCCTGGGATTATTTAGTCAAACCCATCCTGGAAACGGCGGTGCTGGAGCACGCCATTGGCAAGGCCCTGGAACGGGCCGAACTCCTGCGTGAGCGGCGGCGCTACCGCGAGCAGCTCGAGGAGGAGGTCAAGAACCGTACCGCTGAGTTGGAACAGCGCAGCCGCGAGCTGGAGCGGGCCTACCAGATTCTGGAGACAGAAGTCAACGACCGCAAGCGGGCGGAGCGCGCGGTGCACCGAGAACGCGCCGTTTTGCAGACCATTATCGACGGGGTGATCGATCCGGCCCAGGTGGTGAGCCTCGACCATCAGGTGATCATGATGAACCAGGCGGCCCGCGATCACCTGCCGATAGAGCTCAAAAAAACCGACACCCTGCTCTGCCACCAGATGCCAGGCCAGTTCCTGGAGCCATGCGCCGAGCACACCCCCTGCCCCATGGACAAAATCAAGGAGACTGGCAAGGCGGTGACCATGATTCGCAAGTACCGGGATAAAAACAACGCGGAGCATGCCTACGAGATCACGGCATCGCCGCTATGGAACGAAGACGGGTCCATGCGCGGCTTTCTCGAAATCTTCCGCAACCTCACCGACAGCGACAGCGTCGAGGCCAAGCTGCGCGACCACGAATCCCGTCTCTACCATCTCTCCCATCACGACCCTCTGACCAATCTCCCCAACCGGCTGCTGTTCCAGGACCGGCTGCAGATGATGATGATCAAGGCCCAACGCCACAAGCACCAGGTGGCCATCCTTTTCCTTGACTTGGACCGGTTCAAAAAAATCAATGAAACCCTGGGCCACGAGGTGGGCGACCGGATGCTGGTGGAAATCGGCCAGCGTCTGCAGAACACCCTGCGGAAAAGCGACACGGTCGCCAGGATGAGCGGCGACGAATTCGCCATCATTCTCGACGACATCCGAGATGCCAGATATGTGGGCGTTGTGGCCAGGAAAATCAAGCAGGCCCTGGCCAAGCACATTCAGGTGGGCGACTATGAACTCTTTATCTCGACCAGCATCGGCATCAGCATTTACCCGACCGACGGCACCGAGGTCGAGGGCCTGATGCGATGCGCCGACACCGCCATATTCCGGGCCAAGGAGATGGGCCGGAACACCTACCAGTTCTACACGACCGACATGAACACCCGGGCCTTTGAATTTCTGCTGATGGAATCCGGCCTGCGCAGGGCACTGGAGCAGAACGAACTGGTCATCTTTTATCAGCCGCAGTTCAACATGACGGATCACCGTCTGATCGGCATGGAGGCTTTACTGCGCTGGCAGCATCCGGAAAAGGGCATGATCGCCCCCGGCGACTTCATTCCCCTAGCCGAGGAAACCGGCCTGATCGAGCCGATCGGCGAATGGGTGCTCCGCACCGCCTGTGCCCAGAACAAATCGTGGCAAAACCAGGGCTACCCGCCGATCAGCCTGGCGGTCAATCTGTCCGCCCGCCAGTTCCGCCAGCAAAACATCCTGGAACTCGTTGCCGATACCTTGGCGGAAACCGGCCTGGAGCCGAAGTATCTGGAGCTTGAACTCACGGAAAGCATCGTCATGAACAACGTGGAAAAAAACGTCCGCACCCTGGAAGAGTTATCCCGCCTGGGCGTGCAGCTGGCCATCGACGATTTCGGCACCGGCTATTCCTCCTTGAGCTACCTGAAGCTGTTCCCCATCGACAACCTCAAGATCGACAGATCTTTTGTCAGGAATATCAACACCAATCCGAACGACGCGATGATCGCCGCCTCGATCATCGCCCTGGCCCACAACATGAATCTCAAGGTCCTGGCCGAAGGGGTGGAGGATGAAAAACAGCTGCAACTCCTCCTCAAACAGGGCTGCGACAATGTCCAGGGCTTCTTGTTCGGCCGCCCCGTGCCGGCCGAAGAATTCGTCAGATTCTTTAAAGAATCCCCCTGAAAACCACCCCCAGCGCCGGAGATTCCTTGATCATGAAAGACATGATTTTCTTCTTTATTGCCTTTGCCGTTGCCGGTCTCACCTTTGCCCTGCTGGCCCGTCGGCGGGACGCCGCCTGCCTCCCCTGAGTGCTCGCCTACGGGGCGATTGGTATGGGTCTCATATCATTTATACTTCTCAAGAGACTGTTCCCGTAACCACGGGAGCCGGATGGGGCGCTCGCCCGGCCTCGGCTAGGAAACGGATCAGCACGAAACATGCACGTAAACAAAATCCCCTACCGGACCATCTGGCCGGCCGCCGACCGACAAACGATTCAGATCATCGACCAGCGGCAACTGCCGCACCGGTTTGTCATTGAGAATCTGGCCACGCCAGCCGACTTCGAAACCGCCATCCGCGACATGCATGTGCGCGGCGCCGGTTTAATCGGCGCCACCGCCGGCTTTGGCATGTACAGCGCCGCCCTGGCCGCTCCGGCGGACAGTTTTGACGCCGGGGTCCGCGCTGCGGCCGAGCGGCTCATCGCGACTCGGCCCACGGCCCGCAATCTGGCCTGGGCTGTGGAGCGGCAGTTGGCGGCCATGGCCGAAACCGGCGAACCCGAAGCCCGACGGGAAATAGCCTTTCAAACCGCCTGCGCCATCGCGGACGAGGATGCGGAGTTCTGCCGGCAGATCGGCGCACACGGCCTGCCCATCATCGCCGAAATCAGCCGCCGCAAAGATGGTGGTCCGGTCAATATCCTTACCCACTGCAATGCGGGCTGGCTGGCCTTTGTGGATTACGGCTCGGCCACGGCGCCGATCTACGCCGCCCAGCAG
>Ga0208863_1000942_pt1 | contig 21841 bp, 25 predicted proteins | sample RifOxyD3_FD_184040 | JGI IMG/M metagenome (GOLD analysis project Ga0208863, IMG submission 184040) | Soil microbial communities from Rifle, Colorado - Rifle Oxygen_injection D3 (SPAdes) | ecosystem: Environmental > Terrestrial > Deep subsurface > Rock core/Sediment | place: Rifle, Colorado...
TGGCTCTGGCTATGGCTATGGCTCTGGCTATGGCGATGGCTCTGGCTATGGCTCTGGCTCTGGCGATGGCTCTGGCGATGGCTCTGGCGATGGCTATGGCTTAACCTTTAAAAAATTTAAAGGCAATACTGTTCACTATATAGATAATATTCCTTGTGTTTTTAAGTCAGTAAATAAAGACTTACTTTTTGCAAAGGTTTCGGTTATAAACAAGGCAGACTTTTCCGAATCACTACAATTCGTTTATAAATTTAACGGTTGTTTCGCTCACGGAAATTCTTTAAGAGAAGCTAAAAGGGATGCTGAGAATAAATACTATTCGGGTTTAGATGTTAAGGAGAGAATAAAACAGTTTCACCAAACCTTTAAAGACGGTATAAAGTATTCTACCAAGCTATTCTATAACTGGCACACTACATTAACCGGATCGTGTCAATCAGGTAAAGACCTTTGGTTAAAGGAGCGAGGTATTGACCTTGAAAGTAAAATAACCATTCAGGAATTTATCGACCTGACTAAAGGTAGTTATGGTGGTGAAATTATTAAACAGTTGATAGCATGACCAACCTCGCTAAACTCACCGAACTAGAACGGCTCGAACGCCTAGCTAAGTGTAAGTCCGAACGCGAAGTAGAGGTGTTCGGGATGCTTTATACAAGGCATTCAGATAAGACAGAGCGTGGATTAATAAAAGCTATTGAGGCTTGGTTTAAATTTCACGGTGGTATATGCAGGAGGATACATACTCAAGGTAGATTCTTACAAGGCAAGAAAGTTGGTACAGGAATGTATGGATTAAAACAATTGCCCGGAAAATTCATACCGACAACAGGAACTGTAGGAGCTGCCGATTTAAGTATTTTAAAAAATGGTATTTCATGGGAGTGTGAAATAAAAATAGGTAAAGACCGACAAAGCACTAAACAAAAAGAGTATCAAAGTAACGTAGAATCTCAAGGGGCTATTTATACAATAGTTCATAACTTTAATGAATTTATTGAGCAGTATAATAAAATATTTGGAGGTGATAAATGATTGCTAATAATATACGATACCTGCGGAATAAAATTAAATACAGTCAACAAGGATTAGCCGATTCTATTGGTATTAATCAAAAAACACTTGCTAAATACGAGGAGGGTCGTAATGAACATAACATTGAAACACTAATTAAAATTAGCGTATTCTTTGGTGTATTTGTTGATATGCTTATTCGTTCTGATTGTTCAAAAATTGTAACGCCGGAAATGGCAATTAAAATAAAAGCGTCATCGCAAGAATACGATGATAATAATTATCAAATGAAAAGATGGGACTACGCAGAAAAAGATTGGAATAAATTACCTCGCCTAATCACCGTATCATGACCCCCGACTCCTTCACCCTCTACCTAGAACGCCTGTGATAGACACGAACGAAATAAAGGCTACCGTTGATATGGTGGCTATAATTAACCAATACGTGCCACTCACTCGCAACGGAGCGAATTGGAAAGGTAAGTGTCCGTTTCATTCTGATAAGACGGCTTCGTTAGTTGTATCACCTTCAAAGAATATGTTTAAATGCTTTGGTTGTGGTAAGTCGGGGGATGTTATAGCGTTCGTTATGGCAACAGGTAAAACTTTTAAGGAGTCCATAGCGGAACTACAAAACCCAAACAACATACAAGCCTTACCATTACAAGCTGAGGCTAAACCAAAATGGACTCCGATACGATTCGATACAATGCCAAGTCCTCATCATCATAAGTTAGGTATCCCTTCTAAGATTTGGCGGTACGATGATTATGGATTGATTTGCAGATTCGATACGCCTGAAGGTAAAGAGGTTTTGCCTTATGTTTACGCAACTAACGGTCAGCATACAATGTGGCGTTGGATGGGATTCAATAAACCTCGCCCACTATACAATCTTAGCAAGATACTATCAACATCAAACGAAATAATAATAACCGAGGGTGAGAAGTGTGCTGATAAGGTTAGCGAGTTACTACCTATGTATACTTCTACCACTTGGATAGGTGGGGCGCAGGCTATACTCGCAACGAATTGGAAACCTTTATTCGGGCGTTCAGTATTGTTATGGCCGGATAACGATGCGGTAGGTTACGAGGCTATTAATAAAATAGCTGAGATACTTAAACCTAATTGTAATATACGATTTATTAAGAATCCAGTTGGTTCGCCTGAACATTGGGATATTGCCGATTCGGATTGGTCGTCTCAGTTTGCTTCGTATTGGATTGTTAATAACTCCTAGCCTTTAGCGAACCAAGTATAATATATTACATTATATTTGCAACGTAAATCCATCACATGAAATCAACTAATTTATATTTAAAATAAGTCGCTCTAAAGTAGCGTGTCGTTATCGTGATGGTTAGCGTATGCGTTACTGGTGAGCGACCCTTTTATTATGAAAGTAAAAATATTTTGCGATACAGATATTGAATCTTTAGAAATTCAAATAAACAAGTTCCTTACCGGAAATATTAAATTACATTCAATTAAAATGTCAGAAGGAACTAAAGTAACAACTATTCTTATTCTCTACACAGAGTTATGATTAACCCAATCGACTACTACAACATCTACACATCCTACGAGGACTTATTCGACGGGTGCAAAGAACTTTATATGAAGTCGCCAACCGAGGTTATTCGACTAGATGATGGTAAACCCTTGTTTAAACTTCACACTAATCATATCGAATGCCTTAGACCTTATAACGATCATCAGGCCGGGGCAATCATAACTAAGTTTATGGTTTACACATACGAACAGTTTAAGTTTGATTGGTACGCTGCTATGTCTTATATTCAATACTTTATACTTAAATACAAAAACCCATACATACGCGTCGGAACAGATTACTACAAAGTAATTGGTAAACGTGACCGATACGGAACAATACAAACAATGTTAAAGGCTTGGGGTAAAGAAGAGATTAAGCAGGATCACGGTAAAGTAATGATTACCGACATGGCTAAGTTCGATGATTTTACTATTGTACCGGATAACAAATCATTCTCTCCAATCATTGAGGGTTGTTACAATCTTTACAATCAGTTCTCGCATCAACCTTTAGAGCGCGAGGCAACCGAAGCCGATATACCAACATCAATGGTTTTGCTTCGCCACGTATTCGGCGACCAATTAGAATACGGATTACGTTACCTTAAATTACTATACGAATATCCTAGACAAATACTTCCAATATTAACACTCGAATCTAAAGAACGCGAAACCGGTAAAACCACTTTCCTTAACTGGCTTCAAATGATATTTGGTGAAAACTCGGTAATGATTTCGCCGGAAGAATTATCAGCAACATTCAACTCAATGTATGCTAATAAAAACATCATAATGATTGATGAAACGGTAGTTGAAAAGACATCTACTTTAGAGAAACTTAAATCAATCACTACAGCTAAATCAATTACAGTTCGCGCCAAACACGTACAAGAATACTCTGTGCCTTTCTTTGGTAAAGTAATTCTTTGTACTAACAAGGTTAAAGACTTCATGCGTATTGATGATGAAGAGATTCGTTTTTGGGTACGTAAAGTATCTGTAATTAAAGAAAAGAACACCCAAATAGAACAGGAACTATTTAATGAGATTCCAGCATTACTTAAATACCTTACACAATTACCGGTTATTGATTTCTCTAAATCACGTATGGTATTTACTAAAGAAGAAATATATACAGATGAACTAAAGGTTGTTAAGGAAGAATCTAAATCAGGGCTTTATAAAGACCTTGAGATATTTATTGAGGACTTTTTCGACAAGACTCCTTGTGAATACTTCTGTGCAACTGCTAAGGATATAAAAGAGTATTGGTTCCGTAATGATTCGAAAGTTTCAATGTCATACATTCGAAAGGTACTAATCGATGAAGTTGGTATGACTCCTAACGATAAAACAACCCGTTATACACCTTTTGAGGATTACAATAAGTTCCCTCAAAAGGTTTTAGGTAGATTCTTTACATTCTACAATAACGGCACAGCGCCTATAAAACCAGAACAAGACCCATTCTAACCTAACGTAACAGGAATGTAACAAACTAATAGATACACACTATCTATTGGTAATCAATATATTATACAAACGTATCAAAGTAACACGATTTTTAGAAATTCTCCATAACTTTTGTTTTTGATACCAATATACTTTTTCTGTTACTTTGTTACATTCTATATATTTTTAATATAATAATATAATATACAACTACTTACACGTAACAAACAGCGTAACAAAACGTAACAAAGTGTATCAAATACAAGTAATTGTAAAAATCACTATATTTGTATCGTGGGACGACCAACTGAATATACTAAAGAATTAGGTGATGAGATTTGCGAAATAATAGCAACTTCTAATAAAGGTTTATCATCAATCTGTAAAGATGAGCGCATGCCTTGTAGAGCCACTATACATAATTGGCTTAAATCAAACGAAACCTTTTTAGACAATTACACGCGCGCAAAGCAGGATCAAGCCGACTTTCTTGTTGATGAAATGTTGGAAATTGCGGATACTTGTAGACCCGGAATAAAAACTGTTACTAAACCAACAGGTGAAGAAGTAACAGAGGGTGATATGATTGAGCGGTCAAAGTTAATGGTAGATACTAGAAAATTTATTGCATCAAAACTTAAGCCTAAAAAATATGGTCAACATCTTGACGTAACATCCGGAGGGCTTCCGGTAAAACAAACATTTGTAGTCAATGGTAAAGAAATTGAGTTTTAAGTCAACACTTATGGCGATAGCCATAGTGTTTATAGTTGGATGTAAAAAAGAATCATCCGTTCCAGCCAACACGGTTGAATCGGCACCGATTATATACATCCCAACCGGTTCGAATATGAATGCGCCGGTGTTGCTTATGGATTCGATATGGTACCCCGTGTCTAGCGGAAACATTGAGATTGCGTTCGGTTCGGATGGCACGTATTATGAAGATGAGATTAACTCGGCTTCGATTCAAGGAGTCTGGAAGGTACGCTCACCTGATAGTTTAGTTATAACTAAACAGTTTTGGTACGTTCAGTATAGAATAGTGTCGGTTACGGCCGATACTCTTAAACTAGTGAATGTTGGTAACTTTATTTCAACATATCATCACTAGGCGTGTTATAATGCGTATATTTGTTGCGTGAGAATATTCCTACCAATAGAAAACGGCATCATACCTACTCAAGGCTTCACTTCACTGAAGGGGGCCTGTAAAATATTAGGCGTTGAGTATTCTCAGGCCGTTCGCGGTAAGCGCAACTGGCCATTGTATAAAGAAATCAGAGAAATAGAAATCGTTAAACAGGTGAGGAATGGAAGCAAGGGAAATTAAAACAATTGGAAACTATTACAAGCCTACCGATGGAAGCGGAGAGGTTGCGCGAGTAACAGCTGATGATTTAAAAGCATGGTCGATGGGAGCGGTGTATGGTAAGTCCATCCCCCTCACAGAAGAATGGTTGGTTAAGTTGGGCCTTGTAGGAAACAAACGCAATTTTATAAAAGAAAATTTAAGCGGACTGTCTACTCACGATACTTCAGAAAGTGGTGTTGGCGTTGATATGCAAATTAATATTGATAAGAAAGGAAACTTAAGCGATGTTTATTTATCAGGCTGGGATGATACTATTAGTATTGAAGGTATTCAGTACGTCCACCAATTACAAAACCTTTACTTCGCTTTAACAGGAGAGGAGCTTACTTATGAATCCTAAAATCCTACACATAGGAATATGCACCGGCACCAACGGCCTGACTCGTGCGTTCATGGAACAATCAAGTATGTACGCTGAGATACCTTCTAACGACGCTCAACTCAACACCAAAGCTATCCGCATGGCAGAGGAGTTTAAGCCGGATATTGTATTCGTTCAGATTCAGAAAGAAGGCGTTATGTCATCCGATGCGATTCGTGCGTTACGTAATTGTGGCGCATGGGTAGTGAATTGGAATGGTGACGTTCGGGATACTTGCCCTTCGTGGATGATTAGTCAGGGCAAGCTATTCAGTACTACACTATTCACCAACATGCGTGATGTACGCGAGATGCGTCAGAACGGACTTGAGTCGGATTGGCTTGAGATTGGTTATGATGATAAGATTTACTGTCCCGAAGGCGAAATCACTAGAACATATCCGATTGTATTCTTTGGGAATAATGCGCATCGATTCCCACTTAGTCAGCTTCGTACTGATATGTGCAACCGATTGAAGCGCACGTTTCCTGGCGAGTTCGGAGTGTATGGAATTGGTCCCGGCGCTGATGGCAATCTCAACCACTCACAACCTTATGAAGCTGCAGCATACCGATTCGCTAAGATCGCGATAAACGTCAGCCACTACGAGATTGAACGGTACAGTTCTGATCGTATGCTTAGAATACTTGGGACAGGCAAACCTCTATGTTTAGCCAAGAGTTATCCGGATATGCCTTACATTGATGGTGAGCATTTACGCACATGGTCAACGCTTGAGGAGCTTGAGGAGTTGATTCGGTACCATATGGTGAATGAAGAAGAGAGGCTTAGGATCGTTAAGCAGGGTAATGAGTATGTAAAATCAATGTACACTTTCGATAAGATGGTGTCGAACCTAATAGAAATGTATGAAATCACTACTACTAAACATTAAGCTCTTCTTCAAGCCTTGGCAATACAACGTCATTCGTTTCGTTGGCACCGAGCGACAGAACTCGGATTACCTTGTTGACTTTATGCGAAAGAATAGAGTTAAACCGATTAGTTACAGTTGTGCAATCGTAGAAAAGCGTTACATTGGAGTGTTAATTTATAAAGAGAAAGTATGGAAAAAGAAATAAAGAAAATCATTGACGCGCTGAATAAAGAGTTAGGCGCAAGGATTCAGCAAATGATTAAGGAAGACCCAACACCTAAGAAATTAGAGTTGTGTAAGCATGTACCGCATGAGGAAGGTTCCGAGCCTTACTACACAATCGAAATTGACGGAAAGAATTGTTTCCCACAGGTTCCGCTTAATTCGATTAAAACATTAGAGCAAGCACAACAAAACTACGATATGGTTAAGAACTTTAAGAAACCGGTACGTGAAGTTGTATTGATGGAGGAGTTGAGCAATGGGTAAAGGATATGCGATACATTGTCCAAGAGGCAGTTTTGAATTTGACACAAAGGAGGAGTTTGAAAAATTTAGAGTAGAATTACACCAACATAATCTTAATGACCAAGAGTACGCAAGAAACAATCCCACTGAAAAAAAACACATTATTTTTCACGGCGGATGTACTAGTTGTGTAACTCCAATTCATTACGGTTTAGGAAATTGTACAGGATGTATGTATTTTGATTTTGTAGCAAATAGTCATAAGCCGTCACTTAAAATAGAAAACTTTATAGATGGAAAATAAACCTAAGATACTCGGTTACGTCCCATTAATGTATGGCGCGGAATATTTGGAGGCTTGCCTAACCTCAATGCTACCTTGGGTTGATAAACTAATTATTGTTTATGTTGACAAAGGAAGCCAAGGCCATCATACAAATGTAATTTGCCCTGAAACTAAAGAGCAGTTACAGGATATTGTTCGAAAGATTGATTCACCTAAAATCGAATGGCACAATTGCGGTACGTTCCAAAACGAGAACGCGCATCGTAACTACATCCTGCAGTTTAGCGAGGGATACGATTTGATATTCACGCTTGATGCCGATGAGGTTGTTGAAGGACAGGATATGCCAGCAGCTATTGAACATGCGCTTAACTCAACGAAGCGACATATCAGTATAAACGGCTTCATTAACTTTTGGCGTTCGTTTGATTACGTTTGTTTGGATGGATTCAGACCGTTCCGATTCGTTAATCTTCGTAATCCATCAGGCGCAACGGATGAATCAGATTTATGTAAGCTTCGGATTTATCACTTTAGTACGTGTCAATCAATTGATACGATTCGTTTCAAATGGAATGTGTCGGGTCATGCGAATGAGTTACGTCCGGGATGGATTGATTCGGTGTATTTAGGGTGGCAACCGTCTATGGTTGATGAACCATATCAGAACCTTCACCCCGTAGCGCACGACATTTGGAATGCGATTCGGTTCGATAAGACTACGTTGCCGGAGGTGTTGAGGGAACATAAGAATTATAATAAAACTGCGTGATGGGAAAGTTTACAGAAGGGCTGAATAAGAAAGTTCAAGAATCTTTAACTGATAATTTTAAAGGTTATGAAGAACGAATGCTTGACTCAGGAAGGCTTAACCCTTTTCGTGAAAAACGGAAACGAGGCAGACCATCACTTGAACAACAAATGAGATTAGATTTTGCTACGCTTTGGGAGATTGATTTCGGAAGAGGCTTTTTAGCTGTACTATTAAGGCCGTCAATAATTCCAGTAAAACCAATTGGTAATTATCCGATAAGAATTAAATTCATTCAACGCGGCACATCATGCTAACAATAGGCGACCACACATACTCAGACGGAGATATCCAAGTTCGTGGCGACATGAACAATGTTACTATCGGCAAGTACTGCAGTATCGGCAAGAACCTTATTATCGACGGAGGTTTCCAGCACAAAACAGATACGATTAGCACTTATCCGTTCTTTAACCGGTTTGGGGTAGGCAAACAGAACGCATTCAGTAAAGGCGATGTTGTTATCGGCAACGATGTTTGGATTGGTGAGGATGTTATGATAATGTCAGGCGTAAAGATTTGGGACGGTGCCGTAATTGGTGCGCGTTCGGTTGTTACACGTGATGTTATGCCTTATAAGATTGTTGCTGGTTCGCCTGCTAAGTATATTAAACACCGCTTACCTATTTGCCAGGTTAATGAACTACTAAAGATTAAGTGGTGGGATATGCAGGATGTGTCCGATGTATATTCACTGAGTGTTGATGAATTTATTAAGAAGTATAAGATATGATAGGTAATCAAACGAAGTGGTATAAAGACATGGCGAGTAAAATAAATACTACGCTATATGAAATCAATGAGCTTAAATTCGACAAACCTGTATTTGCAGGAGTAGATAAGTATGGGTGTAGATGGAAATCAAGATATAATAAATATGATAAGGTTTGGCAATTCGGATTTGAAACAGAAATTTATCAAAATCCATTCGTATCTAAAGACAATGAAGTTGGAGTATTAAAATTCACTTGCTCGTAATGGAAAAAGATAATCACTTCCTATTGTATTTACTTTTATTCTTAGCTATCGTATGTTTGGCGCAGTAATCGTGGAAAATAGACCAATCGACACCGATTGGCTAATTCAATTCAAATCGTTTCTTCCGAGTGATTGGGAGATTGTTTGCTTCAAGAATCATTCGGTTAAAACGCTAAACGATTATAATACGTTAATGACTTCGCGCACGTTATGGGAGGCGATTCCATTTGATAAGGTATTAATATTTCAACAAGACGCTAAGTTGTTGCGTTCGTGGGATGCCGAGTTCGAGCAATTTGATTACATCGGTTCGCCTTGGAGATTTCAGGAGCACGGCGGTAATGGCGGTTTGTCATGGCGTAGTAAGGAAATGATGCTGCGCGTTATAGAACAATACCCCTACAACGTATCGGCTTATGGTTATGAGGACGTTTACTTCTCGAATCACATCGAATCGGTTGGTGGGAAACTAGCACCGCGTGATGTATGCTCAAGGTTTGCTGTTGAGTCGGTGTTTACTTTGGGAGCAATGGGCGCGCATGCGATTGAGAAATATCTTAGTAAAGAAGAGGTAAAATTAATATATTCGCAGTATGATAAACGGTAAGTTCATAGGTAGACACTATCGACAAGGAGACACGTCAGTACGTTGTGAGGTAGGAGATAAGTGTTTAATACACCCAACAAAATGGGGTAGAAGTCAAGCTAAAAAATCATATCCAGTGGTAGTCACCATTAATGAAAAAGATAAAATGGTGACTTTAAAAGGTAGAGCTGAAAATATTAATTGGCATGGAGCTTGGATAAATAATTATGCGTTTAACCGTTTAGAATTCGTTAGTAAATGAAACCACTAATAGTAATGCCAGCAGTTAAGAACGTCCACGTCACACGTGAGGCGATTGATTCGGTTATAAACCACGATGTTGATATTATTCTTTGTGCGAACGGAGCTGATGAGGATATAATTGCTTTATTCAATGAATACGGTGAACGTGTAACAGTTTGGATTGAACCGGTAAACATCGGAGTTAACCCGGTATGGAATAAGTTCATGGATTACTTTATCAAGTCGGACTATACGCATTTGGGCATAATGAATAACGATATTATTTTTCAACATCAGTGGCTTGATTATTTGAAGCTTTGGTCGGTTGATAACGAACAGATTATCGTAGTAGAAGTTGATAAAGATAAAGTAAAAGAGTCGGTTGATTTAACTTGCTCCGATACCACAACCGTAACCGAAGGAACGAACGGTATATTTATTTGGCTTACTAAAGAACAGGCTAAAATAGTATATCCTATTCCTAACGGTATTAAGATTTGGTTTGGAGATAATTGGATACATTACAAACTACGCAAAGCAGGACACCCAACCGTTATACATTATAATTTTAGAGCTTTTCATCAAGGGTCGGTTACAGTACAATCGGTCGAGGGGGTGTCAGAGCAAATTGAACAAGATAAAATTGCATGGGAACAAATTAAACTAATGATATGGATAGAATCGATTTGATAAATAGCCTAATCGCTAAGAATGGCTATAAACGTTACTTAGAAATTGGGGTACGTGATGGCGAATGTTTCAAACGTATTGAATGTGAAACGAAGATTGGCGTTGACCCAGATAAAGGGAGTAAGGCGACGGTGTTTATGACGAGTGATGATTATTTCGAATCAGGTAAGAAGAAAATAACATCGGCAGGCCCCTCTGTCCAAACTGAACGATTCGACATAATCTTCATTGACGGCCTACACCATGCGGACCAAGTCGAAAAGGATATTATCAACTCGCTTGACGCACTAAACCAAGGCGGAACTATCGTAATGCACGACTGCTTACCAACATCTAAACGCATGCAGGAGATACCGTTACAGGAACAGAACGAATGGACGGGGAATACTTGGTTAGCTTACCTTAAGATGAGAGTAACGCGACCTGATTTAACGATGCGCGTAGTTAATACAGATTGGGGCCTTGGCATCATAACTCGTGGCAGTCAAACACCATTACCACTAGACTATATCCCGACATACGAACAATTCGATGCGAACCGTAACGAATGGATGAATGTAATTAGTGTTGAACAGTTTAAGACTATGTATCTGTAATGGTGAACAAACGAATATCGAGATGGTGCGATTTTGTTCATTGCTACTTAGGTGAATTTGAATATATCGGACCGTATTTACATAACCATAAATATATGTTTGAGTTTAAAATCCAACGCCTTCGCTTACTATGAGTAAAATCCTATTCACATCATTCTACCAAGACCGCAACCCTGAGCGTCATAAAGAGCTTGAGCATTGCATTCGCATGAACGTAAACAATGCTCACATCGATAAGATTGTTGTGGTTCTTGAAGGCAAACGTGAGAATTTCCCCGTATTAAATTACTCGGACCGTATCGAAGTAATCGAGGCCCAACGCCCAACGTTTAGGCAGTTCTTTGAGTTAGCTAATCTTTATTGTGGTCCTGATGATATTGCGATAATCAGCAACACCGACATTTACTTTGATGGTTCACTTAAAGACCTTGACAGAATCAATTGGACTAGTACTTGCTTAGCCCTTAGCCGGTGGCACTATCAAAACGGAGGAAATATTGTACTTCATAACGAGAAGTATTCTCAGGATGTTTGGATATTCAAAGGTAAGATTCGTCAGATGCAATACGCTGATTTCTACATGGGCATAGCGGGGTGTTTATCAGGAGATACAATTGTAAATTATAATAGAGGCAAGCGATTATCGACTCGAAAAATAACCATAAAAGAACTTCACGATAAGCTTAAAGGTAATGGAATTGGAAAAGGATTTGATTTAAGTTTACCCACACACTTACTTTCATTGAATTCAGAAGGAAGAATATTTAACAATAAAGTTATTGAGGTTTTTGAATCTGGTATTAAGCCTACATTTAAAATTACACTTGATGATAATACTCAGTTAATTGCAACCGCCGACCATCCTATATTCGTAAACAAAACCTGTTACATAGCTGTTGAAAATTTACGTGTTGGTGATGAAGTTTTAGTTAAGGGTAATTGCAAACAGATAAAGACAGGAACTAAGCGTCACAAAAAACGCACATGGGTATATGTAAAATATCATCCCGAAGGGCAGGTAATGAAATTAAAAGGACATTTTTACATACGTAAGTTTAAGAGCCGATTAGTTATGGAGGCTCATTTGAATGGGTTACCTTATGAAGAATTTATTAATCACCTGAATACTAAATCTGAATTATGTAAATCATTCAGGTTCTTAAGTAAAGACGAAGAGATACACCATATAGATGAAAACCCTTTAAATGACGAATTAAGTAATCTTGAGTTGTTGTCATCATCCGAACATGCAAGACGACATGGATACGAAAGGGGGCGCAATAAAAACTATACCGAAAAGAAAAAAATTATTTCAATTAAACCGCATAATGAAATAATGACGTATGATATTAGGATGGAATCTCCTGCCCATAATTTTGTAGCGAATAGTATGATAGTTCATAATTGTGATAATAGAATCGCCTACGAGATACTACAAGCCGGATACCATGTAATAAATCCGTCTCAAACGATTCGGTGCATACATTATCACATGAGCGAAGTCAGGAATTATTCACCTGATGAAAGAATACCTAAACCTTATTATCCGGTGCCGGTGGTGGCGTTATAATGCCAGTACTATTCCAACCATTCCCGAAACAACAGGAGTTTATCGACGCGGTATTCTCAGGGAAGTATCGTTACCTCTTCTTTGGAGGTGCAGCGGGTGGAGGTAAGTCGATTGTTCTTACAGGAACGTTAATATTGCTCTGCAAGATATTTCCTAATTCAAAATGGCACGTTATCCGGAGGGATTCTACCAAGCTACAAAAGACATCAATACCAACATTTAATAAAATAGTTCCGCGTAACTTCCTTGTTAAGTTTGTTGACCAGGTTGCTTATTTTAACAACGGATCGCAAATACACTTCGTTCCGGAGAACTTCATACATGATAAGGACCTTAACTGGATGGATGGACTCGAAACCAACGGCTTCATTTTAGAGGAGGTTCAGGAATTACAGGAAGCTACATTTAATAAGGCTAAGTTAAGAGCTGGCCGTAATATTATAGAACCGATGCCCCCGATATTATTGCTATGCTCAGGAAACCCATCGTTAACGTGGAGTAAGCGAGTGTTTGTTGAACCGCATCGTGAAGGCAAACTCGAAGCCCCTTATTACTTCCTGCAGTCGTTAATGACGGATAATCCATCGCTGACCAAGGAATACATCGAAGGCATGAAAACCCTCGACTCGATGACTTACAGGCGTTACGTTCAGGGTGATTGGGATGTGATTGACGTTGACCGACCATTTGCGTATGCGTTCAGTATGGAAAGGCACGTAAAGAAACTACCAAAACCATCCAAGAAGTTACCAGTATATCTTAGCTTTGACTTTAACGTTGACCCGATTACGTGCATAGCGGTACAAACCAATTTAAAAGATTGGATTCGTGTGCATAAGGAATATAGGCTAACTAACTCTGATATTTACAAGCTTTGTGCTGAAATAATGCGGGATTTGGGAGAATATTACTTTTATGTTACGGGTGACGCGTCAGGCACAAACCGTTCAGCATTGACCAAGGACAACACGAATTACTATACAGTAATTATTAATCAACTCGGAATCAGTACAGCTCAACTAAAGCTACCTAACGCCAATCCATTAATTGCTGACAATCGGGTGTTGATAAATTCTTTATTGGAGCGATTCCCTGAGATTTCGTTCGACCCCGACCAATGTCCATTCCTTATACAGGATATGATTCGTTGCGAAGTGAATGGATTCGGTGAGCTTGATAAGACGAAGGACAAGCATCGCGGTCACTTACTCGATGGTTGGAGGTATCATTGTAATACTTGGCACTCGGAGTTTGTTAGGTATAGGTTTTGACGGAGTCGAAGGAATTAATAAAAATTGCTCCTATTGTATCGTTATATTTCATAAATTTGTATTATGCCTTGTTGGTCGCCTACACCAAAATTCAAAAAAGATAATTCAGTAATAATTAAAATGGTAATTGCTATCATAATTTTAATAGCTTCTGTTGTTTTACCAAATTAAGCCCCTTTAATTAGGGGTTTTTGTTTATATTTGCAATGTACTATGTAGCTCAGAGGGTAGAGTGCTGGTTATGCAATTGAAAAATTGTGGCCAGATGTCGTAGGTTCAAGTCCTATCATAGTACCAAATTGCGGAATGGCGCAGATGGTTAGCGCGTGAGATTCATAACCTCAAGGTCATTGGTTCGAGTCCAATTTCCGCTACTAAAATTTATATGAAACAAAACGACAAACTTCAATTAGTTTACACTGATTCAAAGAACCGTAAATGGTACGGACTAAAGAATCCTATTGGTGACTTATCAGCATCGCGTGGTATAGCGGGTTCAAGAGCCGAGCGGTATTTGGGATTAATGATAAGCGAAGTTGAGCTTAAGTTAGCCCTCGATGCGCATCGTATCGCGGCGAAGGAAGGCGACCTAGTTAAATGCTTTGCGATTATCGATGATATTAGTTACAGAGCAAAGTTCTTAACAGAAGAAAACTCTGTACTTGATTTGGCTAACATTTATTTCTTCCTTGAGGATGAGAATCCCGACGAGCTATCAGATGCTATTTCCGAGAAGAAACGAGCTATTTGGCAGGAGGATAAAAAGTGTCGTGATTTTTTTTTGCGAATGGGGTTCGCCCTCACAAAGAAGTTTCAGCCTATGTCAGACGAAGATTTACTAAAGTATATGGAAGAGACTCGGATAGTAGCGGAAAAAATTTACCGACATATTCCGACACCAATACAACGATTGAACGATACGAAGACCACTTAAACTCATTGGTGTATCATGCGTGTGAAGGAAGGCCATCGGATATGACAGCATTAGGAAAGGTAAGTTTTATTGAATTTTTAGTTGTGTTGGATAATTATTTACAGAAAGTTGAACGAGTAAGCAAAGAATATGCGAAATTTGTAAACAAAGATGGCAAACGAAAACCTGTTTAGGGCAATATTAGAATTAGACGTTGAGTTCTCGAAAACATCGAAAGGACTTGATGAAGTCGCTAAACAATACGGTAAGGTAAACGACATCGCTGAGAAAAACAGAATCAAATTACAGGAGCTTGCTAATGACGAAGCAAAGATATTAGAAGCCCGTTCGAAATCAAATAACCCGTCCGTACTAGTCCGATATAACAACGAGCTTAAGAATGTACAGGGGCAAATCAAAACGCTTACCGCAGAACAAAACAAGCTAACTCAGGCTGAGAAAAATTCAGCTAAAGAGGCTGACAACCTATCCAAATCACTTAAGAACGCATTTACAACTACTCAACTTCAAGCAATGAAGAAAGAGCTTAAAGCGTTGGGTGTTGAGTTTAGTTCAGTGTCGAGTGGTGCGAAAACATTCTTAAAGGATGCTCAAAAAGTTGATAAGGTAACGGATGCTTTTAAGGCGTTAAAGCTAGAATTAAAAGCAGCGAAGGGAGAATTAGCGGCAGCATTCGCATCGGGAAACCAGGCGGCGATTACTAAGGCATCCGAGAAGGTTGATGACTTAAAAGATTCATTAACAAACTTATCTCAAACAGGATCTAAACTTGAGAGACTGCCTGTATTATTCGGAGACATTACTCGTAACTTATTGTCGCTTGACTTCGGAAGGGCTAACGCTCAGTCAAAACAATTACTTGCTGTAACAAAATCAATTACATTCAAAGAAGCGTTTACCGGAATAAAAGATTTAGGCTCTACGTTAATTAATTTAGGTAAATCTTTATTGTTAAATCCTATATTCCTTATAGGAGGCGCTATTATAGCAATCATAGCAAACTTTGATAAATTAAAATCGAGCGGTGGTTTTATCGGTTCGTTTTTCAGAGGTATAGGAACAATTATACACGAAGTTACAGAAGCATTCTTTAGTTTAACCGATGCGATAGGCGCAACATCACACGCGTTCGATGTGTTGAATGAAAAGCAATTACAGAACGTTAAGAAAGTTGGCGACGAGCAAATAAAAGCACTTGATAGGTATATAAAATTATTAAGCGCAGAAGGTAAAGAGACTGATAAAGCAGAGCGATTAAAACAAAGATTTATTATTCAAACGTCCGAGAAACAATTATCGTTACTTAATAGTAGAAAGAAAGAACATGGCATACTTACTGAGGATGAAATAAAACAGGAAGAGGAGTTGCGCAACGCTATACTTGACGCTAACGGAGAGATTTCAGCAATAGATGCGGCAACAAATAAAAAACGCGCGGATAATGCTAAGAAATATGCAGAGTCAACTATAAGAATATTTGAGGATTTAGAAAAACGAATCAGAGCAGAGCAAGCTAAAACAAGTGAATTCCAAATAAGAACTTTATTTGGTGAAGGAACGAAGGGACAGCTTGAAGCAACATTTACGCTTCGTAAACAGTTAGAAAAAGAATCATTTAAGGAAATAGAAAAAGCTACTTTAAAAGATTTAAAAACTAAATCTGATATTGAGAAGGCGAAATCTCAGTTAACCAAATTACGTATTCAACAGGAGATTAATTTCGAGAACGATAAGAAGTTAGCGATATTATCTATTGAAACTGAAATTGGAAGACAAGCTATTGAACGCGCTCAAACCAACGAACTATTATTGCTTGAACAATCGGAAGACTCTGAACTAGGTATCGCGCGTCAACGCTTACTTATACAAACCGATTACTACGATAAGTCTTTGAAACTTGCCGAGCAGGATATTGAAAAACGTAAAGCATTAGGATTCGATACAACTGTTCAGGAAAAAGCATTACTTGACCTTCGCATAAAAGCGCAAACCGAATCGACTAAATCAATTAACGATTTAAACAAGCTAGAAACGGACGCAGCTTTAAAACAAAACGATTTAAAGGAATCGCAAGCGCAAACACAACTTAAATTACAAAATTCACGCCATTCGACTGAGCTTGATAATGAACTTAAGTTTGAGCAGGATAAACTTGCGATACTCGAAGCGGGTGGAAAAGCTTATGCAGAAGAATACAAACGTCAAGCCGATAAAGTAGCACTACTCGAAAAGGAATCGATTAAGCAAAGACGTTTAGAGAATATCAGTTACTACGAGCAGATTTCGCAAGCGGCTATTTCAGCTACGAATAAAATTATTGATACCAAGGTTAAGGAAATTGAAGCGCAAACCAACTTACAGCAAAAACGAGTTGATGAAGCTAAAGGAATTGCCGACCAAGGTAATGCGGAGTTGTTGGAGCTTGAGAAAGAGCGTTTGGATAATCTTAATAAAGAGAAAGAAAAGTTTGTTCGCGCTCAACAAGCACTTGCGGCAATTGAACTAATTTCCAACACCGCCATCGCCGTATCAAAGGCTGCGGCAGAAGGTGGCGCGGCGGCAGGTATTACAATCGCGGCGGCTTTATTAGCTCTAGTTGCCGGACTTGCCTCAGCTCGCTCCATAGCGTCACAGGCCGCGTTCTACGATGGAGGTTATACTGGCGATGGTAATCCGCGTGAAACATCAACAGCTATCGGTAAAAAGAATTACACATACCACAAAGGCGAGTTTGTATTCGACCATGAAAAAACAGGAAAGTACCGCGACATATTCGAGGCGATTCATAAAGATAAATTAGACCTTGGCGAGATGTACGATAAAGCAACAATGTTTGATTACTTTAAAAATCTTACATCAATGAATACCGGCGTTCCTGTGTTTATGCCTCCAACAATGGTTAATAATACCGTTGAGATTTCAGAACTTAAGTCGCAAATGTCGGAGCTAATAAATGTAGTTAAGAATCAGCAAACATCCGTATCGCTCGATAAACGAGGATTTGCAATGACGCTTAAGAACGTTGTTGATAGGGATGATTTTCTAAGCAAGGAGGCTAAGGCATAATGAAAGCATTCCTTGATGGTAATCCAGTAGCATACCCAAACGAAACATTAAGCAAACCGAATCTTATTCTACGCAAGCAAGATGAGACTGGCGATAAGGCTTATTCATTAACCGAGAATCTTTTATTCGAGGGCTCTGATTACGATTATATTTATGCTATTCTAAAATCATCAGCAACGGCACTCGATAACAAAGTAATTCTAACGTTAGAGAATGATTGTTGCGGTACGCCTCAAGTATATTCTTTTGCAATAAAATCTACAACGTTAAAGTGGTGTGAAGGTAGTTGTGAGTTGCAAGCTGGTTCAACTGAAAACACGCCAGCCCAAGACCAATTAACTTGTCTTAAAAACACATTGATTTGGGATGATTACGCTGGTTTCAAATCAAAGCAACATCCGAGGTTCGCGTATTGTAATGAGCTTCGTCCTAATTGGATGCAGGATGTTATATTGTTATTAGGGCTTTCTGTTTATTCATTTGTCCTTTCAATTTTGCCAGTTATTGCAGCATTAGTATTATTATTCAATACAGTAAATGCTATTTTTAGTTGGATGAATTCTAATTTAGGCACATCGTTTAACTTGCTAACTTTTAATGGCCAAATACAAATTGATATTAATACAGTAAAGGGTTGGGCGCAAATGATTAATACTTTTATAGTTGGTTGCGGAAGAAAACACCCCTCCCCATTCGTTCGTGACTATGCGGATAACGTTTGTGGTAAATGTGGTATTACGTTTCAAAGTTCTATTTATAAAAATCCGAGCAGTTCAAGACACAATGCGTGTTATGTAAACCCTCCTATTCATAAAGGAACTCAAGAGTCTGACACTACAACATATTGGATTGACCAAAACAAACCGATAAGAAACGGATTCCAATTCTTTGATGAGATTGCAGGAATAGTTAACGGTAAATGGGAAATAGTAGGAGGAGTACTGATACTTGAAAGACGTGATTTTTTCGTACCAAAGACTCCGTTTATTGATTTAACCGATATAGTAAAATACCCATCTGATAAAATTAAGGTTTGCTGGCAATGGAGCAGAAAGCCTCGATATTCTTATGGGAGTTTTGAATATCAGAAAGATGCGGTTAATTGGGTTGGAAGCGAGGCAGTAAGAAGATGGGGGGATATTGTAGAGTGGAATATACCTTATTCATCATTGCAAAAAGGAGAATTAAGGCCATTGATACCTTTTTCGGCATGTAGATTTAGGGATGATGGTATTGACAGGGATGTGTTAAGTTTTTATAAGGGGTTTCCTGTATTGGGTCCTATTATAAAACAATATGACAATGCTATATTAATGAATTCTCACACTTCATACAATCCAATGATATTGATTTGGGACGGAGTTTCGCCAATAGACAACGCGAAGGTTATAAGTACAGCAACTTATTTTGCTGGATTTCCTAGTGAAGGTGACGATAAGTTTCAGCAATATGTAGGAGTAAATGAATTTTACAACTACCCAATGTGGTTTAAAGAAGGTTATCCGGGCAACCTATATACAGACTTTTGGTACATCGAAAACCCTAAAATATCAGGATATCAAGGATTTGAATTCGAGGCAGAGGTTGAATTCGATTGCGCTCTATTGGATGCGCTCGATTTGGATGGACAGGTATTAACATCAGAAGGACTTGGAAAAGTTACGCAAATAAGTATTAATTTTAAGGAAAATAAACTCATCATAACAGGTACGGTATAATGGCAATAGTATTAACATTAACAGCAACAACACTGTCACCAATCAATCCTACTAATGGCGCGTTTGCAGCCGCTTATATTGATAGTGCTATAGCCAACTCAAAAAACAGAATTGGAGAACTTAAAAGACTAAAACTAAGCTTTACTTCATCAGCAAATATATTCTTTTATAAATTCTATTTAAATCCCGGATTGTTTTTAAACAAGTCAGCACCTGTTTCCATAGTAGCGCCAGGCACACGATATTATTATGCTCAACCTGTCGGAATAGGAGTGACTAACTTTTCATATAATGCACTAGGCGCTACGTTCCCAAATATTGATAAGCTATACAATGTGTATATGGGAGTCGCATCATCAACGTCTTTCGATATTTATATTGAGTATTATCAGTCTTATGATTACGAAGGATTTTTAGAGCCAAATATCGGAGATAACCAATCACATTTATTAAAGGACAAGAAATCAAGTACAACCCAATTAACTGTATCGGGAAGCTCGATTTATAACGATACAAATGTAGATCTTAGAAATTACTTATACGTTGAAAACACTTCGGTTCCGTCAGATAACGCTACATACGATTATAATTCAGCTTATGGATATACTGCTGGATTCTATGAAAAAGGTAATACAGGTTCAGCACCATATTTTATAAATCCTTTAATGAGTTTAAGTAGAGCGTCCGGTGCTGTAACATCTTTATCTAGCGTTGAGGATACGTTGGTTTCGTTTGGTATAAACACGCCAGCGTTCGCTGTTCAGTATATGGTTGCCACAATAATAAGAACCGATAAAACAGATAACACGGTTGACTTTGCTACAAATTATGAACTTGAGCAAGTTTGTGTTGACCCTATAAGTACACCAACATCTAAACTAAAAGATTTTGTAGCTGTGGCTAATATATTCGGCGGTTATTTTTGCTATTTCAAAGTAGATAAAACCGGATTAGTTCTTGGTGCTAAGTATCGTATTATAATGCACTCTTATTATAATGACTTTCCGACTAACTACGAGGTAGACGCTTACATATCAGATGAGTTTACTGTTGTTGCCGATGTGCCATATACAGGTAATGGGTTCGATGTTACCGCAAGGTTAAGGGATGTATTTCATCAATACGTAAACAACAATTTGTTATCAACAATCGAGGAGCGATTAAGGTCACAAATAGTATTGGATTACATTGATGATTATGGAATAGGGATGTATGCAAGGGATATTTACAATAGATTAGGGTTAACTATAGCGAATGACATTACTAGGTATTTAGCAAAGGTTGAATTTACAATATACGAAACAACGGGTGGGTATAAACACGTTGTTGATAATAGAGTTTCTTATCCAATATCTCCGGGTAATTTTCTTCAAATAGGAATGAGTTTAACATTCGGTACAGGAACGGCTACATTCTATGTTGATTGGAGAAATAGATACGAGAATATCCCAAACATTCAATCTTACAATACTACAACCGGTGTTGCGGTTGGGCCTATAAGTACTCAATATTGGGGAGGACGAACATTTACTGTTGAGTGGAAATTTTCATTTTATTATGATGACTACATAACTCCTTTTTCAGATGACGTTGTAATAACTCAACAAATAGAAGTAAGGGATTACGTGTCTTGTTTGTCTATATACGCTCAGAATCCCCCTGATGAAAATAATGAGTTTTGGTGTCCTGATGATACAATGTGTTTACGGGCGGAGTTCCTTTGTCTAGGTGGAGGCGTTCCAACTACAGGCTACGAGTTGATGACTACAATAGAGCCAAGTCCAGGAAGTATAACTACTATACAAGAGAATGAATCTTTTGTTCCATTAATATTAGCACAGCAAACAACGCCGTTAATATTAAGTCAAGAAGATTTCTTTGATACAACACTATTGAATAACGCAAAGTTTTGTGTTGACGTTGCTAATTTATCATTAACTGATTATAAAATATCGGCAATTGCCAAAGCTCAATAATGGGAAACTA
>Ga0208863_1000945_pt1 | contig 21756 bp, 31 predicted proteins | sample RifOxyD3_FD_184040 | JGI IMG/M metagenome (GOLD analysis project Ga0208863, IMG submission 184040) | Soil microbial communities from Rifle, Colorado - Rifle Oxygen_injection D3 (SPAdes) | ecosystem: Environmental > Terrestrial > Deep subsurface > Rock core/Sediment | place: Rifle, Colorado...
ATCAAACTCAAAGAAGGGGCGATGTCTACGAGAAAAGGAACAGTTATTTTCCTTTCTGATCTCATTACTGAGGGTTTTAGTCGTACCAAAGCAATCATAGAAGAAAAAGGACAATCTCTTTCTGATACAGATATAGAGGCTATTTCTATCGGAGCTATCAAGTACTCTTACCTCGCTCAGGACCGCGAGAAAGATGTGGTATTCGACTGGGACAAAGCTCTTTCATTCGAGGGAAACAGTGGACCATATGTCCAGTACTCGTACGTTCGAGCGAAAAATATCGTCGAGAAAGCAGGCGATAAGGTACCGGTACCTCTGGTACCGGTACCTCTGAGTCAGTACGATCGAGCTTGCCTCCGTCGTCTCTCCTTCTTCGACAAAGCGGTTCTAGACAGTGCGACAAAATACAAACCACATATTCTTGCAACATACTGCTATGAACTTGCGAGCGAATTCAATGCATTCTATGTCCATACTCCGAAGATTCTCGAGGAGCAAGATGCGGATATACGAAACTTTCGTCTGAATCTCATACAGAAAGTAAGTGAGACTCTTCGGAAAGGATTTGAACTCTTGGCGATTGAAATGCCTCTTAAGATGTAAAAATATTTCCTTTGCTTTTTTCAAAGAAAATCATATATATAGTCTATATTTATTACTTTTTCCCGTTCTCGTGAAATTTCTTTCTAGAATAATCCTATTATCGGCAACGCTCGTTTTCCCTTTCACACTCCACTCCACCGATATTTACGAATCGTCCAACGGGCAGATAAAGATTCATACGAGTCTCAATACTCATGTTATCCCCGGGAATCCGAAACTCGGAAATACCGTTCTCGTCGTGAGCGTTCCAACTGAGTTAAAAGGTATTCGTATCGTCACACCTTGTGAGCATCGCGAATCGGTTCTCTATAAAAAACAGACGGAGAGCGGGAAAATACTCTATGTTATAGGTCTCAGTTTTCCAACTTCTTGCGACACGACAGATATACGAATAGGAGATATTGAAAATATTTTCACCGATACCATATTTTCACTTCCCGGAAAACATTTTTCCAAAATGGAAAATGATTTCATGAATACCGACGATATCAAGTTACTCTCCATTATGAGAGAACAACCGACAATAATATCGGAGAAAACCGGAGCCACTTTCGTGGAAAAGCTCGAGTATATACAAGCTCTTTATAAGAATCTTTATGTCTCTTTCCAGAGCGATCTCGCACAAAGTATTCTCCATGATCGGAATAATATGAAATATATTTCTCCGGTTGTAGGATACGGTCTTCCAAAGAGTCCAAGTCTTATTCCAGGAGCCAATCGCTGATACCGAAAAGATACAACCGATGGAATTCACCACGGATGGGATATTCTCGCACCACTTGGAACCCCTATACAAGCTCTTTTCAAAGGAAAAATCATTCGTATCAAAGCCGATTGGAACTGGAGCGAATTCGATAATCTCAAGAAAGAAAACCTTACGAAAGATGATGAACTGACAAATCTTGACATCTTCCGCTGAAACCAAGTTTGGCTCCAGACCATGGACGGAAATATAGTTTTTTATTCCCATCTCTCGAAAATATCTCCGAATATTATTGTCGGTTCTCCTGTAGATGCGGGAACCTATCTGGGAAATATAGGGATAAGCGGTGTACCGGATAAAAACTACAAAGATATCCATCTCCATTTCGAGATCCAACAGAATCCATTTCAAGAAGATATGAAAAATCCCACCGATCTGGAAATCATGCGATGGGATTATGTAGGAAAAAGTCTGAAAAGATGAGAGGTTTTTGCAAAGATGCAAGAGGTTTTTGAATAGAAATTATTCTATAATCCCACTTGCGATTAATTCTTCTCCATCATATATAACAACCATTTGTCCACTCGTTACAGCTCTCTGTGGAGAGCTGAATCGAACTCTCACACGACCTTCGCCATCTTGGACACACCCGATGTCTTGGTCCTCCTGACGATAACGAATCTTTGCTCTGGCATGGAATGGAAACTCGCAGATTTCTCCGATCCAGTGCCAATCTATCGCAGTAAGTTCGGATGAATAGAGCTCTAGTTCCGCTTCGGTTCCGACTGTAATCGTATTACTCACAATATCTTTCCCGATAACGAAAAGCGCCGGACCTCATCCAACTTGGATTCCTTTTCTCTGACCGATAGTGTAGCTGAAAGCCCCTTCGTGAGTCCCAAGTATTTTCCCACTTATATCGAGGATATTTCCTGGTTTTTTTGGAAGGCGTTTCTCGAGAAACTCTTTCATACTCACCTTCCCGATAAAACAGAGTCCTTGGCTGTCTTTGCGCTCAGCGTTCGGAAGTCATGCTTTTCTCGCTATTTCCCGAACCTCCGGTTTTGTGAGGTGTCCAATAGGAAAGAGTGCGTGCGAGAGCTGGAACTGATTCAAACGCGAGAGAAAATAGGTCTGGTCTTTATTGGAATCGACTCACTTAAGGAGATGAAAAATATTCCGTCATCCTGAACTTATTTCAGTATCTTCCATATTTAGAAAAGGTATATTTGATCTGGATTGCCACGCTCCGCTCGCAATGACAGATTCATTATCGACTTTTGATTGGATTCCCGCACTCCAGAGTACTGCCCTTCGGGGAGCCTCCGCGGGAATGACGGATGATGTTATCCTCGCATAATGCCCAGTGGCAATTTTATCGAATCCGTACTCGAGTGCTTCTTCCAGGAAACAATCGAATTTCACGAGATTATTACAGAGAATATCCGGATTTGGCGTCAATCATTTCTGGTACCCTTCATAGATATAATTCACGATTCGTTTCTCGTACTCTTCACGGAAGTCAAAAGTATGAAACGGGAGTCCCAAGTATTCAGCAACTTTCTTCGCTTCCTCAATATCGGCAAGTGTTGGACAGTCTTCGGTTTCAGAAATATAATTTATCATAAATCCGCACGATACCTCATGCCCCGCTTCACGCAGAAGATAAGCGACAACAGCGGAATCTACTCCGCCCGAGAGTCCTACGAGGATTTTAGCCATGTGTTTTTTGGATATCTTTAATGATTTCTTGCCAGTTGATTACTCTTTTTATCTTCTCGTGTTGTTCCGTTCTCGCTCGATTCCAAGGTTGTTCAAGAACATAACTTTTTATCCCATTTTCCGCAAGTTCCAGAGCGAAATCGAGATTATCTTCAATCATTAGTTCTATTCAGAGATTTTTACATACTTCGGATTTTTCAATCCTCTTGTCTGGCTCAGTATGGTTTGTGAAAGTAAGGCTTGTGAAAATATTTGGAAAATGACGATTAATCCATGCCTCAGTTGCTTCTCTCCGACTTGATTCGGATCTTCCTGTAATGCCATAGAGGCTGTATCCATGAGATATTAAAAGACGTGCTCCTTCCTGACTTAAGAAAACGGGAGCTATTTTTCTATCAAGAATATTTTCTTTATCAAATGTCCTCCAGCAATTCAGTGCCTCATCTCTCGAGAATTCGAACATATCTATTTTCCACCAATCATGGTGGGTAAGATCTTCGAAACGTGCATGAGAAAGACGCGGATGAAGTATTTTTGTATATTCAAGAACTGCTTCAAATACAGAAGCGATGGTCTCATCCAGATCGATACCGATTTTCTTATTCTTTGGGAACATGAACAAAACTTTTTAGAGTGGTAAAATCTAACATACTTCCAATTTCCCTTCGGTATTTTCGTGAATCTTTTCTATGAAATATTCTTCGAGCGGTTTGTCGAGATTCTTTACGCAATCGCTTGCCACGAGATGTCCTTGGTGGATGATGGCGAAAGAATCACAAATCGATTCTACATCGGAGAGAATATGGGTATTGAAAAACACGGTCGTTCCATTGCTTTTGAGTTCCAAAATAAGATCTTTTACCATTTTGCGACCGATAGGATCAAGTCCGCTCATTGGTTCGTCGAGAAATACGACAGAAGGATTATTGATGATTGCCTGTCCGAGTCCGATTCGTTGGAGCATACCTTTCGAATACTTCGCCAAGAGTTTGTCTCCGGCAGTTTCGAGTCCGACTTTCCGAAGGATTTCCTCGATTCGTTCATCGAGTTCCGTATCGGAAATATGGAAAAATTTCCCGTTAAAACGGAGGAATTCCCGTCCGGTCAGATACTTGTAAAGATAGGTATTTTCCGGCATAAATCCGATTTTTTCTTTTGTTTCGTTCGAGAGAGTCGAATCATCAAGAATCTGTATTGTTCCAGCATCAGGGCGGATAAGTCCGAGGATTGCCTTCATAGTCGTCGTTTTCCCGGCTCCGTTCGGTCCGAGAAATCCAAATACTTCCCCGGATCCGATTGAGAGATTGATACCGAAAAGTATCTGTTTCCCGTCGAGATATTTATCAAGATTCTCTATAAGGACCGCTGGATTTTTCGTTTCTGTCTTTTTCATAGATTGAAATGTTCTAAAAAATATTTTCCCCTATTATAGAAAAAGTTTCCATTTTTCAAAATTTCTTGCAAAATTCAGAGGAATTCATATTATATTACATTCCTGTTTTGCTTTATAAAAAGTAAATATTTCTGAGAGTGAAAAGGAATTTTATTTCGCCGTTGAGACGGCCTTAAATAGTATGAGGTTATTCACTGGCTTCGTCTCAATAAGAAATAATATTCCTTTTCACGAACAAGAGTAGGAACTTTTACTTTTTCACTTTTTCAACCTATGTCACACTCTTGCGATTTTGAAGATATTATGTTCGTGAAAATCGACGAACCAGCTCCAAGTTTTGATCTGAGCGCTTATGATCCGAAAAAAGACGATGAAACGCGGATTTCCCTCGAATCTCTTGCGGGAAAATGGACAGTGCTTTTTTATTATCCAGCCGATTTTACGTTCGTTTGCCCGACAGAACTCAAAGATATGGCGGATGCCAAGAATCAATTCGATACACTCGGAGTTACCGTTCTCGCAGCTTCTACCGATACACATTACTCTCACCGAGCTTGGGTAAAACATGAGCGCCTTATGGAAGGGTTCCCGTATGTTATGCTCGCTGATCATAACGGAGAAGTTGCTTCTATGTATAATATCCTCGATTTCAATAGCGGTATCGCTGGTCGAGGAACTTTTGTGATTGATCCAGATGGAATTGTTCGTGTTATCGAAGTGACTTCCGGTCCGCTCGGTCGAAACTCTGTCGAACTTATCCGAAAGATTGAAGCACTCCAATTTATGCGTGCTCATCCAGGAACTGCCTGTCCAGCAAAATGGGCAGTTGGAGCCAAAACTCTCACTCCTTCCATGAAGATTTCCGGGGAAGTATTTGAAGCATTGAAATAAATCATAAACCAGACGAGAAAATCCGGATCATCCAAAAAATGGTTCGGATTTTTGCTTTTCTTAAGGTGATATGGTAAGATAAAAGAACTATTCAGTATATGTATCTTTTTTCATACAAAATATGAGATAAAATTATCAGGTAAATATTTTTTTATAATACAATATATATGTTACGTAAGATCACTACTCTCATAACGCAACCAATTACTCTCGGAAAGAGTGGTCATGTTCGTGAGGTTATGGAACAAACCAAAATAAAAACAGGGGTAATAACTGCGATCTTTGCAAAAGGAGATCCTCGAGGATTCACTGAGAGTTATTGCTCATTCATAGAATCGCCAAAATATAAACATAATTGTTCAGGAATGCAGAATGACATAGAGAATTTTTCCGAAAGAATGAAGTTTCATTTGAAATACATTTGAAATAATCTTTTTACTACACTTCTTTCTGATCCTTTAGAATTGACATCATCATTGTCTTTTTTTCTACAATTCATGCTTGATACAAGCAATTTGCATGAAAATGCAAATAGCCAGAAAAGTGGTCCAGAAATGCGACTCAATAATATGAAAAATAGTCCAAAACTTCGAATAATGGGATTCTGGATTTTTATGTCTGAAATTACTCGTTCTTACAAAAGTCAAACAGCAGAACAGAAAAAAAAGATAATAAGTACTTTTATTAAAATATATGAAAATAAAGAATGACTTACGACAATCTTAACAGATAGTCCAACAAAAGGATTTATAGGAACACTTATATATACCCTCTCAGAATTGGAAGGGACTCCACGTTCAGAATTTGTACGTTTTTGACAAGAGTGAGATCGTTATGCAGGTCTTGGTTTACAAATTACGAAAAAAAATGCAGAAAAACTTCTATCTGGAAAGAGTTTTATGAAGGCACAATTTCGATTTGGTCGTATAGAGCAAGATATAGGTATATCAAATCTTATTTTTTGGCATTCATCTGGGCAGTTTTTACGTCTTGATGAAGCTTTGGATGCACATCAAGAGGAGAATTGGTATTCTGGAAGTCTTGAGAAGCTATCTCCTGTATTTTATGATAATGCATGAGCATACTCATGGATGACAAATTCCTGTGCATATGGCCGATCTATCAAGAGACCTTCAAATTATAATATATCTGCTTTTCCAGAAGATAACGATCAATTTAATCCTAAAGGTGGAATGGATAATACCCCATGACCTCTTGGGTATACTATGTTTGATGGGGATAATCCCATTCCTAATTTTGAATTTACAACTGGGGGAAGAAACTGTTATTTTCTCGCATCACCACGAAATCTCATAATCGGATCAAACCACCCATTACAAAAAGATGATTATGTACTTTATGGTTCTAAATTTGAAGAATCCCTCAATAGGGCATTTATATATTGTGGTCTTGAAAAAGCTTTTTTTAAATGAGGTTTTATAAGAGTATTTGTCCTCTCTGGACTAAAAGGTGCTCACTTTGAGGACGCTGCCCTTCATTCGGTATTTTTATCAAATGAAGAAAGAAAGATTGGTGAAAATGCAACATGGACAGGAAATAGTTTCAGGGAATGTATCTTTTTCGGTCCTCATTGTTTTTCAAGAACTTTAAAAATTCCAGAGCTTTTACAGCAAGATTCACTTCATGGAATCATATCCCTCAATGGTGCTCTCCACCAAAGAAACTTTTCTGGAAAAACATTGGAAGAAGCTCAATTTATAGGAAGTGCTTCTGGGTCTACTTTCGAGGAAGGAACAGCAGCTAAATCGATTATTTTCCCAAAAAGTATAGAAAATTCAGTTATCGAGAATGGAGCATTTTTCCTCGCAACAATATTTGGGGGAATTGAAAATTCGCAAATTAACGGAGGATTCCAATCAAGTAAACTTTGTAAGGATCTTTTTACTATTCAAACACTCCTCTCAAAAGTAAAGGAAGACCTCAAACGAAGAACAAATATCGGTTATGCGAGTGAGCAACGACAATGAGGCAGTATGCATTCCTATAATAAAACCTGTGAAAGTATTATCACTCAGGAAGTTTGAAAAGTTGAAGCTTGGATAGATACATTTCCAGCAGGTTTTCAGGCACTATGAACACGTGTTCCTTTTACTGGTAGCACTCTCTCTGGAGAAAATATACTTCATGGAGCATTTGTACCGAATGATCGAATCTTTCTGGATGCCTTTGCAAAAAATTTCCCGAAAATTAAAGGCCTCTGAGAAAATAAATCTGGGAGATTTAACTTTATTGAAGAGGGAGATGTACGACATCTTATCAGTTGATGACAATAATTCATTATAACTGAGAGTGAAAAGAAAAGAGCTAAAATCTTTTTACTTTTCACTCTTTTTCTATATACTCCTGACAACTTTTTAAGTACAACCGATCTTTCGGTTCCTTTTTTGGTACGAAGTTTTATCATATTTATAATTTTCTTTTTTTATGCAATACAGAAATATAGCCATAATCGCCCATGTAGATCATGGAAAGACCACCCTCGTAGATGCTCTTCTCAAACAAGGTGGAGCCTTTAATAGTCATGAACAGGTCGCGACTTGTGTCATGGATTCCAATGACCAGGAACGAGAGCGAGGTATTACTATTTATGCCAAGAATACTGCTATCGAATACAAAGGAACGAAAATCAATATCGTCGATACCCCAGGACATGCCGATTTCGGTTCTGAAGTAGAGCGTGTACTTCGAATGGTAGATTCCGTTCTTCTTGTTGTCGATGCCTACGAAGGTCCTATGCCACAGACGAAATTCGTACTCAAGAAAGCTCTTGAACACGGACTCAAACCTATTGTTGTTATTAATAAGATCGACAAACCGACTTCTCGACCAGCTGAAGTTATCGATATGCTTTTCGACCTCTTCGTACAACTCGGAGCTACTGATGAGCAACTCGATTTCAATGTTATTTATGCTATCGCTCGTGATGGTGTTGCTATTCTCGACCTCAAAGATGAGAAAAAAGACATCACTCCACTCTTTGACCTCGTTATCGACAAGGTTCCTGCTGCTGCTAATGACACAGAAAAACCATTCAAGATGCAGATTGCGAACCTTGCCTATGACAACTACCTCGGACGTATGGGTATTGGACGTGTATACGAAGGAAAAGCGAAAGTGGGACAAACAGTTACTATTATCGGGAACGATGGAGTACGACGAACGGGGAAAATCTCTAAAGTCTTTACAACTCTCGGTCTTCGAAAAGTGGAAGTTGCCGAAGCAGAAGCAGGAGATATCATTACTCTTGCAGGTATCCCAGATATCTACGTTGGAGAAACTATTTCTTCCGTTCCAGATGCAGAGCCTATGGCACCTATCACGATCGACGAACCAACTCTTAAGATGGAATTCATGGTAAATAGTTCTCCATTTGCCGGAAGAGAAGGAAAATATGTAACAAGCCGAAATATCCGAGATCGTCTCGAAAAAGAACTCGAGATGAACGTAGGACTGAAAGTTGATCTCGACTCCGATGGAAATGGATATATCGTATCTGGACGTGGAGAACTCCATCTTTCCGTACTCATCGAAACGATGCGTCGTGAAGGATTCGAACTCCAAGTTGGAGCTCCACAAGTAATCTTCCATGAAGAAGGTGGGAAGAAAATGGAACCAATGGAGACAGTAGTGATCTGGGTACCAGAAGATTGTTCCGGAACTATCATCGAACATCTCGGGAAACGAAAAGGACTTATGACTGATATGAAAACTGAAAATGGAATCACTTCTATGGAGTTCGAAGTTCCAACTCGTGGACTTCTCGGATTCCGATCTATCTTCACAGTAGATACAAAGGGTGAAGGTATTATGTACAGTTCATTCTCCAAATATGATGAATACAAGGGAGCTATCGAGAAACGTGAAGTCGGATCTATGATTTCCGGATTCCCGGGAACTGCTATGGCATACTCTCTCTGGAAACTCGAAGAACGAGGACCAATCCTTATCGAACCAGCTACAGAAGTATATGAGGGAATGGTTATCGGAGAGCATCTCAAGGGTGGTGATCTCGTGGTAAATCCTACCAAGAACAAACAACTTACCAATATGCGAGCTTCCGGTACTGACGAAGCAGTTCGTCTCACTCCGATCCGAAAGATGACTCTCGAAGATTGTCTCGATTATATCGGTTCAGACGAATACGTAGAAGTAACTCCTGCTACTCTTCGAATCCGTAAGAAATTCCTTACTGAAACAGATCGAAAACGTGGTGGAAAAGCATAATTCTTTTCTGCAGAAAATCAAAAAATCCTCTCCAAAATGGAGAGGATTTTTTATGGATCATATGTTTTCTAATTCGATGTCATGAAGAGTGGGGGTGGACTCGATTGAGTTCGAGAATTATATTCGATAACTATAGCATTTGGAGCATAAGATTCGGTTGTATCTGTAATCTTCCTTGCAAATTGTTCATTTCATCCAGGAATATTACAAGTTCCGTCACTTGAATCACAAGTCCCTCCTCCTATAACCTTACCACTATTTGCCGGAACAAATTTTCAGGCAGTTCATCCGATAAGGGAAGCATCGATAAGATAATAACGACGAAGGTAATTGAGATCGTATTTTTGAGCAATTTCCTTTGTACATCATGAAGTAACATAGTAAGGACACTCAGGAGTAGTCATTCTTGATCAACCTATGGTATTTTCACTAAATACATTTCCATAGATATGGAGTTGATTCTTGAGAGTATTTACTGAAGTGTTTCCATCCAATTCTTTCGTTCCATCATAACTGATGACCGACTTCTCCGCAAATACACTTCCGACAATATTAGTAACGGACGGGTCTATATACACATTTCCTCAGTTTCCTTGTTTATCCTTCAGTACGACGATTCCGAACATTCCATTACTGTTGGAATAATAAAGATTGGATTTTATATAGAGATTTCATCCTATCACGAGAATGGTCTTTTTCGTACTGATTCAGATATTGCTTCCGATTGTTCATAACTTGTATTTCTTATCAGCAGTATTTCCACTTTCCGCTCAGAGATATATAACACTATCCACTTCCGTTCAGACATTCGAATTATCAATATTTGTCAGTGCGGTAGATCCTGTATATCCGACGACATTTTTGGCAAAAGTGAAACCATTTTTTACTATAGATGTCTTTGATACGAATTTATCGGTATCTCAGAGGATTTTCACATCGTTCGGGATTTGATTGGTAATAGTAGCGCTACTATTATTAGATCGTACATTCCCGATTATATTTACTCCATTTTGTGTAATTCCTTGATCTGTATTATATGTTCAGAAATATGTATTTTTTCCGATGATATCTGAATTATATACGATAGCATGATCGTCAAGTGTATATCCTATATGAGTTGATAGATAGGCATTGAGATTTGCTGGTGCCGGCGGGTTCACAAGACTCAGTAGTGTATTTATAGAAGAAGTTGCAGTAGCAAATAGTGTTGGTAGAGTAGAAGCTTCTGAAACAGAAGTTGTCGGATTTCATGTTATTGAATACATGAGATTATACTTTGTAGTTGTCGTATTTGTCGGGTTAAGTGTTTCTCCTCAGAATTTGATATAAGTAGTAAGTCCGGTCGGTTCTGTGGCAGTTCCATTCTTAGTAAGTGCAATACTGGAAGTCTGCGTAGCTCCTTCCACAAATCCTCCGTCTTTCAATTCTCCAGTAATTGCAGTAGAATAAAATGGGTTAAACTTAGCTGTTATAGGAGAACTCAGTATGGGATTATTAATCGAAGCACCAAGAGTACCATTTATATTGACAGATAGACTATCTATACTGAAGTTTGCACTCGTATCCGAAACTGGATATGAAGAACTTTGATTAGAGGTTGGGGTATAAAATTTGAATCCGTAAACATACGTTCCATCCGTAGATGTTTCTCCATTAAGCGTTGTCAAAACCGATGTTCCCGTTGCAAATCGATTTAAGAAACTTAGATTAGCCGGCGTGTTAACAAATACGGAAGAGCTGCCAGACCTATTATACTGATTTAAATACATAGAATTGGTAACTTCCCAATTGAAATCTATCGTTCGTGTTATTCCAGTAGCTGGAATAATCGCATTACCATACTCATCCTCGAGTGTAATAGAAAGATTTTTTGTCGATCCATTCGCGATGTTTGTAGCAGCAGTCAATGAAGTTGAAACAATAGTCGGTGTTATCGAAGCAGTGGTAGTATTGGCATACACATTATGATTATAAGTTTTTGTTCCATTCCAACAATTTCCTGCTGCATCACAGATTTGCGTAACAGTAAGTGTATATTGTCTTCCTCCATTGGTTTGTCTATATGTATCGACATTCTGCATATTCCAATTGAATGACAATGTACCATTAGAAGATGTTCTGGATGTAGTAGCTGTCTCATTACCAGAATTTTCTGATGTTGCAGATATGGAAGTTATAGGAGATCCACCATTAACCCCTACAGAAAGAGAATAAGGGTAAGCACTATTTGCCAAGAGATTTGTGGAATTACTATTGGTTATATTTGCTACGGTTGGTACTCCAGTATCTATAACAACGCTCGGTCATTGAGTAAATGTAGCAAGAGCATTCCCTGCGTTATCAACGCTTTGTACCCAAGTATAATATGTTCCATCTGCAAGGGAGGTTGGAGAGAGATTTCCATTAGTGGTAGTGAAAAAAGGATTTATAATCCATGCACTATTACTGGCTCTTTGAAAAACTGTCTGATAGCTTCCTAATCCAGATCATCCCGCATCTGTAGCTCCTGCCCAATTATAAGTAAGTGAAATAGAACTTGTTTTACAATAATAAACACCTCAAACCAGATTACAGGCAGTAGCGTTACTATTTTTTACATTGGTAAGTGTTAGGGATGTAGGATTCGTTGGTGCTTGTCCATCCCATTTGAGACAGTACATCGTACCAGTCGTAGCAACATCTGTGGCATTGTCTAAGTTGGAATTAAGAACAAAGGAGTTATATACTGGAGTAGGAGTAAGACTTCCTACTGTTTGCGTTACGGCAGTATCACGAGGATACCCAGTTGGTGTTCATCCAGTTGTATCGCCATCGGCAGAACAAACTTTACATTTCGAATCTCCGCCACCGGAACAAGCAGCAGTATCGGCAGCAGTCCATGAAACTGCAGTATTTCCATACCAAGCTGCATTTGTCTCCTGGAGAAATATATATATAAATGATAGGGACACTAAAATCAAAAGAGTTTTCTTCATATAAAGAGAAGATAGAAGAATAAATCTCTCCTATTAAATCATATATCTTTTAGGAAAGCAAGTAAATTTGTTATTTACAGTATTTTTTCGTCAAAAAAATACCAGTTCCGAGAAACTGATATTTTTCATTGATTGTACCTTAATGGTGGGCCCACTGTGGCGAAATGAAACCAGTGATCCGCCGCGGCGGATTATGATCCGATTAATGCTCTAATCTCATCTCGTCATTTTCATGATTTAAGATATTTTTCTCTTCTCATTGACTCTGACCGAGTTGAATGTTCTTCGGTATATATAATTTTCCAATTTTTGCCTCTCTTTGTATAAAAAGAAAGACCTGAATTATGTTCTTCAAGTCTTTTATCTATATTTTCTGTTTGCCCTATATATCGAAGACTATTCTCATCTTCGATAACATATACTGTGTACATGGATTTTTTCTGATGAAAATGGTGGGCCCACCTGGGATTGAACCAGGGACCAATCGGTTATGAGCCGACTGCTCTAACCACTGAGCTATAGGCCCTTGTTTTAAAAATGGTGGTGGGTGAGAGATTCGAACTCTCGCGACAACTTACGTCGTCCTACAGGTTTAGCAAACCCGCCTCTTCAGCCACTTGAGTAACCCACCAGGATAACTGAAAATGTAGAATCGATAATTGAGAGATTTCCCTTCAATTCCCAATTCTACATTTTCAATCTTTATATATTTTAAATGGCGGAGGAACAGAGATTCGAACTCTGGAGGACTTTCATCCTGCCGGTTTTCAAGACCGGTGCAATCGACCACTCTGCCATCCCTCCGCAAAGCTTTTTTGTCAAAGCGGGAGCATTGTATAGAAAAAGCCTGCATTGTCAAAAAATTTTGGAAAGAAGTCGCTTGCTTTTGATTACTTTTTTCATATTATGAAACGTATATATAAGACAGAAGGGGATTATAATTTTCAAAATTAATTTTTCGAATGTACCGAGGACTGTCCGAGCTACCAATAATAAGCAAGTTCCGCAGGAAAGGAGAAAAAATTTATTTTGAAAATTCACACAAATCTCGTTATATTTCCAAACATATAAAACAATGAATTCAACCAACGAAACAGGAGAGGTTATGCGTCTTCAGAAGTACATGAGCCAAGCAGGAGTGTGTTCCCGAAGAAAAGCCGAAGAGTATATAACTCGCGGTCTTGTTATGGTGAACGGCGAAAAAGCAACTCTTGGTCAATCGGTTAATCCGGAAATTGACGAGATTATCATCAACGACAAAGTCGTAGAAGAACGGAGCGAGCTCGTATATTACAAGCTCAACAAACCTCGCGATATCATCACGACCTGTAAACAGGATGGAGAATCTTCTATTCTCGATGTCGTCGACATTCCGGAACGGGTCTTCCCTATTGGTCGACTCGACAAGGAAACAACGGGACTCATCTTGCTCACGAATGACGGACGATTATCCAATTATCTTATGCATCCTCGATATGAACACGAGAAAGAATATTCCGTTGAAGTGTACGGACGAATAGAAGACGAGGCACTTGAGGATATGCGACGAGGAGTTATGGTTCTCGGGAAAATGACGAAACCAGCGGAAATAAGCCGGCTCAGTTCGGGAAAATTCGCCATAATCCTGACCGAAGGACGCAATCGTCAGATTCGTCGTATGGTCGAAGCGGTCGGACATACCGTTAAAAGATTGAAACGTATACGCATAGAGAATATCATGCTCGGAGATCTGGAAGAAGGAGAATATAAAGCACTCAACTCAACGGAATTGGACGGTCTTTTTAAGAAACTGGGAATATAAAAACTTTAATGACAAATAGATTTTTATTTTTTGTCCATACGAAGCCAGAGAGTTGCTGATAATTTCCCAAGGCCGTATCAACTTCAAAATGAAAATCTATTTGTCATATATTCATTCCATATAAATCATTTCATTTTATGAAAAAACATATTTACCTGCTCACGATTTTTATCATATTCCTTTCGAGTATCACTTCTGCGTTACTCCTGTTTTTCTATATGAATATAGAAAGTAATATGACTGTAGGTCTCACTATTATGGGAATCGCATGTTTTCTCGCGGGAAGCTCTTTTCTCACACTCCTTATATATCTTTTCAAGAATCTCTACTATCGAGGGGAAGTATATATTTCTACGATTCATTCGTCTCTCAGACAATGAATGCTTCTGACAATCGGGATTATGGGACTCGTAACTTTCTATTCTCTTTGAGTATTGAATCTCAAAACTGGTGGATTATTGGTAGTTATAACTGTGCTTTTCGAGCTTATGATACAGAGTGTAAGCGAGAATTAACTTCATACGAAACACTTCTTCACTTAATTTCGATGTTTAGTTCCGGATTTAAATAATTCGTTTTGACTTCGATGGCATTTGTGTATAATGCGTTCTTAATTTTATCTCAATCTCAACTCACGTTTTATGATCGAATTTCTCAAGAAAGATATTGAAAATAATCGTTTCGAACTTACGATAGATACTGAACTTTTCAGTTCGGATATCGTTCTCAAGGCAGCATATAATTTCCTTGATCGGGGGTATTTCTTTTTTCAACTTGATGGAAAAAAAAGTATCACTCTTCAATTTACTTCAAAAGAAGGTACGAAAGATTCTCCCGAGACTATTATAGGAGAATTTTCCGATGAACTCCTGAGTGTCGTTCTCCGAGATAAACTCGAGAAAGATAATAAAGATATCCGGGAAAAAATCATCGGTGCTGCTATCGCAAATAGTCTCGATACCAAAGGCTTTATCGAAATAGATACCGATAAAAATCAAGATAATAAAGAGGATAATCAAATAGATTTTGATAAAGATATCGATGAGATACTTCGAGAAATAGAGAATGATCCAGAACTCAAGATTGACGAGGCGGAAATAGAGAGAATCCTCAAGGAAATAGAAGAAGAAACTCAAAGTGAACTCTCAGTTGAGAAAACAACCGTTACTTTAGATGTTAATGCCGTCAAAAATGCTAAAAAAAAGTTTTGAAATAAATAAAAGTATCTATGGGGGGAAAAACATTCAAAAAATGATAGAGGATTTCTCGGATTTTGCTCTCGATTATAAAAATGGGATTCTTACTATCTCATGAGCAAATAACGAAGAAATTGAAGAAATTTTTGGAGAAAGTATGAATTATCTCATCGCTTTGTATAACGAAAACATTTAAAACAAACTCCAATCTTACACTTTAGCAAAAACTCATAAATATGATGAATCTGGAAAAAATAAAAGCACTGAAAAGCGATACAATCGGTTTTTTCCGTTTCAAGAAATTCGATGCTGATACCTATCTTATCACGAATGATATCGCCAAACATTCTTTTCTCACGGGAAAAGAATTTTCTGATTTCATCGCGGGGAAACTCGTTTCAGGAGAGAAGTATGAGGAATTGAAATCAGGAAAATTCATCAAAGATGTGAATTATGATCAGGATATGACGGTCGGTTTCGCAAAAAAGAACCAGTTTCTCGCCTATGGTCCGGTGCTTCACATCATCGTAACGACTCTCCGTTGTAATCACAAATGTCAGTACTGTCATGCAGCTGTTGCACCGATGACGGCGAAAGATATGGATATGACCGAGGAAACGGCGAAAAAAGTGGTCGACACTATTTTCTATACTTCTTCTCCCGATCTCACTATTGAGTTTCAGTGAGGAGAATCGCTCGTGAATTGGGATATCGTGAAATACATCGTGGAATATGCAGAAATTAAAGCCGTTCATCTCACAAAAAACGTAACTTTTGCTCTGGTTACGAATCTTACTCTCATGGATGAGGAAAAACTCCAGTATCTTCTCGATCATAACGTCCATATCTCTACTTCTCTCGATGGCGATGAAACAACGCATAATTTCAACAGAACCTTCAAAGATGGGAACAGTTTCGAGAAAGTTACCTATTGGATTCGAAAAATAAATGCAGAATACGAAAAAAGAGGAATACGTAATAAAGTCGGTGCGCTTCTCACTGTTACCAAGAAAACACTTCCACGATACAAAGAAGTTATAGATACGTATGTAAATCTCGGACTCGATGGAATCTTCCTAAGATCGCTCAATCCTTACGGATTTGCAGCAGCCGATTTAGAAAAACTCGGATATACTTCCGAGGAATTTGTCGAGTTTTATAAGAAGTCGATGGATTATTTACTTGAATTAAATAAAAAATGAGTTACAATTCGGGAAAATCTTACCTCTATGTATCTTTCTAAGATACTTACCGATAAAGATCCGAACTATCTCGACGAGAGAAGCCCCTGCGGAGCATGTATCGGACAAGTTGCGTATAATTATGACGGGAAAATATACAGTTGTGACGAATGACGAATGCTTGCGCGAATGGGAGATCATAATTTCCTTATGACAGAAGTAAAAGACTCTGGAGAGGTAACGTACAAGGAGATGATAGAAAGTGAAACAACGAAAGTGATGGTACAAGCGAGCACCCTCGATGGACTTCCCGGGTACAATGACAGCGTCTACAAACCCTATATCGGAGTTTGTCCGATTCATAGTTATAAGACCAGTGGAAATTTCATCCCGAATTATTCGAAAGACCCAAAGAAATCCCTCGATTACGCCATTCTGGATTATATTTTTCAGAATCTCAGAAACCCAAATAATAAAGTAGTATTCGAAAAATGGCTCGGAATGGAAAATAATATAGTAACCAGTCAGTGCGAAGGAGCTTAAAGTAGTACAAATACATTTTTATCTCATAAATTTCTCTTTATGGAACCAAAGAAAAAACTATTTCCCAAGCTCAAGAAGAAACTCCGAGGGTTTTTGACCGACGAAAGCGGAAAAATCAGTAAAAAAGATGCGCTTGGATTGAGTGTGGGGGCTATGTTACTTATGGGGGCAGATGAGGTTATGGCAGCTCCTCATGTTAATGGTTGTACCACGAGCGTATTAGCAAATCCTGCATATACAGCCACTCCTGATGATATTACTAATGATGCTTGAGCATCGGAAAGAAATGCTACTTGTTATACAAAAGGAACTATTGCAGCAACGGCAACACCATCGATATCTCATGCGAGTTGAATAGTGAATTGACACTATAGTTGAACTATTACTGCTACTGCGAACTTAAGTTGACAAGCTTGAGCTTGACATAGTTCTCATGGAAGTCATGGAAGTCATGGAAGTCATGGAAGTAGTGGAGGTGGTTGGTGTTAAACAAGAAAATCTCAATCTAAATATCAATTGAATTTAGATTCAAACATATTAAAAATATTACCGCTTCGTTTTAAAAACCTTATTTTTCTATATATCGATCTAAGTGGAATTAAAACCCGAAAACTAAAAATCAATAACTATAAAGTTATACTTAAAAAACTATTTAAACTATCATTTTATGAGAAATAAAAATATATTAGTAATAATTCTTATTTCTGTGATTGGAATTATTTTCTTATCTATGATACTAAAAAATCAAGATAAAAATACCATTCTAAAACCATTGAATAATAATCCAGCAGAAGGCACAAGTTCTTGAATAGTGTCTATAAACTGATCCTGAACTAATAATGCTGTAGTCCGTACTAATCTCCGTGACTTTGAACAAATGTATAAAGAATTTGAATCTATAGAAAATCAAGAATCCTTTGATAATTTTTATAAACACTATGGATCAGATCCAATTCTTATTTCTGCTCTTCGTCAAGGAAAAAAGCAGGATTTCGATAAGTACTTTAACTACTATTGGATAAAACTTTGAAATACAACCACTACTCCAAAATGAGATTTTAATACGCTTCTTTCTGCTCTCTTTTCTGAGATTAGACAAGGAATAGTTACCGTAAATACTAAAGATATTGGAATAGATCTAAAAGTTTATTTTAATCAAATACCATTGCAAGATGCTTTAAATAATTGTGAGGAACTAAAGAAATATGGGCAAATTTATAGCGATGTCAATGACTGTCATGGGACTATCTATTTTTTTAGAGCTACAAAACAGAACCACTATTGTGATAAAATTCAAATTGAGCCAAACAAAAGATTATGTTTATGATTTCTTGATTATTTAGATACTCAAAAATAACCATTTTATGGCTAATATATATAGTTCTTTCGATAAACAGATATATTTTACTAAAATTATTATAGGAGAGGCTTGCCCTTTCCGATGTAAATATTGTTTTGTGGATAAAGAAAATGGAAATACTATCAAAATATCTACACTTAAAAAAATTATAGACCTTCTATTGTATTCTCCATGACAAAATAAGCTTTTGCATCTTTTGGGTGGAGAACCACTTCTTTTTTTGGGAATTATCAAGGAGGCAGTGCTTTATGCAAGAAGTCTTGCTAAAGAACTTAATAAAGATCTGGATATCTCGTTTTGTACGACTGGACTCTATTTTGATGATGAAAATTTACAATTTATCCGAGATTCTAGTATTTATCTTGCATGGAGCATTGATGGCCCATCAGAAATACACAATAAAAATCGGGTGAATATAACAGGAAATGGAACCTTTGAGGATATCATAGTAAAGAAAAATAAGGTTATACAATATATCAAGAACTCTCATCTTTGAATTGCAATGACAATTGATGAAAATACTGTAGATAATCTATATGATTCATATCAGTACTTGGTAAATAAGGAGGATTTTACCTGTACTATTAACATAGCACCAGTTGACGGAAAAGAATGGAAGGAGGAAAAACAAAAGAAATTTATCTCAGAACTTATATGCATATATGAGTATATTTTGAAAGAAATAGAGGAGGGAAGATTTCTATACTTAAATGCTTTAAATAAAGAGTTTCGATTTCATATGCTTTCTGTTTTAAGAGGAAAGTGACGGTGTTTATGGTTTTATGCAGAAGCATTTTCAAATGGCGATATCTTGTTTAATCCATTTGTAAATAAAGAGGAGGACTATTCTCGGTACGTCGTTGGAAATGTAAATTCAAACACTTTTTATCAAGATGTACAAAAATACATAGGATGTCGTTTTGATTATCAATCTGAGAAATGTATAACTTGCAAGAATGAATATGGAAAACTTGATAATACATTAGTAGAAGTTCGGCTCAATAAACTTTTATCATATAGAGACCGGATCAGTATATATTATGCTAATAAGATTCGGATGCGAGCATTAAAGGAATCAAACTTCTCAAGGTATATCGATATTGCCAAGAATCAAATGTACGTTTAACCTTGTATTACTATGTGTGGATTTGCTGGTTTTTCTTATAGAAACGATATTCTCATAAAGAGAATGGGGAACACCTTAAGAGCAAGAGCAGTGGATGCTGAAAAGTTATACCTTGATAACAATCTATCATTCTATCATGCCCATTTGAAAATATCTGATTTAGATAAAAATACATCACAACCATTTATATACAAAGATTATATCATCTGATTGGTATGAGAAATATATAATAAAGATTATCTACTTCAATTATCTTGAATTCAATGAAAATGAGACATGTATTCAGAATTGGAGGTAATTTGATTTTGTTATGAAAAATTAGGTAAAGAATTTATTAACTATATTAATTGAGAATTTGCCATATTTATTTTTGATAAAAAGAAAAGTATATACTTTTTATTCAGAGATAGATGGGGAACTAATAATGTGTATTATAAAATATTAGATGGAAATTTATATTTCGCTTCGGAAATTAAATCTCTTATCATAGAATCACCAAGAATAAATAAAGAAGCTTTTATTGAATTTATGACTTTCCAATTTTGTATTTCACCAAATACTATAATTGATTGAATATATACTCTTAGACCTTGAACTTATTTGGAATTTTGAAATTCAAATATTACTTTATGTAACTTTTCAAACTATCTACCTCAAGAGAGTAATACTACTATAATAGATGCAATAGAAAATGCAGTTATTCGTAGAATCCCTAAATTTCAAGATAAAATCTTTGTGTCTCTTTCTGGGTGACCAGATTCAAATTTAATATTATTTTTTCTAAAAAAATATTATAAATGAAAAATTATTGCCTACAGTTTTTTTACTGATAAAAATTTGGATGATATAAAAATAGCTAAAATCAATGCAAAATATCATTGAATAGAACACCTTTTAATTGATATGAACAATTATGATTCTACCTCACTTAATGATGATATATATACTCATGAATGACTCGTCAGATTACCTAATTTGGAAAGAATTTTAAAAGAAAAACATCCAGAATATAGCGATGTAAAAGTCGAATTTTGATGAGACTGAAAAGAAGAACTCATATTATGAAATATTCATTACCCTTATAAAGAAATAATTTCTAGATATAAATATTTTAGATCGAGGAATCTGATAAATAGTTTTGAAATAACACAAGAATTTTTAAATAAAGAAATGTTTGATTATAATCTACAGATGATAGATAAATTGACACTTAGAAATTGAATTGAGAGAAGACTTCCTTTTACAGATTATGAATTATTAAAATTCTATAAGTATAAAACATATAGAATAGAGGCTAAAGACTTTTTAAATAAAAATTGAATACAAATTGTTGATTGAGAATTTGGATATAATCTATGAATTTGATTTTCTAACTTATATGATGCTAATTTAATGGAAAGTAAAAATATCTTATTTAAAAAACTACTAAAATTATATGTTGCATAATTTAGATTTTATATTTTTACAGATATGAAATTGATGTGTGTCAAATTGTAGCTGATGCGAAAGGAGATTAGAAAAGTATATATTATGAGAAAAGAAAATTATTTTAGATAATTTTTATAGATTACTAGAAAGTAACTTATTTAGAGGTAACTTACTTATTTATAACATAGATTTTTTTGACATACCAAATGATATAATTTCTGTCTTTTTGAGCAAAAAATCTTATTTTAAGAATCTCTATTTTCACACGAATTTTAGAAAAATTGACAATGATTTTTATCAGAAATTTAGTAGAGAAAGTCAAATAAATTTCATATATCAAAGAGATTTAACAAGTATTGAAACAAAATTTATATTTAACTTATTTTCTAACTCAGTGAATATTGACTATAATATCGATTATATCTTATGGTATGAGAATAAAAAAGATCTCATATATTTTTTATCTCTTAATAAAAATTATTTGAATAAAATTGTAAAAAATGATACTGAAATAATAATTTCTATTAAAAATAGTCGTAATACTATAAGAATTTTCAATAAAGACTGAGCTAGAAAAAATTTAAAGAAG
>Ga0208863_1000947_pt1 | contig 21742 bp, 20 predicted proteins | sample RifOxyD3_FD_184040 | JGI IMG/M metagenome (GOLD analysis project Ga0208863, IMG submission 184040) | Soil microbial communities from Rifle, Colorado - Rifle Oxygen_injection D3 (SPAdes) | ecosystem: Environmental > Terrestrial > Deep subsurface > Rock core/Sediment | place: Rifle, Colorado...
ATGTCTACATTTTATGGCATTTGTTTAAATAAATCAAACAATTTGCATGTCTACATATTTACACCAAATAAAGTGCTAAAGCAATGATTTCAAAGGAGATTTAACCAAAAGCTGGGAGGAACTTCAGGCTAAAGGCTGCTTATTTCTTTTGGCGGTATTTACGCAAAGCGGCAATCTGGGCGGCCATGACTGCCAACTCGGACGAAGCGCGGGCCAAGTCGAGGTCGGTCTTGGCATTCTTGACGGCCTCTTCTGCAGCCAGCTTGGCTTCGTTGGCCTTTTCATCGTCCAGATCCTTGCCGCGAACTGCGGTATCAGACAACACGGTGACGCAATCGGGCTGCACTTCGAGGATGCCACCGGCTACAAACACGAACTCTTCGCCACCGTCAGCCAGTTGGATGCGCACTGAACCCGCCTTGATGCGGGTAATCAGCGGCGTGTGGCGCGGGTAAATGCCCAGCTCGCCCGCTTCACCTGGCAAAGCGACAAAACGCGCCTCACCTGAGAAAATGGACTCTTCGGCACTCACCACATCAACATGAATAGTGTTCATTTTTTTCCTAATCAGTTGGGGACAGAGCTAAAGATCTGTCCCGCAAAGTCATCAGACTTTCTTGGCTTTTTCGAACGCTTCGTCAATGGTACCGACCATGTAGAAGGCTTGCTCTGGCAGGTGATCACACTCGCCGGCCACAATCATCTTGAAACCACGGATGGTTTCAGCCAAGCTGACGTATTTGCCGGGCGAACCGGTAAACACTTCAGCCACGTGGAACGGCTGCGACAGGAAACGCTGGATCTTGCGCGCACGCGCCACCGTCAACTTGTCTTCAGGGGCCAATTCATCCATGCCAAGAATCGCAATAATGTCGCGCAGCTCTTTGTAGCGCTGCAGCGTGCCCTGCACGGCACGGGCGGTTTCGTAGTGGTCCAGGCCGACCACGTTCGGGTCGAGCTGGCGGCTGGTGGAGTCGAGCGGGTCCACAGCGGGGTAAATACCCAAGGAGGCGATGTCACGGCTCAGCACCACGGTGGAGTCCAGGTGGGCGAAGGTGGTGGCAGGCGATGGGTCGGTCAAGTCGTCGGCCGGCACGTAAACTGCCTGGATCGAGGTGATGGACCCCACTTTGGTGGAGGTAATACGCTCTTGCAAACGGCCCATTTCTTCGGCGAGGGTGGGCTGGTAACCCACGGCAGAAGGCATACGCCCCAGCAAAGCGGACACTTCGGTCCCGGCCAGCGTGAAACGGTAGATGTTGTCCACAAAGAACAGCACGTCCTTGCCTTCGTCACGGAATGACTCGGCAATGGTCAGGCCGGTCAGGGCCACGCGCAGACGGTTACCTGGGGGCTCGTTCATCTGGCCATAGACCATGGACACTTTAGATTCTTCGAGCTTCTCGAGGTTCACCACGCCGGAGTCAGCCATCTCGTGGTAGAAGTCATTGCCCTCACGGGTACGCTCACCCACACCGGCAAACACCGACAAGCCGCTGTGCGCCTTGGCGATGTTGTTGATGAGTTCCATCATGTTCACGGTCTTACCCACACCGGCACCACCGAACAGACCGACCTTGCCGCCCTTGGCAAACGGACACACCAGGTCAATCACCTTGATGCCGGTTTCCAGCAGTTCCTGTGAGGGGCTGAGTTCGTCGTAGGTGGGGGCCTTGCGGTGGATGGAAGCCATCTTCGCGCTGTTGACCGGACCACGCTCGTCAATGGGCGCGCCGAGCACGTCCATGATGCGGCCCAACGTAGCAGTACCGACCGGCACCATGATGGAACTGCCGCTGTTGGACACCATCAGGCCACGGCGCAAGCCGTCGCTGGAGCCCAGGGCAATGGTACGGACAATGCCGTCACCCAACTGCTGCTGGACTTCCAGTGTGAGGGTGGAGCCTTCGAGCTTAAGCGCGTCGTAAATGTGCGGCATGTGCTCGCGCGGAAATTCCACGTCAACCACAGCGCCAATGCACTGAACAATCTTGCCTTGAACGCCGGCGTTCGTATTTGTATTTTCCTGAGCCATTTGGTTTTGCTCCAATAAATTTGAATCTTGCTGCTAACTGAGGCTTATCCGCTGATGGCGGCTGCACCCGAGACGATTTCTGACAACTCTTTGGTGATCGCGGCCTGGCGGGTCTTGTTGTAGACCAGCTTGAGCTCGCCAATCACGTTGCCGGCGTTGTCGGTGGCCGCCTTCATGGCAACCATGCGTGCTGCGTGCTCGGAGGCCATGTTTTCGGCCACAGCCTGAAACACCAGCGCTTCCACATAACGCACCAGCAGTTCGTCGATCACGGTCTGCGCGTCGGGCTCGTAGATGTAGTCCCAGCCATGCTTGGCGCCGGTGGCGGCTTCGCTGGCACGGGTTTCTGCCTGCATTTGCATGGCCGACAAGGGCAACAATTGCTCCATCACCACTTCTTGTTTCATCGTGTTGATGAATCGGGTATAGGACAGGTAGACCGCGTTGACTTCGCCCTTGGCGTAGGCATCGAGCAAGACCTTGACCGGGCCAATGAGACGCTCCAGGTGTGGACGGTCACCCAATTGGGTCACGTGAGCCACCACCTTGGCGCCGATACGGTTCAGAAAGCCAAGACCTTTGTTGCCAATGGCGACCGCTTGCGTCGTCATGCCATCATTTTGCACGTCACGCAGTTTGTGCGTCACGCCGCGCAGCACATTGGTGTTGAGACCGCCGCACAAGCCTTTGTCGGTAGTGACCACAATCATGCCCACCACTTTGGCGTCGTTGCGCTTCATGAATGCGTGCACATACTCTGGGTTGGATTGACCCATGTGCGCCGCAATGTTGCGCACCTTTTCGGAATAAGGCCGAGCAGCGCGCATGCGCTCCTGAGCTTTACGCATTTTGGAGACGGAAATCATCTCCATGGCTTTGGTGATCTTCTTCGTGCTCTCGAAGTTTTTGATCTTGCCGCGTATTTCCTTGCCAGTTGCCATATCAGTCTCCTTGTCTGTTACGAGGTGACCTTAAGCAAACGACTTTTTGAAGTCGGCGATGGCGGTGTTCAACTCTGCTTCAGCGTCCTTGTCCATGGCGCGGTCGGCTTCCAGCTTGGCCAGCAAGGCTGCGTTTTTGTCTTTGAGGTAGCCATGCAGGCCATGCTCGAAAGCCAGCACCTTGTTGACACCGATGTCGTCAAGGTAACCTTTGTTGACGGCAAACAGCGTGGCACCCATCAGGGAGATCGGCAGCGGGCTGTACTGGGCCTGCTTGAGCAATTCGGTCACGCGGGCACCGCGGTCGAGCTGCTTGCGGGTGGCTTCGTCGAGATCGGAGGCAAACTGCGCAAAGGCAGCCAGCTCACGGTACTGGGCGAGGTCGGTACGGATACCACCAGACAGGTTCTTGATGAGCTTGGTTTGCGCTGCCCCACCTACCCGAGACACCGAGATACCGGCGTTGATGGCGGGACGGATACCGGCATTAAACAGACTGGTTTCCAGGAAGATCTGGCCGTCGGTGATGGAGATCACGTTGGTCGGCACAAACGCAGACACGTCGCCGGCCTGGGTTTCGATGATCGGCAGAGCCGTCAGCGAACCGGTCTTGCCCTTGACCGCACCCTTGGTGAAGTCTTCTACATACTTGGCATTGACGCGAGCGGCGCGCTCCAGCAGACGGCTGTGGAGATAGAACACGTCGCCGGGGTAAGCTTCGCGGCCCGGAGGACGACGCAACAGCAAGGACACCTGGCGGTAAGCCACAGCCTGCTTGGACAGGTCATCATACACAATGAGCGCGTCTTCACCGCGGTCACGGAAATATTCGCCCATGGAGCAGCCCGAGTAGGCAGCCACATATTGCATGGCGGCAGACTCGGATGCCGTGGCGGCCACCACAATGGTGTACTCCATGGCACCGGCTTGCTCCAATGAACGCACCACATTTTTCACGCTGGACGCCTTTTGGCCGATCGCAACGTAAACGCAGGTCATATTCTGACCCTTCTGGTTGATGATGGCGTCGATGGCCACGGCCGTTTTACCAGTCTGGCGGTCACCAATGATCAATTCACGCTGACCCCGGCCCACCGGAACCATGGAGTCGATGGACTTGAGACCGGTTTGCATGGGCTGGCTGACCGATTCACGGGCAATCACGCCGGGAGCGACTTTTTCGATCACATCGGTCATCTTGGCGTTGATCGGGCCTTTGCCGTCAATGGGCTGACCCAGGGCATTGACCACGCGGCCCTTGAGCTCGGGGCCCACCGGCACTTCCAGAATACGACCGGTGCACTTGACCGTGTCGCCTTCGGAGATGTGCTCGTAAGAGCCCAAAATCACGGAACCCACCGAGTCGCGCTCAAGGTTAAGCGCCAAACCATAGCTGGGCTGACCTTCGGCGTCGGCTGGGAATTCAAGCATTTCGCCCTGCATCACGTCGGACAGACCGTGGATGCGGCAAATACCGTCGGTGACGGAAACAACTGTGCCCTGGTTGCGGATGTCTGCGGTGGCAGACAAGCCTTCAATACGGCTCTTGATCAGTTCAGAAATTTCTGCGGGATTGAGTTGCATGACTCTTTCCTTCTTTCATTAGTGAGGCCAACGGTTCAAGGCAGAGCCTCAAGCCGTCAAAGCCATTTTCATTTGTTCCAGACGGGCCTTGACAGAGGTGTCAAGAACTTCGTCACCCACGACCACCCTGATGCCACCAATGAGCTCAGGCTGCAACTCAACAGACACATTGAGCTGACGTGCAAAACGCTTTTCGAGCATTTGCGACACCTCGGCCAGCGCAGCACCCTCAATTGGGAAGGCGCTGTAAATGACGGCATCGCTGGAGCCGCTCTGGGCGTTCACCAGTGCCCGAAACTGTGCGGCAACTTCCGGCACAAAGGCCAGGCGGTCGTTGGCAATCACGGTGCGGATGAAGTTTTGCGCATGGCTGTCCAGCACAGACTTCATGACACCCGCGATGACCTCATACACCTGCGCATGGGTGGCCTTGGGGCTGTCAGCGAACTGCTGCAACTGGGCTTGCTGTGCCACGCAGGCCAACTCGTCAAGCCATGTCAACACGGCTTTGGAGTCGGCTGCACTGGCCTTGAACAAGGCTTCAGCGTAGGGACGGGCAATAGTGGCGAGTTCAGCCATGTTGTTCTCTTAAAGCTCGGTCTTCAGACGAGACAACAAATCAGCGTGCACGTCGGCATTAACTTCCTTGCGGAGAATCTGCTCGGCGCCTTTCACAGCCAGGGCCGCGACCTGCTCACGCAGGGATTCGCGCGCCTTGACGGCCTGCTGTTCAGCTTCGGCCTTGGCGGCAGCAACAATTTTGTTGCCTTCGTCAGCGGCTTTGGCTTTTGCCTCTTCAATGATGGTCAGGGCGCGACGCTCGGCGTCTGCCAGGCGGCTCGCGGTTTCGGTGCGCGACTGGGCCAATTCAGCTTCAACCCGTTTGTTGGCGGATGAGAGCTCTGCTTTGGCCTTGTCAGCGGCAGCCAAGCCGTCTGCTATTTTTTGTGCGCGCTCGTCCAATGCATTTGCAATGGGTGGCCAGACGAATTTCATCGTAAAAACCACCAACAGAAAAAACACCACGAGTTGCGCGAAGAATGTTGCGTTAATACTCACAACAACCCCTTTCTAGTGAATGAAAGGCGAAGAGAATTACTTCAAAACGAACGGATTGGCAAACGCAAACATCATCGCGATACCGACACCAATCAGGAAAGCAGCATCGATCAGACCAGCCAGCAAGAACATTTTGGTTTGCAGTTCGTTCATCAATTCAGGTTGACGGGCAGCTGCTTCAAGGTATTTGCTACCCATGATGCCAATACCGATACAAGCACCAACAGCACCCAGACCAATGATCAAACCAGCGGCCAGCGCCACAAAACCAAGCACGTTTTCCATTTAAAAGCTCCTATGGATTCAAGTTGAAAAGAAAAAAGAAAAAGAGAAACCTACTAACAAACCATTAATGGTGGTCATGCGCCTGACCCACGTACACCAGGGTCAACATCATGAAAATAAAGGCTTGCAAGGCAACAATCAGAATGTGAAAAATTGCCCAACCCAGACCCGCCACCAAATGCCCGAACCACAGGGCAATGCCCGTGGCAGAGCCAAACCCGACCGCACCCATGAGCGCAATCAGCATGAACACCAACTCACCGGCGTACATGTTGCCAAACAACCGCATGCCGTGTGACACGGTTTTGGCAGTGAATTCAATCAATTGCATGCCGAGGTTCAGCACACCCAGAATCAGGGCAAACAAGGGGTTCTTGCTGGTGCCAAACGGCGCCGTAACGAGCTCATGAACCCAGCCGCCAGCGCCCTTGATCTTGATGTTGTAGTACAGGCAAACCAGCAACACAGAGGTTGACATGGCCAGCGTGGTGGAGAGGTCGGCCGTGGGCACCACACGCATGTAGGCATGATGCACGTCACCACCGGCAGCGCCGTAAATCATTTCCCAGATCAGGGGAATTAGATCCACCGGCAGGAAGTCCATTGAGTTAAGCAAAAATACCCAGACAAACACCGTCAGCGCCAAGGGGCCGACAAATTTGCGCGACTCGGCGTTGTGAATGATGCCCTTGGCCTGGGTGTCGACCATTTCGAGCAAAACCTCAACCGCCGCCTGCATGCGACCGGGCACACCGGACGTGACGGTTTTGGCGACGCGCCACATGACAAACAAGCCCAACACGCCCAACAGCACCGACCAAAAGATCGAATCGAGATTAAAGACGGAGAAATCGATCACACCTGTCTGCTTGCCGGTTTGCAAGTGCGTCAAGTGGTGGCCAATGTACTCACCAGCGGTGGGACCGTGTTGCACAGCGTTTTCTTCAGCAGCCATCAGTTACTCTTTGATCAGTTACTTTGCCGTTAAGCGTTAATATTTTGCACCGGTTTGGCCTTGCGTTTGAATGCCAGCGCCAGCCAGTACACCTTAAGAGTGACGATGAGACCAACCAGCATGGCCGGCCAATTCAAATCCTTCACCAGACGATGGGCCGCAAACAGCAAACCAATCGTCACCACAATCTTGACCAACTCCCACACAAAGAAGCTCATCACCGCCATGCCCGCATTCGCCCTGGCAAACTGGCTGGACAGGCCGCGCGCAAACAAAGCCGCAGGCAGAACCACCGCCAACACACCACAAGCCACCGACTTGGCAACAAGTGCCCCAAAAACCAACCAGGCCAGCAGCACCAGCAACACGCCGAGCACAATCTGACCGAACACCACCCACCAGGGAGAAATCACCGGATTAGCCCGTGCCAGCGCTTGCGCCTGCAAGCGGGTTAATGGCACAAAATCTGTCGGCTCACTATCGAACCCAGAGTCTTGCGCCTTTGACGGTGGTATTGTCACCATTTTAATTACGCTTACTTTACAGTTCGTCCGAGTCAGAATAGCCTCGCATTATACGTAGAAACCCATCCATAATTAAGTCGAACCTGCATCATGCCCATCACGCCGCCCAGCAGTCCAGTGACCAGCCCGAGTCCGGAGCAGCCCTCACTGATCGTCTATCCCTGCGCCTTCCCGATCAAAGTGATGGGGGTCAAGGTCGACGGCCTGGTGCACGCCATCAGCCACATCGCCCTGCAGTTTGACCCGCAATTTGATGCCGCCACGATTGAGCTGCGCGAGAGCAAGGGCGGCAAATACCTGGGCGTCACCATCACGGTCAACGCCACCAGCCGCGAACAGCTTGACGAGATCTACCGCACGCTGTCCACCCACCCGATGGTCAAGGTGGTGCTGTAGTCATGCCAATGGAGGTCAAGTTTCTAGGTCACGTCGACTACGAACCCACCTACGCCGCCATGCAGGCATTCACCGCCGGGCGCAACGAGAGCACGCCCGATGTTCTATGGGTTTGCGAGCACGCGCCGGTTTACACGCAGGGCCTGGCTGGCAGACAAGAGCACATCTTCAACCCCGGTACCATCCCCGTGGTGGCAACCAACCGAGGCGGTCAGGTGACCTACCACGGCCCCGGTCAAGTGGTGGCCTACCCGCTGCTGGACCTGAAACGTGCTGGCTACTTTGTTAAGGAATACGTTTACCGCATCGAGGAGGCCGTGATCCGCACCCTGCTGCATTTTGGTGTGACCGGGCACCGGGTAGCGGGCGCGCCGGGCATTTACGTCCGGCTGGACGACCCGGCCGGCCATGCGCTGCTGCCGCAGCGGCCAGTAAAAAGAGGGGCATATCCAGATAAAAAGGACCCCAATTTTTCCGGCCTCGGCAAGATCGCCGCTCTGGGCATCAAGGTCAGCCGCAATTGCACCTACCACGGGGTGGCGCTCAACGTCGCCATGGACCTTGAACCCTACTCGCGCATTAACCCCTGCGGCTACGTCGGGCTGCAAACGGTGGATCTTTCTACAATGAGCGCTTTTGCAAGCTGGCAGGAAGTGGCTGAGGTATTCAGCCAGAAACTTGCCGTTTCCCTCGACCCATAAAGCCCTGGATGGCCGCGTCGATGACGCGCCTCGCAATGACGGTCTACCAAACAGCATATGAACACATCCAAAGAAACCAAGACGGTACGCGAACCCCAAAGCGCTGAAAACTACGATGCAACGGCCAAGCAAAAATCGGCTGCCAAGCTGTCACGCATCCCGGTCAAGGTGGTGCAGGGCGAGATTTTGCGCAAACCCGAGTGGATTCGCGTCAAGGCGGGCTCGCCCACCACCCGTTTTTATGAAATCAAGGACGTCCTGCGCAGCAACAAGCTGGTCACCGTGTGTGAAGAAGCCAGCTGTCCCAACATTGGCGAATGTTTTGGCAAGGGCACGGCCACCTTCATGATCATGGGTGACAAATGCACCCGGCGCTGCCCGTTTTGCGACGTCGGCCACGGCCGACCCGACCCGCTTGATGTCAATGAACCGGTCAACCTGGCCAACACCATTGCCCAGCTCAAGCTCAAATACGTGGTCATCACCAGCGTTGATCGCGATGACCTGCGCGACGGTGGTGCCGGGCATTTTGTGGCCTGTATCCAGAACATCCGTGACAGATCACCGCAGACGCAAATCGAGGTGCTGGTGCCCGACTTTCGCGGCCGTGACGACCGCGCACTCGATATCCTCAAGGCGGCCCCGCCGGATGTGATGAACCACAACCTGGAAACCATTCCGCGCCTCTACAAGGAGGCGCGCCCCGGCTCGGATTACCAGTTCAGCCTGAACCTGCTCAAAAAATTCAAGGCGCTGTTCCCCGACGTACCGACCAAGAGTGGCCTGATGGTGGGACTGGGCGAAACCGACGACGAGATTTTGGAGGTCATGCGCGACATGCGTGCCCATGGCATCAACATGCTCACCATCGGCCAATATCTGGCGCCGTCGACCTCCCACCTGACCGTCAAGCGCTACGTACACCCCGACGTATTCAAGATGTTCGAGACCAAGGCCTATGAAATGGGCTTCAGCCACGCCGCCGTGGGCGCCATGGTGCGCTCAAGCTACCACGCCGACCAGCAAGCCGACCATGCGATGGGGCATACTGTTTGATCGATTTTTTCTAAACTGGGCTTGTTTGGTGATCCACCCCGTTAATCTGACCATTGTGGAGAAATTATGAGAAAACAGATTATTGACTGTTGGCGCTCGACACCGCTTGCTTCCGGCTATCAATGATGAAGAGGTTGATCACAGACGACGCGCCTGCCAATCGCGTCACCTTGAAAGTCACTTTAGTTCAATCTGCCGCCGTACTGAGGCGCTGGTTAAGCCATGCAGCGGAATCACACATCCTGTTTCCGACGATTGCCGTTCTTGTACTCGCACTGATCTGGGGAACAACCCTGAACCTCATCAAAGTCGAACACGCCGCCGCCGAACACAGCGCGGCGATGACTAGCCGCGAACTGGCCGAGACTTATGAAGCACAAGTCGTACGCGCGATGCGCGAAATCGACCAGACCCTGAAGATCGTCAAGTATGCCTATGAATCCGCGGGGAAGCAGGCCAACCTGCACGATCTCAAGACAAAGGCCTTATTACCGCCGGATTTGTTGTTCGTGGTCAGTATCACGAATGACAAAGGAGATGTCGTGGCAAGCACCCGGTCATCCGAGATAAAGAACGTTGCCGATCAAGAGTACTTCAAGACACAGCGTCGCGTTGATGCCCTCTGGATCAGCCATCCTTGGAAAGGCCCTGCTTCGGCAGAATGGAAACTTCAGTTCAGTCGTAGGCTGAATGCGCTCGATGGAAAGTTCGCCGGTGTCGTCATGGTTGCTGTCGATGCTGCTTATTTCGTCAGTGGCTATGAGTCCGCCAAATTGGGCGAGCACGGCGTGCTCGGCATCCTCGGCACCGATGGCGTATTCAGGGCCAGGCGCAGCGGCGAGACCATGTCTGCAGGCGAGATGGTCGATTATGCAGCGGTGGTGCCTTCCACGGATGAGGCCCAAAGCGAAGCGAAGCTTTCGACTAACGCCTGGGATGGTATACGGCGCTACACCACTGCACGTCAGCTCTATGATTTCCCATTGGCCGTGATTGTCGGATTATCCGCAGACGAACAACTGGCCATCACGCGCCGCGATATACGCACCTATCTGTGGCGGGCGACTGCCGGCAGCGTTTTACTGATCCTGATTCTCGCTATATTGGACCGCATGAGCCGAAATCTTGCATTAAGCCGCTCGCGCGCCATCGAGGAACAGGTCGCCCACGCCGAGCGTATCGAATATTTAGCCTATCACGACGGACTAACGACGCTGCCGAATCGCAGCCTGTTCAGTAAACTTCTGGGCCAGAGCATCAACCATGCGTATCGCTACCACCGACAATTGGCGGTGCTGTTTTTCGACTTGGACCATTTCAAAAACATCAACGACACCCTCGGACACGAGGCTGGCGACCAACTGCTGCAAGAAGTCGCGGCAAGAGTCAAGGCTTGTCTGCGCGACAGTGACACCGTCGCCCGTATGGGCGGCGACGAGTTTGTCGCCCTGCTGCCGGAACTGGATGAGGAAAAGTACGTAGTGACCGTAGCCCAGAAAATTCTTTCCGCCGTCGCCTGGCCATTCATCCTGCAAGGCCAGGAATTCCACGTGACAGCGAGTATCGGTATCAGTATTTACCCGCAAGACGGTTTGGACGAACAGACGCTGCAAAGAAACGCCGATCTCGCGATGTACCAAGTGAAGGAAGAAGGCCGGAACAATTACCAGTTTTATTCCGAGAAACTGAACGCTGAGTCGCTTGAACGGCTCACCTTGGAAGCGGGCCTTCGCCACGCTCTGGAACAAAACGAATTTCAGCTGGATTATCAGACCACGCAGAATACCGCCAGCGGCCGGATCACCGGCATGGAAGCGTTGCTACGCTGGCAGCATCCCGACTTGGGTGTCGTCGCCCCAATGAAATTCATCCCGATCGCGGAAGAAACCGGTCTGATTGTGCCGATCGGCAAGTGGGTACTCAAGAGCGCCTGTCAGCAAAATGTGGCTTGGCAGAATCAGGGGCTTCCCCATTTGAGCATAGCCGTCAACCTGTCGGTGCGCCAGTTTTTCGACGAACATCTGCTGACGGATCTCAAGGCGATACTCGCGGATACGGGCATGGATGCACGCCTGCTGGAGCTGGAAGTCACAGAAAACCTGCTAATGCACGATGTCGAAAAAACCATGCGGGTATTGACCGAGCTCAGGTCTATGGGAATCCGGATAGCCATCGACAACTTTGGTATCGGCTATTCCTCACTTTCCATGCTCAAGAAATTTCCGATCGATACCATCAAAATCGATCGTTCGTTCATCCGCGACATTACGGGTGCCGCCGAAGACAATGACCTGACCAATGCCATTATCGCGATGGGCAGGACACTGAGCTTGAACGTCGTGGCCCAAGGCGTTGAAACAAAGGCGCAAGCCGAGTATTTGCGGCAGAATGCCTGCAAGGAGTTCCAAGGTTTTTATCTTAACAAACCCGTACCAGCAGATCAGATTGCAGAGTTGTTGCGGTCACAGCTGGACATTACAGGAACCGAGACAAATCAGGCTACCTGACGACCAGAAGGAGTCACTGTAAGCCAGACGGGTCAGACTATTGTGAGAGCAGTACTTTTACACTGCCATCCACCGCACTCTGCTCAATGTAGCCGATAGCATTAGGGTTCTCATTGAGAAATTTCTTCATTTCGATGCTATTCGATACTGCCCGTGGCGGCTGGCCCCGACCGGTGAAAATAATCTTCGACCAATGCGCCTTGATCTGTGCGGGGGACTTGTCCGAAAACTTGAGGTAGAACTCGTCGCGCGCGGCAGAACCTTCGACCTGATCAATCGGCACGGCCTGGCTACCATCGGGGAAGCGGCTCGTCTTGCCCAGAAAAATATCCACGACCTGACTTTTGCTCAGCGTGGTCACAGGATTTTTGGCTGAAACCACCGCCACGACATCGGCCACTGCCTCAGCGGCAACCAGGCACAGAGCCAGCCCGATGATGATAAATCCGGCGCGGTTCATACTAGGTAGAGTCCGTCTCATCAGAATACGAAATCAATCGTGGCACTGAACATGTTAATCTTGCCACCCAGTTGAAAACCCGGCTGGGTGTTGATCAATATGCCGGTCGAGCCGGCTTCGATACGGGTGTGATCGTATTGCAGCTTGAAAGCTGTATTCTTCGTGAAATCCCAGCGCCCGCCGACGGATACGGTTCTCTGAGAAGGCTTCGAGCTCAAGAGCGAATTGAGGGCGGTATTGAGGCTGGTAGCGGGCCCTGCCAGAGAAGGGGGCAAGGTAGACACGTTCAGGCCAGGATCGGAGAGATTGTCCGGGTTTATCTGTGCGTAAGTGACATAGGGCGTGACATTCCCGAGCCGATAACCGCCACTGACATACCAGGCAGCCGCCTTGCCACCTACCGAACGGCTTTCGACTGAACCCCACTCTCCCATAATGAACCAGCTACCCGGGTCATAGCTTGCGCCAAGCGCCAAAAACGAGAAGGGTTTATTGGCAAAATCGTATTTGTCCGCCATCGCGATACCTGCCGGCCCGAACTGCCGGAAGGCATCGAAGAGCGCCTTGACGGACTCGACCGTCACGTTGGCGTTCAGGTAGGCGATGCGTGCGGTTAGCGGACCGTATTCGACTGTATTGGATAGGCCCCATAAGGATTTCGCTTTAACAGCGCCGCCAGCCGGGTGTCTGGATTCGCTCTTGCCGTAACTGCCCCACATGGTGTTTATCAGTTCACCGACGCGCACGCGGTAGCTGGCATCGATGCCGTCACTGTTGCTGATGGGTATCAGTCTATAGACCTCGATTGGTGGCCGCACCCACGGATTGGTGTAACCCACCTTTCGATAGTCGGAAACCAGATAGGCTGGCAACACGACCCGTCCGGCACGGATGCTGATATCCGGCGTGAACTGATATTTGATATTCGCCCACTCCACATGGGGCCGGTAGGTGGTGTCGTAATTCTGCTCCGAGATAACTTGCAGGATCGCAGAGAGCTGTGGAGTGAGATTGGCGGTGACTTGCCCACCAATCAGGCTGTCGACGTCGGCACTCCAACTATGGCTGTAGCCGGCGCCGTTGGGTTTGAAGTAGCTGGAGGTGAAATCCGCTTTATCTTCGCTGGAATGGACCAAACCCAAAGTGCCGAAACCGCTGAACGAAAACATCGGCGTGCCGGTCTCCTCGGCGCAAGCGCCAGAGGCATACAGCGCCATCGCAATCAGGGCGACAGGAGTCAGTTTGTATGACATGCGTTCAACATAATTTTGTGGACTGGTCTCGCCCTCGAAAAGCCTACTTTACTTCATAGCTGGCTATTAAGTTCGGAGATTGGCGATTGCAATATGAGAAATGTCAAAGAAACACAAGTTCGGGGCACCCTGGAGTTCAATCCGGGCCGAGAGCACAGACGACCATCCAGCCGGTTCTGACGGATCGCTCAAATCCCTGGCCAAACCTGAATGAATATTGCAAAGCTGCCTCGCCTCTCGTCTCAGGTGGTCATTTTCAGTAAAGTGGGCAGAATAGAGCCGAACGGTGGTCAGTGGTTTCCTGCATAGGCAAGCATTTTGTATGGACTGCGCATAGAGGAAATTTTTTATTCTCAATTATTTGTACTTACCATTGGCACCTAAACTGCTTGGAACCGGCACCTAGGCTGATAGTTACAAAACAGTCTCGCTAACTTCTAAACTTTATCTCATTAACTTCTGGATAAAAATCATGAAAAATGGCCCAGTTGTCTCAATTACTCCTGATTGTTAACACATACGGCTGCTTGATTGCGTGCCCTGATCAGCTGATCCGACTCCGGAGTCCATTGAATGCAAACCCATTGGCATAACACGAGGCTCTGGCTGGACCTGGGCTCGCTGGTACAACGCTGCGACACCGCCACTTATGCGCGTGGCCTGGAGCTGTACCGCAACCAGAGGGTGTTGAACCTGTCGATTGAGCCGCTTGAAGACGTGTGGTTGCTCATCGGTGACGTGCAGGGCAGCGCACGCCACCCCTATGAGCTTTCCATCGAGGTCAAACGCAGTCCTGATGGCCGCGTGCTGGAATGGGACAGCGACTGCACCTGCCCGGTGAGCATCCAGTGCAAACATGGCGTGGCGCTGATGATCAAGGCTGCGTACAAGGGCCAGCAGATTCTGGGCACAAGCGCACCCGCACCCAGCTTCAAACCGCTCACTGAGCAGGAACTGGCGGCGCAGCGCCAGGCCGATCTGGCCAAACGCCAGGCCGCGGCCCAACTCGAAGCCGAAAACCAGGTGATCCGCTGGCTCGGCGAACTCGAACGCGGTGGCGCCAAGGCACCGCTGGCAGCCGAGCGCAGTGGACAAAACCTGCGCCACGAGCAGTTTCTGTACCTGCTCAATGTCATTGCACCGCAAGGCCCACACCCGCTGCTGACCCTCGAAGCCGTGGTGTCCTACCCCAAGGTCAACGGCGGCTGGGCCAAGGCCAAGCCCATCAAAACCATGCCCGGCAGCGGCCAGCCCGTGTTCGACCTGGCGACCGAGGCCGACCACGACGTGCTGCAACTGATGCACACCATGCCGAGCGCCGCAAGCAGCTATTTTTACAGCTACGGCGCCAAGTCACGCGTCACGGTGGAGGGCAAATACGGCGTTCAGGCGCTCGAATTGGCCGCCAGCACCGGGCGTCTTTTGATCGGTGACAAGCACGGTCAACCGACGATGCCCGCGCAATGGGGCCCACCGCTGGACGTGCTCTGGCAATGGCATGAGGTCACGCAAGCCCACACCGATGACAGCGCCTGGGTGTTGCGCGCCAGACTCGACCATTCGATGGCCCAACTGTGCCTGAACAGTCCACCGCTCTACCTGGACGCCCACCGTGGCGTCTGCGGCCTGGCCCGCGTCAAGGACATGAGCCTGGGCCAGGTGGCTGTACTGTTGCGTTGCCCGCCGCTCAAAACGGCCGCCTTGAAAAAACTCCAGGCCGAGCTTGCCGAGCGACTCGGAGCGGTGCCATTGCCACCGGTGCTCGAGCCGCTGCAAACCCTGACCGGCGTCACGCCCACGGCCTGCCTGCATTTAAGCGCAGTTGCGCCCGCTGACGTGCCGGTGTCGGGCCTGATGCAGGCCACCCTGCGCTTTGACTACGCAGGCCACCGCGGCTGGTGGGTAGGCCAGGGCACCACGGTGCTGATCGACAACGCGCAGGGCCGGCTGCTGTTGCACCGTGAACCGCAGGTCGAGCTCGAGGCCATCACCAGCCTGGTGCAACTCGGCCTGAGTGCCACTGGAAATGGCATTTTTGGCATCCCCGGCAGCGCAGCGCAACAGCTCTGGCTGCAGTGGGCCGATAGCGACTACGCGCCGCTGCGCGAGGCCAACTTCGACGTGACGCTGGACGCGTCGCTGAGCGGCTGGATCCAGCACGGCGAGGCGCTGGACGTGCGCCTGGATGCCCAGGGTGACGACGAGGCCACCTCGCCCTGGTTTGATTTGTCGTTGGGCATGGAAATTAACGGAGAACGCCACAACATCCTGCCCTTGCTGCCCGAGCTCATCAAAATGGCCGCACGCAGTCCGCGCGACGCAGCCACCGGCCTGCCCGACATTACGCCGTTCATCTATCTGCCCGCGACCAGTGGCGGCTTTATCCGCCTGCCCACCGACAACCTGAAACCCTGGCTCGGCGCGCTGCTGGAGCTGGTCGGCGACCGCAACCATGATTTCGCCGGCGACAGCCTCAAGCTCTCGCGCCTGGACGCTATGCGCACCACCGCCGCACTGGGCGAAGGCGCGGTCTGGCAAGGCGCGCAACATCTGCGCGAGCTGGTACAGCGCTTGCACGGGTGCGCCGAATTGCCCGAGGTGTTGGCGCCCAAAAGCGTCAACGCGTCGCTGCGCCCCTACCAGCAACAGGGCGTGAACTGGTTGCAGTTTTTGCGCGAATACGGCCTGGCAGGCATTCTGGCCGACGACATGGGCCTGGGCAAAACGCTGCAAACACTGGTGCACATCCAGATCGAAAAAGACGCCGGCCGCCTGACCCACCCGGCGCTGATCATTGCGCCAGTGAGCCTGATGGGCAACTGGCAGCGCGAAGCCGAGCGCTTTTGCCCGGGACTGCGTAGCCTGGTGTTACACGGCAAGGACCGCCACGAGGTGGCGGGCAACATGATGGATCACGACATCGTGATTGCGCCCTATTCGTTGCTGCACCGTGACCGTGAGCGCTGGCTTGAGGCGCAGTGGCATCTGGTGGTGCTCGATGAAGCACAGAACATCAAGAACGCCAACACCCATGCGGCCCAGGTGGCCAGCGAACTCAAGAGCAAACACCGCCTGTGCCTGTCGGGCACACCGATGGAAAACCACCTGGGTGAAATCTGGAGCCTGTTCCACTTTCTGATGCCGGGTTTCCTGGGCAGTCAGAAACGTTTTGCCGAACTGTTTCGCACCCCCATCGAAAAACAGGGTGACCCCGAGGCGCTGCAGCAGCTGCGTGCCCGCGTCACGCCCTTCATGCTGCGCCGCACCAAGGCGTTGGTGGCCCATGAGCTGCCGCCCAAGGTAGAAACCGTGATGCGCGTCGAGCTGTCAGGCAAGCAGGCCGACCTCTACGAAACCATCCGCCTGGGCATGGAAAAAACCGTACGCGAGGCGCTGGATGCCAAGGGCCTGGCCAAGTCACAAATCACCATCCTGGATGCGCTGCTGAAACTGCGCCAGGTCTGCTGCGACCCGCATTTGCTCAAACTCGAAGCGGCAAAAAAAGTCAAAGCCTCAGCCAAGCTGGAGCAGTTGATGGCCATGCTGCCCGAGATGCTGGCTGAGGGCCGGCGCGTTCTGCTGTTCTCCCAATTTACCAGCATGCTGAGCCTGATCGAGGCCGAGCTGAAACAACGCGGCATCCCCTGGGTCAAGCTCACCGGCCAGAGCCAGCAGCGCGATGCGCTGATCGACCAGTTCACCAGCGGCCAGGTACCGCTGTTTTTGATCAGCCTGAAAGCGGGCGGCGTAGGCCTGAACCTGCCGCAAGCAGACACCGTGATCCACTATGACCCCTGGTGGAACCCTGCGGTGGAGGCCCAGGCCACCGGCCGCGCCCACCGCATCGGCCAGAACAACAGCGTGTGGGTGGTGAAACTGGTGGCACAAGGCACCATCGAGGAACGCATCCTGGCGCTACAGGACCGCAAGGCGGCACTGGCCGAAAGCATGTACAGCGGCGCAGTCGGGCGCAAGCAGCCGCTGTTTTCCGAGAGTGATCTGGCGGAACTGCTCAAGCCCCTGTCGACCTGAGCACCATCAGGACAATGGAGTAAGCCAAGGCCTGTACAAAAAAGATATACGGATCAATATTTTCCGCAACTTATTGATTGTAAAAGACTTTCCAGGTTTTCCGATTCAAACACCGGTCAAGGTGTATAAAACCAAAGTACTTTGCCGCTTTTTAATTGCGTATCAATCCCCAAATCCCACCTAAAAAGTTGCGCAATTCATTGATAAATATAGGGTATTTTGAATATTTTCAAGTTGGCACGGCCAATGCTTAAAGATAAGCAGTCTGAACCAAATGGAACCTAAAGGAGAAATATCATGAGTGCACTACGTAAAGTCTTGGTCGTCGATGATGACGCTGTGGTTGGCAAAAGCTTCAGCCGTGTTTTGTCAAGCAAAGGTTATGTTGTCACAACGGCCCAAAATGCCCACGAAGCCCTGAAACAGATTCGCGAGCAGGAATTTGATGTCGTCTTCACCGACATCAAAATGCCCGGCATGGACGGCGTTGAACTGGCTGAACGTGTCAAGTCCAGCCAACCCTGGACCCCAGTGGTCATCATCACCGGATTTGGCACCACGGAAAACGAATCGCGGGCCAAGGCCGCCGGTGTCTCGGATTTCATGCGCAAACCCTTGTCGCCCGAGATGATCGAGGCCAGTGCAGCCAAGGCGATGTCTGCCCCGGTGCTGACAATTGTTCAAGCGCCAGAAATCAGCCACGGCGAGGCATTGCCGGTCGAAGTCCTTGAAAAACAAAACGGTTTCAAGAGTCTGGCACTTGCCCTGGCAGCTCCCTTCATCGGCCTGGCATATGCGGTGTTGCTGCCCCTGATCGGCGTCGCCATGCTGGCCTGGATTGGCGGCAAGGCCCTGGTGCAATCGCAGGCCGCAAAAAGGGCACCTACCTACCTGAAGAATGTGGCGCTGTTTTTTGCCGCTCCGTTCATCGGCCTGGTCTATGCCATGTCGCTCCCCCTGGTGGGCATCTCGATCCTGGCATGGTCTGCAGGCAAGGCCATGATGGCCAACCCGAAAGGCCGCAAGGTATTGACTGCGCTGGCAACAGCAGGCAAATTGGTCGCAGCCCCCTTCATCGGTCTGGCCTATGCGGTGATCATGCCACTCTTTGGAATTGCAATGTTGCTCGGATTGGGAACCAAGGCTCTGTTTACCGCCAACCGAACAGCTTAACGAGCACTCGGACCCGCCAGGGTCCTTCACAGCGCCCTCCGTCAAGAACCGAGGGCGCTTTTTTTATTTTCATTGGGCTCGATGCCCAGGCACGTTTCTGAATACCGTCGAGCAAGCGGCCACCGCGGCAAGGCTGGCCGATTTCAGGCCTAACGCCCGCTCGGCTGAACAAACCCGCCCTCAGCCCACACCACCGCGCTGCTGCGGTTGAGCTTGAACGAGGGCGCCACCCGCACTTCAGCCAGCAACTCATCACCCTCGTCTTTGGCGCTCAGCATGGCATAAGGGTTGTCTTCATCGGGCACGATGTCCAGGCACACGGTGACCCGGGTCGAGCCAGCGGTCACGGTGATGCTCTGGTGCAGGGAGGCGTGTAATTGCTGCTCGCCGCGGCGGACAAACTCGCGGGCAGTTTTGACCAGGGTGCTGAAGGCGTTGCCGTCCAGTGGTTTGGGGTTCTTTTTGTCGCGCCCCATGGTCCAGGGGCCGATCAGCGCTGCCTCAGTTTCGGCGTCCTTGAACATGGCCACGGCCCAGCCATCGTCGTCTTCATTTTTGATCACCCGGGCGGTCCAGCCGTCGCCACGCCACAAGCGCGGTTCCTGGATTTTTTCAGCAAATTCGGTCAAGATCAATCCATCATTCAAGAAATATCACACATCAGCCCTCAGGCCCGAAAGCGTTTGCGGGTGAGCGCCAGCGCAACCCAAAATCCCAGCCCCGCGTAGGTCGCCAGCACCGCCAACGGGCGCAGCCAGTCGGCGGGCCACTGGTCCATGAACAGCGGGCGCACCAGCGCCACCGCGTTGGTCAGCGGCAGCCACTGCGAAATCTCGCGCACCACGGCGGGCAACTGTTCCAGCGGGAAAAAAATGCCACTCAAAAACATCATCGGCGTCAAAAACAGCGTGAAGTAATAAGTAAAAAAATCATAGCCCTTGGCCAGCGCGTTGAAGATCAGCGCCACACAACTGAAGCTGATGCCGACACCCAGAAGCACCGGCCAGGCCACCAGCAATTTGGGGCTGTAGCTGATGCCAAGCGCCAGCATCACGCCCAGGATGGCCGTCACGGTAAAGACCGATTTGAAGGCCGCCCACAGCATTTCGGCCAACACGATGTCGTCCAGGTTGACCGGCGCGTTCATGATGCCGTCCCAGGTTTTTTGCACGTGCATGCGTGAAAACGCCGAGTACAGCGCCTCGAAACTGGCGGCATTCATGGCGCTCATGCAGATCGAGCCGCTGGCCAAAAACAAAATGTAGGGCACCTGCACGCCGTCCACCGTGACCTTCCCCACCAAGGCGCCCATGCCGTAACCAAAGGCCACCAGCCACATCAGCGGCTCGGCAATATTACCGACCAGGCTCGGAATAGCCAGCTTTTTCCAGACCAGCCAGTTGCGCCGAAACACCGGCCACCAGCGCATGGACAGTTGGGGTGCGCGCCAGGGTGATGGATTGATGGCGGTGCTCATGCGTCCTCCCGGATTTGACGGCCTGTCAACTTGAGGAACAGATCTTCCAGATTGGCCGGACGGTGCAGTGTGCGCAACTGCGGGTACACCGCCAGTGCCTGCAGCAGCGGCTTGGCCTCCAACGTGTAGAAAAATACCGTTTCACCACTCACTTCGACCCGGGCCGCCATGGCTTTGAGCGGCGAGTCCGCCAGAGCCAGCGCACCACTGCCGTAGACCTCCACCACATCGGGCTCAAGGTACTGCCTGATCAGGTCACGAGGTGCCCCTTCAGCAATTTTTTTACCATGATCTACCACCAGCAAGCGGTGACACAGGCGCTCGGCCTCGTCCATGAAGTGCGTGGTGAGCAGAATTGACTTGCCTTGCTGCAGCAGCAATTGCAGGCGCTCCCACATCAGGTGGCGCGCCTGCGGGTCCAGGCCCGTGGTAGGCTCGTCGAGCAGCAGCAGACGCGGGTTGTTGACCAGCGCGCGCGCCAGGCTCAGGCGGCGCTTCATGCCGCCCGACAACTCGCCGGGTTTGGCATTGGCCTTGGCTGAAAGCGAGGCAAATTCGAGCAGCGCCGGAATGCGCTCGCGAATCTGGTCGTCTTTCATGCCGAAATAACGGCCGTACACGAGCAGGTTCTCGGCGCAATTGAAGTCCGGGTCGAGTGTGTCCATCTGGCTCACCACGCCCAGCTGCGCCTTGATGGCCAGCGCATCACGCGGCATTTGCAGGCCAAACGCCGTCACCGTGCCTTCATCGGGCACCGTCAGGCCCAGGCACATGCGGATGGTGGTGGTTTTGCCGGCCCCATTGGGACCAATCACGCCCAGGCATTCGCCCGGCGCGATGGCAAAAGACAGGTCGCTGACCACCGTGGCCTCGCCATAACGCTTGACCAGGTGTTGAACAGAGAGGATGGATTCAAGCATGGGCTGGATTGTCGCCGAGCCACCACGTTGACTTTGAACATAAGCTCCAATTATCTGTCACACAAATTACCGGGCAGCCCCCTGCAACACCGATAACGCAGACAGTGCGGAGAATGCAAACATCAAAAACTTTGCCATGACTTCATTCCCTTTCATTCTGTTTCTCGCGGCGGCAAAGCAGTGCCGACCACCCGGCGCACTATGCAACCCGGGTTGCGGGGCCTTCGGTCAAAAAAACCGGTCGATGACGCTTTAACCTGAAGTTCCTCCCCAAAAAAGCCGAGTTTTCCCAATGAAACCCCTGGTTTTTTTGCTTCCACACGCTGTCTACTGTTTGATCTGATCGATCAAATCCAGTGCGTGTCTTTGTGTGTGGTTGGGCGT
>Ga0208863_1000948_pt1 | contig 21657 bp, 23 predicted proteins | sample RifOxyD3_FD_184040 | JGI IMG/M metagenome (GOLD analysis project Ga0208863, IMG submission 184040) | Soil microbial communities from Rifle, Colorado - Rifle Oxygen_injection D3 (SPAdes) | ecosystem: Environmental > Terrestrial > Deep subsurface > Rock core/Sediment | place: Rifle, Colorado...
GCAGATCCCACGGTTGAAGGCACTGTTACATATACCCCCCAAGGAAGATCAAGAATCAGTGTACCGTCTGATATTAAAGATCCACAAGACATAATTGTATACAAAAATTGCGTAATTGCCGCAAGATCTGGACGCAAAAAGTATATACGTGCACTGAACGGGGTTAAGGCCGCACAAGAAGCAGTTGGATTTAAAAAAATAAAAGATAGAAAATTATTCGGTGGTGCCAAAGGTGACTTACGAAGAGCACAAGAAACTGTTACTGCAGCAACAAAATGTTTTATATATGATGAAGAACTTGGTATTGTCGAAGTGCCGAAAGAAGTATTAATTAAATGGATACAGGCATCAGGTGGCGGTAAAAACGCAGCAGACACCGTATCCATGACTGTCGATGTAAACGGTAATCTTATATATGATGGGTGGTCAGATAAGAAAACACTTAAAGACATTCAAGGAAACTCTACATTAAACGAAGAATATACGGCAATGTCTGAACGTGTACAAACCTTGGTAGATACAGGAACAATCAGTTCTGATGATGAGTCTACCGCTAGAGGTATTCTTCTATCGGCTCAAGAATTTAGTGATGAGTTGGAAAGTAAATATGCGGACACTTCTGCACAATTGGCTGGTTATTTTTTGGGAGAATTTGACGAAGGTGGTAACGGCGAGCAAGTAGGACTTTATATGCAAGTAATAAATCACCCCGATCCAGTGGTACGAAATAAACTAAAATTAGTACCTAAGTGGCAGGCGTTTATAAAAAAAGTAAACGGTACTGTCACTTCAACTGGTGGTAGAAAGGAGACTGCACAAATCAGACAATTTCATACTGAAGCAAAATCTATGAAATTGGATGGAGATGCGGCGTATTGGTATGTCTTAAACAAGATGGCAGAAGCTAAACTGTTATCGGCTGATGAACGTAAGATACTGGAAAGAATTTCCGAAACACTTACGAAAGCAAAAACTCTTGCCGATTCTGGAAAAAAGCCATCTGTAGCAGAATCAAAAGCATACGGTCCATTTGTATCATCTGTTAAGGAAAAGAAAAATGTAGAACAACTTGAAATCAAAACAGCATTAAAAACATTACGCAGACTAACAATTGAATTTCAGCGTGACAATGTTGAACAATTAAACAAAATCACAGTTACAAACCAACACGGTGATGAAGTAAAACTTGGTGACCATTTGGAAGCACGCGGCATCATTGAAATGCTACACTTGGATAAGATTGATTTACCAGAGGAACTTACTCCTGAAAATGAACAAGAATATTTTGAAAAGGTACTTGTACGAAGTACCCAACTAGTCATGGAGGGAATCCCTGTTACCCCAGTTACCCTCCGTGAATGCCTAGGTGTTGAAACGTTACGTGAGTTTGAACGAACTTTTGAATTAATGGTCGATGACGAAGATCCTAAAACTATTTTCGTTTATACTGTTAGAGATGGAAAACGTGTGCGAGTTGCACGAAAACAATATCGTTCAAAGCAAGGAGATACAGGTAAAACTGGAACTACCATAGTTTGGGAAGATGATATGAAAAAATGTTTCGACCGTAAGGGGGCAAAATAATGGAAATTAAACAAGAAATCTTTAAACGATTACCGCCAGGTGATCGGTGGGTAGAAATTGGATTAGAAGACGTACGAGTTTATCCAACCCTCACCGAAACATTAGAACATTACTTTCAGAAAACGGGCAACCGTCAATATTATATTGATGCGGGTGCGGGAGTACTATATAAAGTACTACAAGAAGCAGATCCTGTTATTCCTATTAAACAATTTAGTATTTATGGCGATAGTTACTAACACTTGACAATGAATATTCTTCTAGTTATATTACAGAATCTACCACTACACGAATAGGTTATATATGCAAATTATTAGAAAGCCCGTTGTCGAAGTTATCGCCCAATCACAGTTTATTGGATCGCAGACCTTTGATATTCCCGACGACGGTGACGATCATACAAAGATTGGTTCGTTCAGCGCAAAAGTTTGCTATGATTCACATGGCAAGGAAGGACGAGCAAACGAAGCCAATCAGTTGGCCGTTATGGGGCACGCACATGGATCAGTCCTTGAACATTCTACGGTGAGTCTTTACATTACGGGCATTACCCGTGGGCTCACCCTTGAATTAAATCGGCATCGAAGTTTTGCCATCTCACAACGATCTACTCGCTATACGGCAGAAGAAGATGCACACATTGTGCTTGATCCGTATTATGCAAATCTCTATGACAAGTATGAGACACTGTTAACAGATGGTACCGTGGATGATATCAGCGGTATTACTGATTTCAATATTGATGAATTAAATCTATTGACTTCGCATATCTCTTCGTTGGAAACATCCTTTGATGCGTACGGTCGTGATGTGACTTGGCTCATGAAGATAAATCCTTTGAATCTTACAGGGTTTGATCTTCGAAAGTGGGCCCGTGGAAAAGCCCGCAATTTGCTTCCTCATGCGCTCGAAGCCCGTGGTGTGTGGACAAACAATCATCGTGGGTTTCGGTGGTTTATTGAAAGCCGAAGTGATAAGCATGCCGAGCCCGAGATTCGTCGTCTCGCAGATGCCGTACTCACGGCTCTTCGTGCGGTGGCACCCCTTTATTATGCAGACTTTAGTATTGCAGAAGTGTATGATAACATTCCCGTATGGCAACCCATTCATCGCAAGGTATGATACGAATATTGTTTGGGGCATGCATGGTAAGTGCGTTAATTATTACATTGGGAGTACTAACAGTACTAGCAGTATTTGCATTTCTTGCCTCAGCAATTGCGGAAGTTCTTTGCAAAATAACCAAGAGGGTATATGAGTATTAAGAACCCAAACTATACAAGCGGCAGAGGCCCAGCAGTAAAGCCACTGTTACGATCAGAGATAGAAGAAGCACAACGGCATACTAACAGTAATAAGGCGGCAGCACGATATCTTCAAGTCGGGTATAAACGATACCGCAAATACGCCATGTTGTATAATCTCTTTGATAGTCATTCAAATCAATCGGGTGTGGGAATAGATAAAGGATGGTCAATGCGGCCATCCTCTATATCCTTGCGGGATATCTTTGCGGGTAAACATCCAAAGTATAGTATGGCCAGATTAAAGAACCGTTTAATCGCTCGTAAAAAGATTGTTGAACAATGTGCCAGTTGCGGATTTAATGAACGCCGTATTACAGATAAGAAGGTTCCATTGATGCTCACCTTTTTGGACGGCAACCATAGCAATTATAGTTTATCTAATCTTGCATTGTATTGTTATAATTGCATGTTTTTAACCACGGGCAGTCCTAATGTGGTAAACAAAATATATATTGAAAAAAGTTTCTTAGAGCCACAGAAGGTACCCAAGAATGGCCAGCTTGGTATTATTACCTCAGATTATTATGATATTGATGATATACAGTTAGCAGATGTTGATATTTCCTTATCCGACGAAGAATTGCAGGAAATACAGGATGCATAATATCTTGAAGGAGTATAGAGCATCGTGAAGAGTGTATAGGTACCCAGTATCGTGAAGAGTATGCATATTATCGTGAAGATTAGCAGGAGTATCTTGAAGGGTGTATGTAGTATCTTGAACCGTTACGCCAATATCTTGAATGCCCCATGTAGTATCTTGAATGTGGTATTTAGTATCGTGAATGCTCCCTATTTGCATTATATCAATATGATATCACATTGATAACATCGTGATAATAGACTATTTATAGGATACGGGAGAACTTTTCGTATAATGTTCTAACAGTCTATGAGCGTGGGAAGGCAATACTAGTGCATTCGTATCGAGGTCCATATTTTTTATGTAACAGCGCTCTTGCCCCCATAGCGACCCGTTACGACCCATGTTTTTCCATTATACGCACCATACTATTTGCCTTCATGACGCCATCAATCATCATGCGTTCATAACGCTTATACCGCTTATACCGCTTGCATGCAATATATTCTATCCGGACGCCCGGGAAAGTGAATGATTTGCGGTAATCTGCGCACTTAGTACGCTACGCTCTGAGCGCTCAAGGGCCCCGTTTTATCACATTACTACTGGTAATGTGATGGCTGCTGACGCTGGCGTATGCCGACCGAATAAATTCCGAACCCGAATAAAACCCGAAGTTGCGCACCACCGAATAAACCCCGAAAGGCATTTTTACATTAATGCTTTAATGCTGAGAATCTTATTGCTGAGATGTTTTATCACCGTTGTGGATAACGCTTGTCAAGTGCAAAAATGTGATCGTTACATGATTGTTACATTGCGTATAATGTTGATTATGTAAACTTCCGCCGCAGTCATATAGCACTAAGAGTCTCACTGCTGAGATGTTTTATCACTCATCCCACCCGCCAGCGTTATACGGCCCTTCGGTCGCTACGAGGCATTGAACATGGACGCGCCACAGCTGCCGATACCCCGTGCTGTCCATCGCGAAGCCGCTGACACGAATATCGCGATCCGGACAGAGGTCGGCAAGCTGACGGATTCCGGCCACGTAGGCGAGGGCTTCGGCACGAGATCCGAAGGCGGCAGAGAGTGTTTCGTTTGATTTAATCATATACTGTAATATAACCTATATAGTACGAAAGGGAAGTGGCGAAAGCAAATCGTTACAATTGACTATTGTTACCAGATTATTACAATGCGTATAATACTGATTATGTAAACCTGTTTTATCACTCTTAGCCTCGGTCCTCGTCGATGCCGCCGTGAAATTCATCAAGGGCCCTTAGCACGGTATTGCGCTCTTCTTGCAATTCTCGCAGACGCTTTTCGCACATGGCAATCTCCCATTGCATGTTGCTGCGCTCGGTATCGTTATCGTCGAGCGCAGAGAGCAATTCCTGTCGGGTGGCATTATCAAGTTCGCTGTACATAAAAATCTCCGGTTGTTAGTTATTCCAGCGGGGCAACAGTATCGGTATGTATACGAGCATGATTGCCCATTACAGCCAATGCTTCACGATACCCAAGTGCTCGTGCTTTCTGCATCGTGGTTGCCGTGACAATAGTCTGCCAACTATAATGCATCGTATTTGCCGTATATACCCATTGCCGCAACCCATGTAAATGGGGAAGTTTCTTTTGCATTAAACTTTCGTGCCGCCGGCTTTTGTAGCGGCAATAAGACGCTCAAGGGTTGACAGTTCGATTTGCAGCACGAGCTCACGTGCAACCAGCTGCGACAGCTCCTTGGTGATGGTTGCTACTCGCTGCGGGCCATATTCTTCAACGGCACGAATTAAATTAAACTCATGGCCAAATGACTGTGGTGCGGCCGCCGGAATAGGCACTGGGGTTGCGTGTTCGTCAGTATGCATATGTGGGGAAGAAAACGGAGAAGTGTCTGGAGATGGCCGCTGCGTGAGTGCATTCGGCCGAAAGATTGGTGATGGGATTTCGCTCATGATGTACTCACCTTCTCAATCGAGGTTGGCTGAACATGCACCACCTTACGAGGCCGGCCACGTTTCTTATAGCCGCTCTGGATTGCTTTCTCTCGAGCGTTCCATTCTGCTTCAACGGGCGATCCTGGCAGTGGCGTGTTTGTTGTCCAATCAAACTGCATAACGGTATCTAGTGTCCCATAACTGCGGCGGGGATTATACTGCAATGGAGATTTTGTCCCATAGATAACGGAATTCTTCTTATCAACAAAATAGGTAACCGCCCCATTAATAACAATACGATCAAACTTTCTGCCGATGATAGTTTCAATGGCTGCATGATTCTTCATTGTTACCTTTCGCAGCAAGGTAAGAAAAATGTCGAATTGCTCAATATACTTAATAGCCCGTTCCATGTGTGTTTCCTGTGTGTTTAGAGTTTATCGAGTCTTCAGAAGAAGAACTCGTGCCATGTTTTCCCAATTGGTATTGGTCTTCACCAACTGTGCCGCCTTCAACAATGTACGCAACGACAGTTCACGCAATTCGTCACGGTACTGTCGAAGAAACGATAGTACTGCCTTGCCCTGCGCTTCCGTTAATCCTTCACGACGGAAGATATGTCCAGCGTTTGCCACATGTTCAATCCAGACACCCAACTCGTTGCGGGAATGCAATCGCAGATCCAGATACAAACTACGTGACATCAATGCTTCAAAGTGCATTGCATACTTGTTTTTGCCTTCGTCCACGAAACGCTGGAAGTCAAGATTTGAAATGAAAATCATTGCACCCGCAAATTCAAACGACTGCGGTACATCGTCAGCAACCAATGCGTTGCTTTCCTTCATCCACGATACCTTACGAGTCTCGGACGAATCGCAGAGCACCTTCAGAATGTTGAGTGCATCTTCATCATTGAAGAGACTGTCGGCGTCATCAAGGACGATCACCGATCCAGCCTTACGCATCCGGTAGGCCGTCTTGTACAGATTGACAGCGGAGATTGCACCCTTGATAATCTCGTGCGGCGTATTACTTACACCAAGGATCTGCTCCACGGTATACGACTTGCCGACGCCAGGGGCACCCGTGACGGTAACGGCCCGAACATTTCGTGCAACGGCACCCTTCGTGAGAATCGAAAGAATACTAAACCGTTCCTTCAGATCGGTGAGAATCTCGGCGTCAGGACGAACGGCCACGTGCTTGACACTACGTGCTGCCACATCGGCCTTGCTCGGACGACCACGCTTCTTCAACACTACGGTCATGTTCTTTTCCTGTTGTTTGGTGTTTTTGATCATACTGTAATATAACCTATTAATACCCGAAAGTCAAGGGGCAGGTATTAAATAGTTTTCGTTGAAATCACGAAGCCGTTGTGCGATCCCTTTCGGGCTTCACCCTTGCCACGCAACCCGACAATCACGCCACGAGGATCAAGGAAACGCAGGTCGCTGATATCGCCGTCGATAACGGGAATGCCGTTCCACGTTGCGGGAAGGTCGGCACCCTTTTTCGTATCGAACACAACGGCAACATTATATCCTTCTGCCATCATATCAGCAAGTTTCGTATCGTTGCTTTCGCTACGGCTGAACGTCAAGTGATAGTTAGCAGGAATGTTCTTGCGATTCGTGTGCTTTGTGTAATCATAAAACTGCACAGTAGGAAACGCAGCCATCAGATTCGGATACGTCACACCACGCACCGTTACTTCAATGTTCTCCCAGCGAACATCGCTCGTGAGATTCAATCGGACAGCGGGAGTCAATTGAACACGTGCTGCCTTACGTACGGCGGCTTCGATGTCTTTTACAATGTCTCGCAGAAAGTTATCGGCATCTTCAAAGAGCCGCTTTGTTTTTGCAATACGAGCTGCCTGCGTTGTTGTAAATTTACCCATGCCCGACGTATAGAGGCAGGCCGTCGTGCATCCCGTTGACGCCGAGGCACACACTTGATATCCGCTGATACGTGCGGGAGCAAGGTGCAGTCCAGCAGAATGATAGCCGAAGGCTTGGCCCTTCATAAGTTTTGGATTCATATCGGTAAACATCATTTGCTCTCCTGACAGTGGGCGTTCCAGCAATCTGCGGCCTTCGCCATGTTTTCCAATTCCTTCATGATGTCGGCACGAGCAGTCGCGGACTTCGAATGACGAATAATGTGAGCAAGGACGGGAACCAAATGTTCCCATGTGGGCGTTACGTTGATGATTTCGGTAGTTTTATTCATATACTGTAATATACACTTATTATAGACCAAATGGAAGTGCCTAATCGTCACCGTTACACGCCTGTTACAATTATGTCTTGTGGATCTTTAATATCAGACGGTACACTGATTCTTGATCTTCCTTGGGGGGTATATGTAACAGTGCCTTCAACCGTGGGATCTGCTTGTTGCTCAGCCAATTTAGTGTCTCTTACTCGGTCAAACAACACTCTAGTCAGAGTGGATTCGTCCATGTCAGGATATTCTCCCAATACTAATGAACCTTCATCGGAAATATTTTCATTAAAATTAGAACCCGCAGTACCAGGTGGCGCACCTTCGCCTTGTGTAAATCCTTTATCTAGTACAGACTGTGCATCTGGTGAGTCTAATCTTAATTTTCCTTTCTTATCTTCGCCATATAAAGCAATTGAGGCGATTTCCGCATCTACAGGTTCACCGGTAGGTAATGCAACACCAGTAGTTTGTTCTGGTGGGGTTGTACCTCTAAAATCTCGTCCATAACCTTTTGCCGGAGGTGGTTGCAACAATGTACTTGGCTGATCACCAGGTTCCTTTTCTAACTTACCATCGGCTGCTGGATTATACGGACGGTAGGTAGCACCGTCTTTAGATGGTGCGGCAATAGCTTGGTTCATACTTTCTTTAGAACCAAATGGTACTACACGTTCTTTACCGTCTTTTCCTTTTCTAACCGCTTTAAATTCTCTACTTGCTTCTTTTAATATAGTGGCAAGAAATTCAGTTAGTAATTCTTTCATAGGATATCCGAGTAGAGTGACTTATATAAATAGAAGTTAATCTTCTATTTCTGTAACTTTGTGACGGCGTTACGTAACGCTGTTTGTATATCACTCATACTTTCATATGCGGGGATCGTGCAGGTAGATCGTGCGGCAACCGTTGCTGCTTTAAACTCTTCATCGGTAAACCATTTAACTTGCATACCAACCATCTCCACCAATTCATGCATCGTTACTGACCCACTGTTCACTAAGTTATAGTAACCATTGGGGTTGCCCGCTTCAATCAAATCACACGCAACACGAACTGCTTCATCTAAATCAGTCAGTGAGTTATGTCCAGAGTCAATAAGTTTACCCGTTTTTGCATACTTAAGCACTTTGGATAGATAATTCTTCGGTTCATCCTTTCCAGTAAACGGCATACGAATACGATAGACTTGTGCCTTATCTTTGAGGTAGACATCGGAAATCCCTTTACTAATAGAATAAGTGCTACCAAAGAAATTTGGGTGGGCATCCACCGAGTCAATGTTTCCTTGATAAATACATCCACTAGAAAAATGTGCAAATCGAATATTTCTACGTTCACATGCCGTATATAACAATGCAGGATAAATAGCATTCCCACTGATGGTATTCTGTTTGTCCAATTCACATGCATCCACATTGGGCACACCAGTGACTCCTGCACAATTTATTACCCAATCGACAGCAATACTTCCTAACATATCAAATGCGTCTGTGTGTGAGCACGAGAATACTTTATGTCCACGGAAAGTTAATTCCGCAATCATTTTGTTTCCCGTCCACCCTCGACCTACTACTAATATACGCATAACACTACCCTATTAAATTTTGTAAATACACGCCATATGCAGTCTTCTTACACATATCAATGAATGGTTGTATATCTTCATTGGCCACCCACTTATTATTTATGGCAATTTCATGCGGACTACCAATAAGATAGTTCTGATGTTTTTGTATTGTTTGCACAAAGTTTGATGCTTCTAACATGGCATCGGGATTACCCGTGTCGAACCAGACTGTTCCCCGTGGTAATGTAACGGCAAGTAATTCTTTATTTTTAAGATATAGATTATTTAAGTCGGTAATCTCCAGTTCTCCCCGCCTAGATGGAAGTAGTTGTTTTGCATAAAGATATACACTTGGGGGGTAAAAGTAAAGACCCGTGACTGCTAGATTACTCTTTGGGTTTGCTGGCTTTTCTTCTAAATAAATTACTCTTGATGAACCATCAGTTTTTGCAACACCAAAGTCTGATGGATTCTTTACAGGATATAAAAATATATTAGCTTGACTAGGCACTACCGATTTTAATAACCCCGTGAGTCCACCGGAATAAAAGATATTATCTCCGAGGATGAGTGCATGATTGTCATAATCATACACGGCTTCCCCCAACCAATCCTTAACGATATTGAAGGCGGCAGGAATGCCAGTTGGTTCTAGTTGAGTTAACACGGTAACTTCAACGCCCAGTTCCTTTTTTGCGTTCGCAAATAGAGTTCGAATAGTCCACTGTTCGTTTGGTGTGGCAATGATTATAAAATCTCTGATGCCCGCCAACATCAGTGTGCTCAGTGAATAATATAACAATGGTTTATCGTAGATTGGCAATAATTGTTTCGTTGTCACCAACGTCGATGGATACAATCGGGAAGAAGTTCCACCTGCTAAAATGATTCCCAGTGTTCGTGTCATACTACTTTGCCCACTTGCCACGCTTTACCAACTGTGCAATAATTCCATACACAGAAAGGTCTTGGAAGGTATCGTCAATTGCCTCACCTACATTATCCTTCTTCCCCAGTACGACCAGTTGCTTAAGCCGTTGAACCTTATCATTGATTCGAAAGAAAAGTCCCGTCAGTGACAATTGTACGTCATCCTGAGTGGTTAATGAAGTGCCTACTGCGATATTGCCCGTTCCATAGTTAGAATTCTTTAGACAGAACGTTTCATATTGTTCGTGACAGATTTTCCAAAACTCTTCCGTCATCTGCGGATATTGTTCTTCTGTTTGTTGAATTACATCGGCATATTTGTATTGATAAACTTTATTCATTATATAACCCTATAGTTTGTTTATGTAATTTTGCAATCTGTCGGACGGGGACCACCCCAATCTATCTAATGCTGAATTATTTTCACGCAGCGTCTTTCTATAGTTACCGTGTTGTTCTGGGAGATATATCTTTTCTACATCAAATCTATTCTTAAAAAGTTCATACACTTCATTTAAAGAGTAATCTACTCCCGTTCCCAATTCCCATCCATCGTCGTGCACTTCAGTTGACATAGCAATTTTAATTAGTCCATCAACAATATCATCTACATGCGTAAAATCTCTACGCTGTTCGCCGTCACCAACAATCGTAATAGGAAGTCCATCACGTACTTGTCTACGCCAAATACCAATTACCGCCGCCCAATCACCGTCAAGTATTTCATGTGGACCATATACATTATAAAATCTAACAATTTCTATATTGGTTTTATATACTAATTTATACATTTTAGCAATTTCTTCACCAAGAAACTTGTACATTGCATATGGAGATTGATACGGGTTGTGCCACCGCGAAGAAGATCCTGCATATATAACTTTTGTATCTGTCTTTCTTGCCCATTCAAATACAGCTTCAGACCCGCACGTATTTACACGGAATGTTTCGGATGGATTTTGAAACGATGGTTGAATTCTAGACAACGCAGCAAGATGAAAACAAATATCAAAATCACTATCCATTGTGTGAATAGTTTCTATGTCACCTGTGCGGTATTGTGCATATAATTGTTCATTTTCTATTCTACCAATGTCATAGTTATCTAACGAATGTACTTCATGTCCATCTATTATTAATTGCTTGATGAGGTTTGTTCCGACAAAACCGGCGCCGCCCGTAACAAGTATTTTCATATTAAATTCGTTTAAAGTTTAGTTGTATGTGGCCTACTGTAATATAACCCATAGTAGTTCACAATGGAAGTGGCCACTTAGTGAATTGTTAATAAATTATAATCAAACTTCGGGTTGTTTACTTGAATTTCTATCGGCAACACTTTCACATTTTTAACAGATACAAGCACACCATCAAGTTCATATTCTCCTACGTCACTGTCTATTAACATATCATATAAATTTTGAATGTTTGGGAGAAATTGATTTTGATTTAATATGTTATTAAAATCTATAGTGATCTTAATAGAATAATCTGTTGGTTCTCCCACTTGTATAATATAATCAAAGTTTTCAAGTTTGTAAAGATGTTGATAAGAATTCCAATCCTCCGCAGAAATTCCATATAATGTATTTGCCACTGCGTGCAAATTTTTATATTCTGATAACAATGATGTTTTTTGCTCTTCATTTTCCACCCAAACTTTACTAAAGAATGGTTCTAAACTCAGTATGGTTTGATGATTGCAGTTTTTAACAACTAAATCCATATCAAGTTTAAATAACTTTTTCTCACCGTGATTAAAATTGCCCCATTTCCGTATGAATCGGTTTAGTTCAATTCTATCGGCACTTTGTTGTAGTTGAACCCGCGACTGTGCCTCGGCATTCTGCTGATCAAACCAGCCCTTGCCTCTGGAGCTTACGCATGTAAAATGATACACATTAGCAGAAAATGTTTGTACTAATTCAATATCGGCATGTAAACACCGCTGAACAAAATCGGAATCTTCTCTGGATCTGCGAAATGTCGTATCATATCCACCCAATCGCATCCAATCTTCCTTATAATAAGTTAGTGGAGCAAAGAAATAATCTATTAGTTCATCACGTTTTACGGAGGTAGAAAATGCATTCCATTTGGCAAAATCAAATTCACTTGGATGTAATCCAAAATTCTCTGTAAATGTTACTGGCGATTGTCCATGAAGAGGTGGTTCTACTCTAGTAGAACTTAAAATTCTTCCCTTCTTTACATGCTTTAATATTTCTGTGTCATAATGTGGACCTATAACCATATCACTTTGTAGATAGCTAATTATCTCATGCTTAGCATATTCTGTAATAATTGTTTTATTACGAGCATATCCTATCGGAATGTCCAACGTATTTTTAATGATGTTTAAATCTGCAAACTCATGTTTGATACTAAGCAGATGTTCTAAGGTATGTTCGTTATCTGAGTCAATAAAAATCAGAATTTCGTGTTCATTGCTATCTAAGTTAGTTTTTAAAGATTCCAATAATAGTTTTGTATACTCTAGCGTATTTTTTGCTACATTGGTCGTAAATGTTATTTTTTGCATAATAATTTCTCATAGACTGATTTGATTCCAGTATCTAAACCCAAAAACTTTATATCAATGGGAATGTTGATACCAATATAATTATCGCCGGCAGTTTTGTTCATAACAGTAATGCCAACCGTGTGACTAGATAAATTATTTATTTTATTTGCTATTTCCGACAAATAAAATGATTTGCTGTAATTACATTCAAATTCCTTTGGAAGATTGGTGTTATCAACATAATACCGAATTGCTGAAATAAAGTCTTCCATATAAAAGAAATCCATAATTTTATCTTGTATTATTTCTATATCCTTGCCTTGTATATATCTGATAACATTTGCTTTTATAAATCGTGTACTCATTTCATTTTCATCAAATACTCCATACACTCGCAGATTATAAAAATTTTGTTTATGATGTATTGAATTTTGTATGACCAGTTTACTTAATCCATACGGAGAATTCTTTGCATATACTTCTGCGCCCGATCCAATATTAATAAACTTGTCATACTGTTGTTGATTGGCAAGGAGATTATAATACATCTGTAGATTTGCATCTAATACCGAGGCATCGTCAGCAACCAATCTATTGCCACCTTTAATTGCGGTGTGAATGACCACATCAAAATGTTTATCGGAAAACCATTGATTGGTTTGTGAAGCATCGGTTAAATCGAATTCATTTCTAGTTACCGATGTAACTGAGTAGTCACGACACAATGAATTATATAGTGATTTAGCAACGTAGCCATTTCCACCGGTAATTAAGATTTTAGTCATGCGCCATGAGATTTTGTGCAACTTCAAGGATTAAATCTTCTTGCCCCGCCACAAGTTTTCTATTACCAAGTTCAAAAATCAAAGAAGAATATTCTACTCCATATAACTTTGCGGCTTTTATAATAGGTTTTTCAAACCCAGAAAATAATCTATTCAACCCCGTTAAAATATTGACGGGCGTTACATTAGGTTGATTTTTTACCAGATACTCCATAACTAAATCTGCTTCAACTATAACTTTTTTAAAGTCTACACCGAGAGCAAATCCACTTTTTTCCAAAACAGGAAGTAGAATTTCAATAGCGGCATTACCAGCCCCTGCGCCAAATCCTCTGATGCACCCGTCAATATATTTAGCACCGGCCTTTGCCGCAGTTAATGAGTTTGCAATTGCGCATCCTAAATTATTATGTGCGTGAAATCCAACATCAATACTTAAGTTATTTCTTAGTGCGGTAACTCTTTCAAATACATCGTCGGGTAAATATGTTCCGGTTGAATCCATGATTAATACAGCTGATGCGCCATATTCTTCCATAATTTTTGCATTCTGCACCAGCGTATTAACATCAGCTAATGCAGACATCATAAGTACTCCAATTACTTCTTTATCATGATTCTTTAAAAATTCTATATGAGATTTAGTTACTGTAGCTTCTGTACAGTGCGATGCTACACGATACACATCCACGCCGATATCAATAGCGTTCAACACATCTTTCTTTATAGTAGCTATTCCGGGAATTATATGAATACCCAGTTTACTATTCTTCAACTGCTGGCGAGCCGCAATTAGCATCTCTGTATCAGTATGAGTAGACTCACCTATTAGCAATGAAGATGCACCAAGGCCATTTCCATGACCAACCTCCACTACAGGTATTCCCGCCGATTCTGCAAATTTGGTATACTTGATAATACTTTCAATTGAGATGGAATGTCCTACGCTATGGTTGCCATCTCGCAAAGATGAGTCCGTTAAAATTATATTTTTCATAGTAATTGTTTGGTGAGTTCTATCGCGGCACAATTGATAATGTCAAGATTTCCGGCATATTCTGGGAGATAGTCTCCTGCGCCCCTCACTTTAATACTCAGAATAAGAATATCGTTGTTAACTGTGGGCGGGATTATCAGTTCATAAAAGGGAATATATGTCTTTAACTCTTTAATTTTTACATATATTTGTTCGATTAATGTTTCAAAGTTTATATTCGTAAATTTTATGAACATGGTAGTTTGCATATCCACGCAAGGTTCTGCTGGATTTAAATTTAAAATAACCTTGCATTTCTCAACGCCGGTAAACTTTCTAATAGCACTTTCCGTTGTATGCACATAATTGTCAATGTTTATTCTAGTTGCCATACCAGCACTTTTTGAAGCAATTTGAGATACTACTTCAACATATTCTAACCGTTCGCAGTTGTTAGAAATGATGTGTAACAACGGCAACGATGCTTGGCCGCCACACGTAATCATGTTCACATTCGCATCAGTTTTAATTACACTTGCATTTATGCTGGGTACACATAAATCTCCCACCTTTGCAGGAGTTAAGTCAATTACTTTAATATTTTGTTTAGCAAATACTTTTGCATGTTCAATTGCATCCACTGCATTCGTGCAATCAAATACAATATCACACGCATTTGGATGTTGTATAAAGTAATTGATTCCCATATCTGTAACTGGTACCTTATGATTTTTAGCAACTAAAATACCATCGGAATCCATTCGTCTTCCGCTAAATATTACTGGTACTAAAAAGTCTGTCTTTAGTACCTTCAGTAACAAATCTGTTCCAATGTTACCGGTTCCAATTATTCCCACTGTAATCATCTTTTTATCCTCTTAGACTTTTCGCTAATTCCCACAATCATTTCTTTTTCCACAACATCCAATGGTAACAGTGGAGACATTTCTTCAAGTGGTGGTGCGAGAATAGTATTATCTTCTTGAAGCACGCCCTTTACCTTGGGAATAAAGTCTTGTTCGGGGTCCATGAATACTTCCAGTACAGCCATTCTAGGGTTAGATAAAAATTCTTTCATGGTTAAATCAAAATCATTCCACGCATCTAAAGAATAATAATCATACCCGAACGCAGGCAACAGCTTACTAAAGTTTGGCAACCCTATTCCCGTTTTCTTATCTACACTTACGTAATGTGACTTAAAAAACAACTTCTGTGTATGCTTAATCATAAGATACCCATCGTTATTGAAAATGACAATTTTTATGGGCAATTCATTTTCGACAATGGTATGCAATTCTTGCAAATTCATCATAATACCGCCGTCACAGTTTAGACATAGAACAGGTTTATCCATACAAGAAAACTGTGCACCAATTGCGGCTGGTAATCCGTACCCCATCTCACCAAGCCCCTGTGACGTAAACATGGTCTGTCCTTCCGTCAATCTAATAGCTTGATGACCACTCAACAACGCAGTTCCCATGTCGGTTACAACAATATGATCTTGTGATAAATAATCTGATAGTTTATCCATGAATCTATAAGAATTTAAATACCCATTATCCTTATGTTCTTCATCTACCCACGGATATCGTGCGGCAATATCAGAACAATACGTTAACCATTCTGTTCTAACCTCGTCAGTAAATTCAGATTTGTTTAACGCATCCAATACAAATTTACAATCTTCTTGTAGATATAAATGGTTATTATATTTTGTGCCTTCCAATTCATCAATGTCAACCACAATTACCTTCGCATCTCTGGCGAACTGGGAATAATCATATCCTACTTGTGGAAGGGATAATCTACTTCCCAATACTAACACTAAATCTGAGTTTTGTACTATAAAGTTCGCAGCTCTCTGACCATATAATCCAAACCGACCAAAAAAGTATTCGTGGTCACTGGGCAATAAATCAATACCAGACCAACTTAATACGGTTGGTATTTTGATAGTATCAATAAATTTCTGAAACGCAGACTTGCTTCCAGACAATCTAACACCGTTGCCGCCAAGAATTACAGGACGTTTAGCATTATTTAATAGTGAAACAATTTCTGTTACGTCAACAGTTTTTACGTTCTCAGAAATGACATTCCAGTTTCTAAATTCTACCGTAGCACTTTGTACATCCAATGGCAAATCAATCCAACATGGGCCAGGCCGTCCACTGTAACTAATATCAAATGATTTCTCCAACTCATCTTGAATGGTTGCGGCGTCGAATATGGTAACTCCATATTTTATAACATCATCTAACATCTTTACAATGTTAAATCCTTGAGTACCATACATTCGCAAATTTGAATGTCCTTTAATATATTTACTAGGTTCTTGACCAGATAAAATAATACCAGGAATAGAATCTGCCCAATTACTCACTACGCCAGTTATTGCATTTGATGCTCCCGCACCGGCTGTGACTATTGCCGCAGACAATTTTCCAGAAGTTCTATAATATGCACCCATTGCCAATACGACGGCTTGTTCGTGGTGCATATTGATTATTTTTGTATACCCCAGCTTGTTAATGGAATCAAAAATATGAGCATTCGCAGATCCGATGATTCCAAATACTATTTCAATTTTCTTTTCCTTTAAAAACTCAGCAATGACATCACTTACTTTTTTTTCCATATAACCTCGGAGTGTTTACCAAATAAAATTATCTTTATAAAACTGTACAATTTCTTCCAACTTCTCATCGAAACTGGCGACCGGCTGCCATCCCAAAGTTTGCAACTTGGTATCGTCCAATGCATACCGCATATCCATACCAGGTCTAACCGTAGTCAAATCTAAATAATCTAGATATTTTTCATCTCCATTATGTAATCTAATGATCTTTTGTACCGTTGTCAAGTTGTCCTGTTCAAAATTACCACAAATATTATATATTTCATTCTGTACACCAGAATCAATAACGGTAATTACTGCGTTTGCGGTATCTTGCGCATGCAACCAGTTTCTCACAGGCGTTCCATTGTTGTGTAATGGAATCTTCTTATCTAATGTTAAATACTTGCATGCTTTTGGTATAAGTTTTTCTACATACTGACCAACGCCGTAATTATTTGTCGGTCGTAAGATAATATATGGAATATCATACGTTCTTGCCCACGCTAGAATAAGCATGTCAGCAGCTGCCTTAGTAGCTGAGTATGGATTGGATGGCTTCAATAAATCGGTTTCTACATGGTTGCCGGTGTCAATATCACCATATACTTCATCGGTTGAGAATTGAAGGATGGTGGGCAGTTTTTTATTCTCGGCTCGGTAATTTCGAATTAACTCTAGTAAATTATGAACGCCATTTACATTTGAATGTATAAAATCATCACTACGGACAATTGAATTCCCTACGTGTGTTTCTGCGGCAATATTAATGATGTAATCGCATTCATACAAAAACTCAATATCATTAATATCTTTTTCCTCAAAAACAAAGTTTTCATATTGTGAAAATTCTGTTAACAATTGTCTACGTGCCGCATAAGTGATTTTATCAACTCCTCTCACATACCAGCCTCGCTTTAAGCATTCTCGGGTAACATATGAACCAATAAACCCAAGACATCCTGTAACATACACTATTTTTTTATTCATACGTTAAACCCGTGATTTGTTAAGTACTCATCTACTCTATCTAAAAACATCTTTGGTTTTCCTTTTCCTCGGCTATTTCCTATGAAATGAGTAATCTTGGAGTTTAATCCAATACCCCATCCACCAAACTCATCTTCAGAATCAATTAAGCCATGCAATGGGTGCACCCCAAAATTTGGAACTACAAAATATTCATTAATATCTAAAATATGTGGCTCTTTCATGGATAATACTACGTTGGATAAACTAAAAAATGATTGTTGCTGTGTATCAATATAAAATCTTTCATCGCCCCAAATTTCTTCACCATCTTCGCCATATATACTTTTGTATTCAAACAACGATAACAAGAAATTAAATCTATCTACGGATAAAAAGTTATCATAGACACTCAAGTCTACTCCTTGAAATCCAGCATTAAATCCTAGTTGCAACGGATTTCTTTGGTTGTATGTGTCTAAAAATTCATTGCCATAAATTGATAAAAATCGTTGAAAAAATACTTTATCACAATTCATATTCATTGGTTCCGCAATCAAGACTGGAATTTTGTTGAGAACTTTATCTAGAATGTGTGAAAAGTCATTGTTGATTAATACATCATCATCATATATCAAATAATAATCATACAACTTTACCCGCCGTAGATATTGAGCCATTAATACGAAATATACAGCTGGCCACACATCGAATTTATCAACGTTAACATCGTGGTAAAATTCCTTAACGTAGTTTTTAAAGAATTGCTTATCGTATGAATGAACATTTTTTATGTGCACATCAATTAGATTGCTCCAAATCGGATCATCCAGCTTTTCATGATTAGATGCGTCAGAATCCCACAAAATATGAAATTCTACATTAATTGATGGGTCAATGTTTTCAATCTTAGTTTGAATCTGATGCAATGCAAAAAATGATTGTTTATTTTTACATCGCATCATGTTGGAGATAATTACCGTTTTCATGTATTAATCCTGTGTATAATGTACTGTTAAGTTGCCAATTTCATACGTACCACACTCCTCTAATGAACTTAACACATATGGTAGTGTTTGTAAATACTCTATGTCACTTTGATTTAACTTTTTTCCATCAATAATAATTTTAATATTACTACCAACGTCAGATATCAATTTGAAATAGTCTTGCATATCAACTGGGCAATTCGTTGACTGTATTTCGAACGAAACTTTCTTATATTCTACAAAATGTTCAAGTGTATATTGTCTTATATATTCCCACGGACATTTCCACTTTGATAAGAAAATATTACGAGTAGTTTGCATAGCCACATTGCTTTCATTGCTTGCGCGAGAAGTTAAACTTCCCATATGGTATACAATACTATTTAATGAATGAACAAAATTATATCCGCTCATATACATTCGAAGAATTAAATCGGCATCCTCATAAAAATACGGTTGAAACTTTTCATCGAAGTTACCAATTTTATTCAAGGAATCTACATACCCAGCCATAAAAAATCCGCCAAACGGTGATGGTACGGTTACATCAGTTAACTTACCGATGTGCAGTTGTGTATGAGTATTAAATTCATTCCAATTAAACGATTCAACATCTCTACCAAAATCCTTGATGGGCTTCATCAACGTATCAGGGTCATTATATAATGGCGGTTCAATGGTAGTAAAATTACAGAATTGTGTTTCCGTTACGTGCGAAATAATATTCTCTAAGAAGTTTTCCGCGGGAAACGTATCGTCATGTAAAAATACAAAACATTTTCTTGTGGCACGCGCGAGTGCTAAATTATAACCCCCACTAACATATACACGCTTATCTGTATGCACTTCTATTAAATTAGCGTCTGCAACACCAAGAGTTGATGTAGTATTATTATCGTACACAATAACAATTTCATTGGTTGGATATAGATTTCTGATAGTACTATATACCGCAAGAAGTCTATCAATATCCTTGCCAGTTGTAACTAAAAGTAAACTAAAGTCATTTAAAGTAAGCATAACATTTCTCTACGAAAATATCAAGTTGATTAAGTGTATTATTTTCTACGAAGCTTAGGTGATCAAAAAATTCATTTCTTATACTGCGTGACCTATCAAGATCATTTTCACCATACGCTATATATTTATTTAACTCAAACCCAGCTAAAAACTGTTCTTTATTCTGTAACTTACTGGGTATAACGATAGTATCTGTGTTACACATTAGACTTTGCATTGTTAGGTATGTGTAATTATCATAACAATAAAATGTTTCTTTGGAATTAAACAGCATTGATAGCGATGCTAAATCACCCGCTGCATGATATGGAATGAAAGTTCCATCGGGATGACTATATTCATTCTTAGAAACTTCTGCTTTTCTTAGCGTCCAACACGATCCGTTTCTAGAAAGATTCATGTCATAAAAAATATCTCTGTGAGTTTCTCCCACATATAAAATATTATCAGCGTTGGTTTGAAATTGTCCATTAAAAAAATACGGAAGATACCAAAACCACAAATCTTTCGTGTCCCAAGTATCTACGTGCTGTTTATACGGAAACCCTAGAATCCATCTCACCACATTGGGTGCATTCAAATAATTTCCATACCAACTTTCTGGATAGATTACTATTACGTCATCTAGATTATCCATTATATCTTGCGTTACCATTTTTGTATTATATCCTTCATATACAGAAAAAGTATTTAGAAAATCTAGAGGAATTAAATATGCATCGTGGCCCTTTTCATTCAAGAGATGACATAGTTTATGAAGAACTTTTAATCCACCAATTCCCATATCAAATCCATGTGTACTAATGACAAACTTTTTCATAAGTTATCGGGACTCCAATAAGCATGTCCGCCGCGTTCACTTTCCATAACGTCATAGTGATATGATGACATGCCATATTTAATCCAATTTAATTCAATTTTGGGAAACACATAAAATAAAGTTGGCATCAATTGCTCACTGATAGAAATTGCCTCTTGTCGAAGCGGACTATTATCAAGCAAATACTCAGTATAATTCTCCTTCAGATGTGATAGTTCATTATAATGATGAAGCACATAAGAAAGTGTTATGTATGTTTCTGAACGTATGTAGTTATCAAAATCAGATTTTCCACTCGGTGTAGGTAATTGCATATCATATTCTATATCAAAAAACTTAACGAGGTCTTGTGTATTCCCCCAGAAAATGTGATCAATTGGATGAAATGCAAAATCTCGACAAACTCCATGCACACCAATTTTATTATATGGTGTGGCGGTTTTAAACGGGGAATTAATCTCACAGTTGGAAAAATAGTAATTATATAATTTGTGCATACTGTCTAGTGAGATGAATTGATCAGTTCTTAACTTAGCACAAAATTCGGTCATAACATATTCTAAACCGTTTCTAGATGATTTAATCTGGCGATTTCTATTACCAAATCCAGTTGTAGGACTATCTGAACTACAAACCAATTTAATATTAGATGGCATCTCGTACATTGGGCAGCTATCCCAGCAAGAAATTATAACATTATTTACGAATGGCAGTTTCGAATATTCTGTTGCAATTGTTGGGGTGTAATCATGCATTGGCCCTTGTAATACTATGTCCATAAGATGTTCATTCATAC
>Ga0208863_1000950_pt1 | contig 21577 bp, 17 predicted proteins | sample RifOxyD3_FD_184040 | JGI IMG/M metagenome (GOLD analysis project Ga0208863, IMG submission 184040) | Soil microbial communities from Rifle, Colorado - Rifle Oxygen_injection D3 (SPAdes) | ecosystem: Environmental > Terrestrial > Deep subsurface > Rock core/Sediment | place: Rifle, Colorado...
ACGAGACCGAATAGCCTTCAGGAAAGCGGCAAGAGAGGGCCTGTCGGTCGTCGAATGGGGGCAGGACGAAAAGGCGGCGTCAGAAATTAAAGCTCTCTTTCATGAGGTGTACGGATGAAGAAGCCTGTAAAGCCGTTACGAATGCCTCCCAAAACCACCAGCTCGGATCGCGATGAGGCCTTGGACGCTTTCGCCGCTGGTGCTGATTACCCGTCGAAAGAAAACACTGGTGAATCTTCTGCAGGCAGCCGTCGGGAGCTGAATATAAAAAATCTCCCTTGGGAGACTCCCGGGGTCAGAAAGGATGTAATCAAGAGTTATGCTCTCCGGATACCGGAACCCATGTACCTGAAGTTGAAGTTCATAGCCGAAAACACTCCATACAGCATGAACTCGTTTATTTCCGAGAAGATCGCCGAGGCAATCGAGGAAGACTTGGCCATTTTACTTGGGCAGCAATACCCGAGCGGGTGACATCTGCAACACCTTGGTTGCCCTGGACGGCCAGCCCCTGGATCACCTCCGGGTTTGCCCCACCTGTGACAACCACTTCATAAGCCGGAAAAAGAAGTATTGCGAAGACGGCTGTGCTCGCCGGGCCAGGAACCAGAATATGAAGGAGAGGAAGGCCGAGTTGGCCAAAGTCGCTTAGTTGACGCACCCTTGGCGGTGTGGTCTTATCCTAAAAAAAGGTTGTTGCCGTTGAGCGGTGGCAACCGCAACTCAAGGAGAAGTTGAATGAACAAGCAGGAACTGGTGGAAAAACTGGTGGCGGAATGCGGCGTGACCAAGGCCGTGGCTGACACGATGGTCAAGGGAGTTGTAGGGGCTATCACCGAAGCCTTGGTAAATGGCGAGAAGGTTGCTCTCCCGGGTTTCGGCACCTTGGAAGTCCGGGACCGGGCAGCCAAAGAGGCCCGCAACCCTCAAACCGGTGCGGTCATCAAGGTTCCGGCCCGTAAGGCTGTAGCATTCAAGCCTGGCAAAGCCCTAAAGGACGCGGTGAACAAGTAGCCGGCAAATTGCCAGGGCCAGGGGGACGACTCCAGGCCCTGGCAATTCCAGACTCCCCTGCGGCCCGTCATGGTGGATTATGAGCGATCTCGCGACAGGCACAAGAAACGATTCGGGTAGGGCCGAGCGATTACCGCTATCGGCCAATATGAAAAAACGGAATAAAGAAGAAACCGCGTGCATAAAGAAACGAAGACACGGAAGAAACGATTTCTGCTATCAATAACGTGCGCGGATGACCTGTTGCGCGGCAAGCCCCGCCATATAGGGCATAGTTTATTGATAGCATTGGGGAAATAGTCATCCGTATCCATAGACATGGAGGGTGCGGTGGAAGGGAGAGTGGCGAGATGAAAAAAAACGGCCGTTACAGCACAAGCGGACTTGTGGAAGACAGCTTCGAACCTGGCTCTCGGAGCAGGGTACTGAAGAACAAGCTTGGCATCACATCCAAATCGGCCATGGACGAGATCGAGGCTCGGGAACAGCTTCGGGCGCTCAATGAATTTCTGGAGATGTATGATCGGGACCACCACTTTACGGCAGCAGACATCTGCCGGATGCACGAGGCATGGCTGGAAAATGTTTATGAATGGGCGGGCAAGTACCGCCAGGTGAACATCAGCAAGGGTGACTTTACCTTTGCCATGGCCCGCCAGGTGCCAATGCTCATGGAAAAATTAGAGCAGGGGCCGCTCCGCGAATTCACTCCGTGCCTGTTCGGAGAGCAGGAGGAAATCATCCACGCCGTGGCAGTGGTTCATACCGAACTGGTGCTCATCCATCCCTTCCGGGAGGGTAACGGGCGTCTTGCCAGAATGCTGGCAGTGCTCATGGGGTTGCAGGCTGGGCTGCCGCCTTTTGATTTCGGAGGGCTGAAAGGAAAAACAAAGCAGGAGTATTTTGCCGCAGTGCAAGCGGGCATGGAATACAATTATGCGCCTATGGAGAAAATTTTCAGGGGTGTGCTGGCACGGTCGCTTCGGTTGGGGTAGAGGATGGCTGTTTTTGATCCATCCCCAGAGCACGTGCCGCAGGTTTGCCCGCGCCTTCAACGGCGCTTGATGTCAGGACCGTCCGGCGTAGGAGATTGTCCCGGCTGCTGCGGTCTTTCAGGTAGCTGTTTGTTGCAAGGAGAGAGGTTTTTTTCATGAACACAATATACCATAAATCATTTGAATGCGAAAGTCCTTCATGCCCCCCCGCACCAGCCCCGGTGCTGCAATGTCAACTTGTATGCCGAAGAAACGAACGTCACGCCCAGAAGAAAAGGAATAAAGAAGAAACCGCGTGAATAAAGAAACGAAGACACGGAAGAAACGATTTCTCCCGACACAATCAAGTTTACTTTTTCGCGGCAACTGGTTCCGGCTTGGTATTATCTTCGTTCCCGTCACAGAGGGAGCATAAAATCTCGCCATCGCTGCATCGGCCGACAAGTTTCCATTTCCCCGTCAAGATCAGTTGGCTCTTCCCTTTCTTGCAGGTTTCACAGACCCAGATTTCCTGCTCAGATTTCTCTGAAATTTGATATTGATATCTGCTCATCTGTCTCGCAAAAAGCCCCTTGTCCAAGGGCCGATAATGTTATTTTCCTGAAATTCCAAGCACCGCTCCAAGAATCCTGCTGATAAACAGATCACCGGAGATGTCGCCTGCCATCAAGGTTCGCAAGCGCGTCAGGGTTTCCTCAGGGCAACCGGCGTTGCGGGCCGCGTCCATGGTGTGATCATACGCATCCCGCACATCGAGGCTCGTGATTTCGTAGCCATAGCCGGCAATCAGCCAGCGCAGCGCGGCAACGCCTGCCTCGACGGCAAAGAGCGGTTCCTTGCCTTTCATGTCCCGCGCCGCCCTGATCAAAGTTTTCGGATCACACGGTGTCCGGTTGGCCAGTTCGATTGCCTCACGAAATAACCCGACCGACTTGGCCGCGGCAAACCATTTCCCCTCTATCCCAGGGCTACTTGCCACCAGGTCCGTGAGAATATCGCTTGCCGCCTTGTGCGGGTACTTCTTGGCAATAGCACGGAAGGTCGCCAGGTAGGTGGTCTTCTGGTTTGCCTCAATGGCATAGCGTTGATAGGCCTCCTCGGTCAGGCCGCTATCGAGCAGAATCTCTTCGCAGGCCGTGGCAATCGCGGCCACTGGCTCATTGATCCCCCGCGACTCTTCTGCGTAGCGCAGGGCCTCGGCCCGTTTGCCCATGGCGATCAGAGCCTTGACACCCCATTGCCGGTAATGCCAGAACTTGTATGGGGCGAGCTCAAGAAGGGAAAGAACCTCAGAATAGCGGCCAGCGGCACAAAGAGCGCTCATACAAGCCGAAGTACCCTTGAAGTAGCCGCCCCCTGCTTTCCGGTCTTCTGACCAAGTGATTCGGACGGGGTGAATCAGCTCATCGGCCCAACGCGAGGCCAATTCCGGAGTGTGGCATAACTCGCCCCAATATTCGGGCAGCATTTCGATGTAGGGGATGGCATCCTCTTCCACCGCCTTCCAAAGCCGATCGAGCCAACCGCTGCGAGTCGCCTTATCGACCGGGGCTTTGGCGATGATCGGCACCAGTGTCTCGATGGCATAATTTACCGCCGAGCCGATGGCCCCGGAGGAGCTGTCCACCTGCTCCAGGGCCGGAGAGACCTTTCTCAAAAACAGCACCGCCCCTTCCGCCCCCAAAACAGGATCCTGCCTGGCCGCCGCCTTGATTTCGGCCACCGCTTCCTCAACCCTATGGATGGCCGGCTGAGATCGCCAGCCAAAGGCCTGGCGCCGAAGACGTGGGGCGAAGGTCCATTTATGTTTGATTGGTTTGATCATGGTTCTTGATGTTCAATGCCGGAGGAAGAGGGCAAGGCTTTTGCGCGTTACGACCTTGCCCCATTCAGAGCCGATCAAAATATTGTCTAATTCTATCTAAGATTGCCTGGAAGGGAACCATGCCGGAATAGTAGAGCCCTTCGGTCTTGGCGTACTGGGCCTTATACTGCGCCAAGACGGCAGGATCTCTCATGACAAAGGCCTCATTATCAGCGATTTGTCTGACATCCTCTTTGCGGAACCGCTGCGCTTTACGTTTTTCGTATGCCTCTGTGCCAATAAAGGCCTGGACTCGTGGTTCGTTCAGCAAACAGTAGATATCGTAGTAATGTCGCAGAAAGTTGACAGGAAAACCGCCTGATTGCTGTTGCTGGCGGAATTTTGTGGACACTGCCTGGAGCTTTTCGACCAAGGTATAGGCCGGGTGGTAACACTTTACTCCCCGCGCTCTGTTGTCAATAAACTTCACTTCAGCGGCGGCAGCCTTGTCCAAAGCCCAGGAAGATATGTCCACCGCCTCATTGGGGGCGGTATCGTCGAAGCCGACTTCCAAAAGAATGCCAGGCTTCAGCCCTGGCAACGTCTGGAATGCTGAGGGGTAAATAAGGCGAATGCCGGCGCTACGAAATTGATCATCATCAAAAAAATGATCCCGCTCGGTTCGTTCGATACCAGGCATACGAATCGTTTCCGCCAGCCAAGTAAAAAAACGCCTGCGTGATTCGACGTGGGCAGGTTTTTGATGGTTCTTCCCGGACATCACATTCAATTCTGCCGGAGGCTCAATCCGGATATCGATATCTTCTGAGAAACGTTCGATAACCCGGTAGCCCTTCGACAAAGAAGTCCCACCTTTCAGTTCAAAAGTAAATCCCTGCTGACCCAGCCCATAAAGGGCATGCATGATCCAGTAATCTTTTTCGATCAATTGAGGATGAATATGCCGTTCATGAGACACGGCCCCGATTAGTTCGGGGAAGTCTTTCAGATCATGCAGAAAACTGTCAGGTTGCATTGCCGAGCGCCTTCTTGAAAAATTTTCTGGTCGACACCTTGGCAAAAAGCTTGATAGCTGAGCGTAAGCGCTTCGAATCCATCTCCGGCAGTTTAGCTTGCAGCTTTACGAGGATTGCCGGACGATCTTCTGCCAGCTGTCCTAAATTATTCACCAGATCAACCAGCAAAAACTCGGTTGTCGCTTTTTTAGGGTAGCGTGGCTTTCGGTGAAAATCAAAAATTTGCCCCCCCAGCTCAAATCTGCCATGCCGTTTATGATTGTAGACGACCTGGTAATTGTAAAGTTGCGTAGTCCCAAAGCCCAGGGCGTTGTAATCGTTTGGAGAAGTCAGCAGAAAGTCATCATCTTTCAGGAAGCTTCTGACCAGTTTGTCAGGACTGGCTGGCAAAAGGCCAAAACGGGAACGCTCAGGGCATTGGTATAACCCTTGGCTAACCTTCACCAGGGCGCCATCTTTTACTAGTCCTTGCAAGTCACGATCAACGCTACGGGACCATTTTTCAAAATCCGAGCGCCGGTAGACTTGGCCTGGTCTCAGGCGTAATTTGACACTCTCAAGCTTATTCATGACTGTTGCCTCCTGAGAAATCATACCCCCCAGTCAATCATATTTCAATATATTTATTAAAAATTCATGCAAATTAATATGTAACATGCTGTAGTGTATATATTATTATCACATGTATAGTTTTTAAAAATCTTATCAAATTGGTCGAGTTTTTTTCTGAGAGGCAATTAATCAGTATTCAAACATGGCCCTACTGGATCCCAACCTGTTCCTGTCGGTGGCAGGCAACATCGCCAGAAGCCAACCAGATTGTTCGTCATGCCCGCAAAGCGGCATTAATAAAACGAAGTCACGGAAGAAACGATTTCTCCCGTATTGCCGCTGTGCCTTTTGGCCTTTGTGCTCACCCCGCCAGCCAAGGCATTTCCAGGCGAAAATTTCTGCCACGACGCGGCTTCCTGGTCTGAATGGGAGAAACTGAAACGAACCAGGCCCATGATGTGGCAGATGTTGGCCTCCCCCTGCGTATTTCAGCTCGCTTACAATTTGGACGTTTATTTTTTTAAATGGAAGTTAAAAGTTTGACTTCCATTTAAAGTGAGAATTTGTTATTTTCTCCCTTAAGATTCATTTTCACAACAACTCTCTCGGCACCAATGAAAAACACCTCAGAAAATAACCGATTATCTCGTGAGTTCACTCACTCCTTTCCCGCCATACGTGGGGTGCAGGCGGGTCGTGAATATTACGTAACCATGTGCCCACTAAAGTTATTACCGGCAATGTTTCGAAATGGAGAGAATGATCTTGCGCCGGAGTTGCGAGCACAACGCGAAATGAACAAAGTGCGAATTCCGCCTATTACCCAGTACTTACTTGAAAACAAAGACAGCTATGTCTTTTCGGCCATTGCCGCCTCCATCGATGGGGAAGTCCAGTTTGAAGCTTACGGCAATGATACGATCGGGAACAAAATTGGCTCCCTGTGCGTTCCGATGGATGCACAATTCATCATTAACGATGGTCAGCACCGGCTTGCAGCCATTAAAGATGCGCTCAAAGACAATCCCGCCCTTCAATATGAAACCATATCCGTCGTTTTGTTTGTTGATGCCGGACTCAAGCGAAGCCAGCAAATGTTTGCCGATCTCAATCGGTATGCTGTACGCCCAACTACATCTTTGAATATCCTCTATGATCATCGCGATCCTATGGCGCGTCTCAGTCACAAGCTAAGTGACGAAATCCCGGTATTCAAGGGGATGACGGAAATGGCAAAAAGCTCGATATCAAATCGCTCCCGCAAGCTTTTTACCTTAAGCAGTATCTATCAGGCGACTAAACGCCTTCTGCAGAAAAAAGATGGGGAACCGATTTCTTCTGAAGAAGAAAAATTGGTTTTTGATTTTTGGCTAACCGTTACCAAACACATACCGGATTGGCGTGATGCCTTGGCCAAAAAAATCTCGCCAAGCGAATTGCGCAGCGACTACGTCCATGCCCATGGCATAGCCTTGCAGGCTTTGGCTATTGCAGGAAGCAGTTTGATTAACAACCATCCCAACGATTGGCAGAGGCAATTAGCCAAAATTAAACAGATAGACTGGTCCCGTGCAAATGCTCAACTCTGGGAAGGCCGTGCCATGATTGGCGGCACCCTAAACAAGTCGCAGAAGAACGTTATCCTGACGGCCAATGTTATTAAAAATACCCTGGGGTTATCTTTGGATCCCCAGGAAGAGGCAGTGGAAAGAAGCTATGTCAAAGGTCGCTCAAATGCCTGAGCAGTGCAATCTAACCGGTGGTGCCATTGCCGACGAATATCTTGAAGCCCTTTATAACAAGGTCCAGGATGTTTACCTGGCTGACAGTCGGCCATGGGTGCTTGGCTACAGCGGCGGCAAAGATTCATCTGCTACATTACAGCTTGTTTGGTCAAGCTTGCAAAGACTCCCCAAAACCAAATTAACCAAGAAAATCTACGTAATATCCTCTGATACCTTCGTCGAAACACCGGTGATCGTAAACTACATAAATACGACCCTCGACCGAATCAACACTTCCGCCCGTGAACAAAATCTACCTTTTGAGGCTCACAAGGTAACCCCACAATCAGACAACACTTTTTGGGTTAACTTAATTGGTCGCGGGTATCCTGCCCCTTACAGCAAATTTCGCTGGTGTACCGACCGCCTTAAAATTGAGCCAGCCAATCGCTTCATAACCGAAAAGATTACCACGCATGGCGAGGTAGTGGTTGTGTTGGGAGTACGAAGGGCAGAAAGCTCAAACAGGGCCGGACAGATGGATAAACGGACCAAGGTTGGAGAGCACCTGACCCGTCATAGCAATCTTACCAACGCGTGGGTGTTCTCACCCATTGAAGATTGGTTCACCGAGGAGGTTTGGGAATATCTTCTGTCTGTACCCTCACCTTGGGGGAACAACAATCAAGAATTGTTGGCCATGTACAAAAATGCCCAGGATGGTGAATGTCCCCTCGTAATAGATAAGTCTTCCCCCTCATGCGGAAACAGTCGTTTCGGGTGTTGGACCTGCACAGTTGTCGCAAAAGATACCTCCATGTCCGCGATGATCGACAAAGGCGAAAAGTGGCTTAAGCCGTTACTAAATTTTAGAGATTGGTTAGTGACCACCCAAGACCCTGAAGGCAAAAAAGAAATCCGCGATGTACGACGGCGTTCCGGAAAGATCCAGTACAAGGAAGTAGATGGTGACCACAAAATCATCTGGGGTCCTTACCTGCTGGTTTTTCGCCAAGAGATTCTCAAACGTCTTTTGGAGGCACAGAAGGTTATACAGAAAAATGGCCCCAATCCCAATGAACAGCTGATTTCCCGAGAAGAACTCCTGAAAATCAGACAACTGTGGCTGTTCGAAGAAGGCGACTGGCATGATTCCCTCCCGCAGATTTATGAACAGGTTACCAGCAAAAAACTGGAGGTCCCCAAGGATGACTGCTCCGGCTTGGGTGGTCTTGAATTTCAAATCCTTCAGGAAGTATGCGCCGAACATGACTTGCCAGTTGAACTTCTCACTCAACTTTTTGATGCGGAAAGGCGCCAACATGGAATGAGCAGACGATCCGCCATCAATAGTGATATCGACTCCATCCTAAAAAAGGACTGGGCGTCTCGGGAAGAGGCGCTGTCCAAAATCGGCTTTCACCAATCATAAGAATTGTCACAAACATTTCATAACCTTCAGAGTAGATCATGCTGCTACGCAAAATCATCCTGGAAAATTATGGTCTTTACGCGGGCAAAGTTGAGCTCGATCTTCTGCCACGGGTCAAATATGGCCAGGAAAGACCTATCATTCTGGTGGGCGGCAAAAATGGCACCGGGAAAACGACATTCCTGGATGCTATCAGGCTCGTTTTATATGGCAAGGCAATCTTGGGAAACCGAGTTAGTCAAAACGACTATGAAGACTTCTTGCGCGAGCACGTGCATCGTGACATAAAGGCAATTATCGCCCCTGAATTTGCCCGAGTCGCTCTTGAGTTTGACTACGTAACCGCTGGTGAACAAAAAACTTACTTCGTTGAACGATCCTGGACCGCCAAAAAAACCAAAGGGGTAAAAGAATATCTCCAGATAAAAGTTGATGGCAAAGAGCTGGAGAATGTCAGCGATGATTTTTGGCAGGGATTTGTAGAGGAGATTATTCCTGAACGACTTTCACAGCTCTTTTTCTTTGATGGCGAAAAGATCAAAAGCATTGCCGATGACAATGACGGAAGCCAGGTGTTGGCCGATGCCATTAAGACTCTACTTGGCCTAGATGTCGTGGAAAGACTCAAAGCCGATCTCTCTATTTTCATGGGCCGTGAAATCAAAAAAAGCGGGGCCAAGACAGACAAGGACACTTGGCAAGATTTTGAGACAAAGATCAACCAAGCCAAAGAAGAAATTGGACAGAAGATAGATGAGTTGGCCAGGGTTCGTACCTCAATCACTGGTGTGCTCGCCGACATCAAAAACAAAGAAACACGTCTCCACCAAGAAGGGCATCACTATGCAACTAGGCGGGATGAGCTGAAGATTAAACAGAGCCAGCTTACCACCCGAATCGAGGAGATAGAAAATCAAATTCGCTTGGAATGCGAGAAAACCTTCCCTTTTACCCTCTGTCCTTCCATCTCCACCACCCTCCGCACCCAGCTTCAGGAAGAAAAACGATGGAAACGCTTGTCCATGGTTCGTGACGAGCTGGCAAGCGTGCAAGGAGAAATCCTTTCAAACACCAATGGATTGGATAAAAAATCACGCTTACAGGTGGAGGGGATAATCAAGGCCGCTTTCGCCACACGTTTTGGAATAGCCGATCACCTCAACAACACCAAAGAAATTCATGGGCTCTCCGATGCCAGTGCAGATCAAGTCCTGAGTTGGTTGGATGAAGCTGAAAATCAATCCCAGCCAAATGTAAAAAAAGCGGGACAACAACTGGCCAACTTGCAGCGCCAATTACAGGAAACCACTAAGGACCTGTCAAAAAGCCCTGATGAAGCGCAAACCCTCCCTCTTTTCGATGATCTCTCGTTGCTTAATCAACGATTAGGGAAATTCCAACAAGAGGAGAGACAAATAAAAGCTGAAATATCGCAAAATGAAAACAAACTTATTGCACTTCAGCGCGAACAGAGAAGGCATATCGACCGGCAGGTGGAACAGGACGGCAGCAAAGGTCGGCTGTCTCTTGTAAATAATATTCAAAATGCCCTGATCACCTACCAGCAAAGGCTGATAGAAGTAAAGATTGACCAGCTGCGCCAGGCTGTGACCCAAGGCTTTAACTGCCTTTCTCAAAAAGGAGATATGATTAGCGATATCGCCATCGCCCAGAAGTCCTTTGCCGTCACGCTCTTTGACAAAAAAGGAACGGCGCTCCCAAAGAAAATCCTTTCTGCTGGAGAAAAACAGCTTTTTGCCATCGCCATGCTCTGGGGCCTAGCCAAAACCTCTGGCCGCCCTTTGCCGGTAATCATCGACACGCCACTCGGACGACTAGACAGCGATCACCGCCGCAACCTAATCGAAAATTACTTCCCAATGGCTTCTCACCAAGTAATCCTGCTATCAACCGACACGGAAGTAGATCAGCAGCTATATAAGCAATTAAGTCCTCAGATATCACACAGCTATCACTTGCGTTATGACAAAGACGGGCAACTTACAGAGCCGAGAGAAGAATATTTTTGGAAGGAAAGTAGAGAATGCCAGAATTAACTCTGCAACGCATACCTTTTACAATAGAAGCCGACAACCAACTACGAATGTTAAAGGCTCGCACTGGGATTACTCCAAATATCCTCTGCCGTATAGGTTTCTGCCTTTCTCTTGAAGAGCGAGGTGTTCCTGCGAGCATTAAAGGAAACACAAAATTTGGCAGGGAGATCAACAGATACACATTATTAGGCAAGCATGACCAGGTGTATACAGCTATGCTGGTAACACGACTTCTAAGGGATAGTATCCCAACCGAGGAAATTGACACAATGTTTCTTGCTCATATTAACCGTGGGATTCAAATACTCTCCACCAGGATAAAATCGATTATCTCCATGAGTCATCTCGCAAATAATTAAAATACGCTCTGCTTTTGTCTCAGTCCTTCAACAATCTGTGCAAGATTGAATTCAATGTCCAGTTTTTCCGGCCTGAGAAGCTGGCCATCCTGCATGTAATCCTCGAAGAAATTATCATAGAGGTATTGCATACCGCTTTCGGCATAATCGCAGGCAATATCCATTATCCTTTTTTTATCCACCAAAATTGAAAGGTCTCTTTCCCTGGCATCCCAAGCTATGGCCGTCAGAATGGATACGTCGGTCTCTGAGTTAAGATTGGACCACCGGAATATGCCTTTCTTATCTGCCAGCGGTTTATCTTCCCCATTCAAATGACCGATAGTTGCACAGAGGGTGAAAAGGTTGGTCATCTGATCGAAAACGCTATCGCGTTTGCAAAGCACATCGTAAAGGGATTCCCATCTCTTGTTTATATATGCCATGGGATTTTCTGTTGATTCCAACATGAATAGAACCTTAATGGATTGATTTGCGCTTGGGAGTGAACTGGTGGACATCACGTTCAACTATTCGAGTGGTCCCTTCCTCTTCCTTGACCAATTCATAAATCTTGCCCCAGGTGTTAGTCTGCCTGAGGGCATGGGCCTCGACTTCGGTGAATTCCGTGTCCGTGGCCAGCAAGATCCATTGCGAGGCCATTTTTGGGATGGTGTCCAATAGATGATCTCGGTGTATGCCGGAGAGTCGGCCGAAGGGGGTATCCATAAACAAGGGGACCTCCAGGTTGCCAGCAACCTGGATAAGGGCCATGATAAACGACAATGAAACGATCTGCCGCTGACCGGCGGAGATTTCGCCAAGTCGGCGCTGGCCTGACCAATTGAGTACGTCCAGCATATAGTTTTCGTCAATGCTGATTTTCTTGATATCCTTCTTGGTTTCATCGTCGGCTAGCCTGGCAAAGTTTTCGGTAGACTTTTCCGCTAGCTTTTCTTTGGCGGCATTGGCAAAACGATTGTAAATTCTTTCAAGTTCATCCAGCGTTTGCTCTGCAAGTATACGCCTAGAAACAAGACTATTCACTTGGCTCTGCTGTTTTTCCAGGACAATACTCTTCTTCTTCAAGTCTTCCCGCTCATTCTGAGCCCTGACAATATCATCTGCTTGCCGGTCCATCTCACGTTCCAACTTGCGTTTGTCTTCCTCAAGCTTTTTCCTTTCTTGAATCAGGTCATCAATATTGGTTCCACCCTCCTGGAGCTCGTCGCTTAATAGTTTGATCTTGGATTCAAGCTCCAGAATTTCATCCCCAAGTTTTTTGTTGTTGGTTAACAACCGATTAAACTGGTCTGCCAACCCTGTATTGGCACTGGAAAGTCTGCTTAAAGATAGAAGGAGATCCAAGCTTTCCGGACCAAGACCTGGAGTGTAATGTTTTTTGATGAATTCCAGAAGGCACTCGCGCTCCTGCTGATGGTCATGCCCCAGGGAAGTGCCACAGATACACCGCTCACGGTCCAGGAGGTTTTCCACGAATTCCTTGCGGATATTGGGTGGCAACTCTCCCTTGTGACGCCGGAGCTCCAATTCTTCGCGGAGTTGTTCGATAAGTTCGGAAGCGACCAATTGTGCGCCCTTGCTCAGGTAACTGGCCATCTCCGTTTTTAGCGCATCCCTCTCCACCTTGAGATCTTGGCTGTTTTTGTGGAGCTCTTGTCGTTTTTTCTCCTTCTCAGCGGTTTCCTTGTTTTCACTGACCAGTTCGGAGATTTCGTGGATTTTATGCACCAACCGTTTTAATTCCTGATTGCCGAGTTCCTGGGCATTTTCCAATTTTTCAATTTTCGCATTAAGATCTGCAATAATGGTTGTAACTCGTTGTAATTCGCCGGTGGATTTATGGCTGATCTCCTTCTCTATTTGCGATATCAGGCTTTTTATCCCGGCAATAGCTAGTTCCATGGCATCAAGGTCAAGGAGTGCCCTGATGCCCTGGCGCACTTCCTCCCGCCGTTCCTTTGTGTTGCGGGTTAATCGTTCGATCCGCTCACCATCAAATAAAAAATAATCCCGTAAGCGCGAATTAAGAATTTCCTGAATGAGGGCAGTGATTTTATCAGGGTCGGTTTCAATTGGCTGGGTGTTGCCAGTTACATCGGTTTGTTGCAGTTCAACCCGACTCCCTTGACTTTGGACAATGGCACCGTCTGTTTTCATCAGAGCGTCGATGCTGCGGACGATCCGAAAGGTCTGACCTTGATGGGAAAAAGCCATAGTAACCTGCGCCGCGATTGAAGTGCCGATATTTTCCTTTAGGGCAATCTCGTTGACAAGGTTTAATCCTTCTTTTTTTTGGTCACCGCTAAGCTCATCCTGGGAGAGGCATTTGTCTCCATACAAACAAAACATCAATGCGCGAAATATTCCTGTCTTGCCTCGACCGTTTTCACCGTAGATGACCGAGACATTTCGCGGCGAATCGGTTGCAATATCGATCGTCTGCCGATCTTTGAATTGCCGGAAATTAAATAGCTCAATATTATGAAGTTTCATTGTCAGCTCTAACCTTCAAGGCCCGGGGCATGATCTTGTGTAATTCTTCGACCACAAACTGCTTACGGGAATAATCGCTCATATCCAAAGCCTTTCGGGCTGTTTTTAATGAATGCTCCGCCATAATCCTAATGGCGGGATCGTTTATTTGACCGAGAATCGAGTCAATGGATACCTTATCGCTCATCACGTTGATCCTAGTTGTTTTGTTGCATCTCTTGGTAGACTTCCCAGGGCCGCTTCCTCAGGGAAGCAACCAGATCCAAACTCAAGATAGTGTCCCAAATAGCGTCCCTGGCCTCCTGCGAATTCACGGCATCCAGAGAAAATTCAGCAAACCGCGGCAACTGGCGCAGCAGCAAACCTTTCGCCGAGTCCCTACCTAAATATTCAGCCGTACTCCATGGTCCTACCAGGAAATCATATACTTGTGCAAATTGTTTTCCCTCGGCCTTGCGTAATATTCTGCCTCTCCTTTGGACAAACTCCCTTGGATTAGTGGAACTAGCGAGGATATAAGCCCGGCGGGTAGCCGGCACATCAACGCCCTGGTCGAGACAACGAATGGCAACGAGGCCGTCGATATCACCTTTACTAAAGGCAGAAAGGATATTGCGCCGTTCCGCCAATGGAACATCATGAACGAACTCATGCATACGCAGACCCAACCCGGCCATGGCAGCCAAGACCTCGCGATGAGTTCCTTTATTGCAATACACAAGAATGTGCTGGAATTTCTCTCCATTCTTTGCACATGCCTGCCGATGTTCTTCTATCATGCCAAGGAGGCGCGGAATTTTATTGGCGGCCTTGCCGATCAGGTCGGCGCGTCTTCGCAGTAGGTCTTCCAACCTATCCTGATTATTTTCCTTATCACAGCTCATGTGAGCAATTAGCTTGGAAAGGCGTAGATACTCATAAATCTCTTCCGAGCTAAAATCTATTTTCTCCGGATAATACTGGTATGGGGTAAGAGCCTTGTCGTTTATTGCCTGATGGAGCTCATATTTGATAATGGTTTTGCCAAAATAGTTGCGTAGAACCGAGGTGCCTTCCTCGTCATACCAGCGGTCTGGGGTGGCGGAAAGGCCAATCCGCCAAGGGGCCTGTTCAGCCAATGCTTTTCGATAATTAGCCGCACCCAATTCATGAATCTCATCCCCCAGCAGTAAAAATGGTGGGTGCAACCTCGCCAGCATTTTCCTAAAAGGCTCCATGGAGCCGGTTTGGTGCGTGGTCACCAGACATAGGTGATCAACAAGTTTGGCATTAAACTCTCTGATACTTTCTGCTGCATTTTTTTTCCAGAAATTGGTGCTCTCGTAACAAGGAATAGGTCGGAAACCGACTTCTTGTAACTCCTCTATCCATTGATCAACCAAATGTTTGTATGGCACCAGAACCACCAAAGCTAGGCGGCCTTCGGATTGAAAAACATTAACAGCGGCCGAAATGGCTGTAATAGTCTTGCCCGTGCCGGTTGCCATTTCGAAGATGCCCCGACGCCCCTGTTCTTCCCAAGCGGCGATAGCTTCTTGTTGATAGTCACGCGGGGTTTTTGAGAGCTGCAACGCGGGCTTGATGAGGATGGTCGTGGTACCGACATCCTCTGCTGGCAAGGCAGGATAAGGGCGCGAGTATGTCCGAGTGAACTGGATAAGCTTTTCCTTTTCCGCCTCTGGCACTCTCAGAACCCGAAGTTTTGGATAAAGATTGTCCCACATCTGATCAAACCGATAGCGATGCTCCTCAAACCATTTGGCCCCTTCATTCCAGGAGCAGAAGGCCGAATAACTCTCTTCGTTAAGCGAGGCCTGGATACTATCGTTTTGAGAACCATGCAAAGCAACCCCATTGCCGTACTGGTCTGAAAAAAGTGACAATTTGCTGTGGAACATGCCTCCCTCCAGACATGCTTGAGGAACCGCAAAACGGAACTCCAGAATATTGTCGCGAATGAGCCAGGCCAGCGCCGCCAGGGTGTCTGACGACAGGCTTTTCTCTAAGTCAGTTATTACATTATCGATGGAAGCAGCAACGATGAGTCCTTCCTGCCTATCTTGGTCGGCTTGCTGAATGATCCTCCAATCCCGTTCAGATAAATTTGGCGAGGTGATGATTCGCGCTTTTCCATCATTTTTGACAAAAGCCAGCAGCCCCTTAGCGGCTTCCTTCAGCCAACCGGAGGTGAAGAACCCCACCCCACGGTCGTAATTCAAAGAACGCTGCAACAGCGGAACGACGACCTCATCAACCAGATCTACCTCTAGGCTTGAATAAGTCTTTTTTATCGCAAGGTCTTGAAGGCTATACTGATTGGGCATATCGCTCAATTCCCGTGGGGCTTAAGCCTACCTCATCGCTTTCCGACAAAAAAACAATGGATGACTCATTGAAATACTGGTCGGAAGGAATAGATCTGCCACTTTCAAGAATCCCCTCACGCCACAGCATCTGTTCGACCTCGTCTCTTTTTGCGATGCCCATACGAAAATGACGGCCGATCAAAAAGCCTATCATATCATCAAGGTCTTCAATATCAAAGTCGTTATCAATGGCAATATAGGCATCGTCAAAAAAGAGAAAATCACCGAATTTCGCGCTGACACTTTTAAGAAGATGCCGAGTCCATTGAATATTCTGGGGCAGCTCCGGGAGGGCATATTGGTAAATCAGTTCTTCAATCTGCATGTGGGGATAGTGATTTTTGTTACGCGCATCGATATAGGACTCCATAACTTGGTGAACGATGAGGGATAATGATTCACTCCAATTGATCGTCGCTGGGTGAAGATAGGTTGATTTGCCAGACCGAAACAAATTCGCTTTGCGGATCGCTGTATAGTACTGATTTTCTGACCACCCCCGTTGCTTACAAAATTCTTCATGCAGCTCATGTGAATTCATCTCTATGTCCTTGCCGAGACAAAATTCCTCAAGTTCATGCGGAGCAGAAACGGACTCAGTCAATTGATCGGAATATAGTATGAAATACCTTTCGATTTGTAGATCTTCAGGGTCCACTGAGCGGATCAGCTTGACCATAGTCCTAACTGAGGCGGAGGGACAAGCCTGTTCCCAGAGGATACCCATTTCTTTTCTGGCCCCCTTTAGGCTATAGGCTCCTTGAATGGCATTCAATTTTGTGCGAATCGCATCCAGCAATTCCTCCAACTTGGAGTAGTTGACCGTTAAATATTTAAGATGGATGTAAGAGCTGTCGTGCCAAGGGTAAATAACTTCCGAGTTTACGGTAATATTTTGCTGCACGCTATAAACCTTCCAGCCCCGCTTAACAAGGAACTCTTCCTTCAATTCCGAGAAAGGGATTGCTCCTCCGGCGCGCAAGAAATAGTTTTCCAACTCTTCAAGTATTCCTTCCTGAATATCGATATTGGTTTGTAGATCGACAATAGTTGGGAATTTTCGTTGCCCAATCCGCTCGTTATTCTGGAGTCGAAGAAGAGTGTATAAGGCATATTGGTTGGGAATACCGGATTGCAGCAAATCATCTTTGAATATAATGAAAGGGACCTCAACTTGAAAACGGGAATGCCCCTGGTCAAAAAGTTGTTCGATTAACTCTACAACTTTTTTAACAATTACCTCATCATAGTGAAGGTGATCTTTGTGGATGAAAAATCCTCGCCGCCATAAAAAAACGTCAGGGTGGTCCGTTAACCTGGCAAGGATTGCCCTTGGTGAGGTGGCGCCAAACCTTTCCGGGTCATAAACTTTTAGTTTCTGCATTAACAGATCTTGTTTCTTGTAAACCTCCAATCCCTCAGGGAACAACTCCCTGAATGCCAAAATTATCTGATCTTGCTTGGTTATCCTTCCACAAGACAAAAAATCATCCAAGATTTTCACCTTTTTCACCAGATGAAATTCCTTAATAAGATTTTGCCGGTTTAAGTCCGAGGAAAGCCCGAAGTCCACACAGGCTTTTTCAACCGCCTCACAAAGATCTTTCTCCGTAAAAAACTTGTCACCTGTGGCCTCGAAAAGGTAAAGTTCTATGGCATCACAAATTAAAAAAATCCACTCATCTCCCCGTGTAGAAATAAGACTGCACTTCCAATCAATAAATAACTTCTCGTCCATCATTTGAAATAGACAGTCAATAATGATTTGTTCTTGGAGAGAGAATTCTTTTGGGTCAATCCTCAGCGCATCTAAGTCAGCAAGTCCTGCTGTTCTATCAACTTTTTGTTTCAAATTATCAACAATTGTCCATAGCTCTTTCACATATTGTTGTTTAATTTTGCCCTTGGCAGATTTCTCTAATTGCCGGACTCTTTCACGGGTGAGTGAAAACTGCATTGCCAACTCTTCTAAAGTTTTCTTTCTTTTTGCCTTGAACAAACGTTCTTCGACAACCAAGTTTTCGCGTTGATTCAAAAAACAAAAAGGAGGACTGCTGAATTTATCAACCAACTGCTTGATTAATTCGCCCAAGACCACCGTTTTTGGGGAGGGTTCAAACGCATAAATAGCTGCAAGTTGGTTCTTGGTAAATTTCATCCCAAACCAAAACCCGAAACTTTCCAGGACTTCATCCAATTCATTAATTGATTTACGACCTAAGTTGCGCATCCCTATCAGGTCATATTTTGATAGTCGCACAAGTTGCCATATGTATTCAATGTTTCTTTCTTTTAAGCATCCTCTTGTACGAACAGAAAAAACTATGTCGCTAATCTTTGTTGTGAGATTGGAGCATATATCAACTTGTGTGGAAACGATGTTTAGCGGTTCTGTTTCCACGAGGCCGAATTTTCGGACTGCTTTCATTTGCTTAGGTTGCTGGAGTTCTACGATTTCACTTCGGATCTCGTTTAAGCTTTTTCTACCAAAATGTGGGATGGCAAGCAATTCGTCGTCGGTTTTCAACAACAGCTCTGGAATTGTTCGAATGTTGGCCTGCCTGAGGCATTTTGCAGCCCGGACTGAAAGATGGATATTTTCAACGGAAAGAGATGCCTTATCCTCTTCGACAAGAGGCGCAGAATCCAAGTTGAGGATTTTCACTTTTAATCCGGTGCAGAGACCGATTAACCAAAGCCGGACTTTAATTTCCTGCAAAGATTTTCTCCTATGATGAAGAATTTCCGTTAATTCCTCATCATTCTTTGCAACCAATTCACCGAGATAGTTAATATTGTTGGCACGGAAACTGTCTAAATATTCTGAAGACAGTTGCAGGCTCTCTATGGATTGTGACAACCGTTGGTCAAAATATTCATTGGTAGTGTTTTCCGCAGTGGTATGCAAGTCAGAGGGCGAGGTTTGATACTGATAATATGATTCATCATTGCCAATTAAATTAATACGTTCGCAAGAACAAGATGTTGTTATGGGAGTAAAGAAATTATCATGAACTTGGATGATTGTTGCAGGGAAATAGTTTGTAATTTTTTCAGGAGACAGATTGTTGTCGGACAAAACGATAACGCCTTCTACTGGAACGCCGTGAAGTTGTTTTATCTTTGAGAGACCGAATGAACGTAATGCTGAGGATAGGGAAGACTGAGCTTCTGGGAGGATAATTTTCCCCTCCCAATGTGCTTTTTCTATAGACATAACCTCGGGATATTTTTCTTGCGGTCCACTATATGCTGCAATTTTTCCCGTAAGCTTAACGCCATAAAAACCGAGTATCCGCAGGAGTCTATAAAATGACTCCCTGGGGTAATTGTTGTAATATTTTATAATTGCTTCCTTGGTAATATCTCTAAAACAAAATCTTATAGTTCCGCTGAATAACCCCCTGAGTTCTTCATGATAATCTTCATCAATCACTCGGTCTTTAAGCCATGTTGGTATTGAAAAAGTAGACATAATGACCTTTCCATACAGCCGATGCTTAGGTTGTGTTCCTACTAAATTTTTTTGAGCGACGCGACTGAGTCTCACTCAAAACCTGGACATGCAAAAATGGAAATTTAGGGCTTCCCGATATGCTTGCTCCCGGAATTGCCTATAAGCCAATAAGCCATCACCGAAATTAGCCTATCTATCCTATAAACGCCCCACAAAAGTCAATACCGTGAAAATATGGGCATCCAAGTGCAATGGCATTTCAGCGTGCTATTTTACTGAGTGTCATCCTAACGCCACACCTGGGACAAATACTGTCCTACCTCAAAATAAATTTCACAAGGGAAATCACTTCACCAAACAGTCCAACCACCGCTGTTCTTCCCACGATGACACACCCGATCTTATCCTGTATACTGGGGGCCATGATCCCCTCCCCGACACCAACCATCTCGGCAGTCTACATCTTCAACCGCAAGGGCAAACTCAAACGCCCTCTCTTTGCTTGTAGCGTCTCCGCAGGATTCCCGAGCCCAGCAGACGACTACATCGAAGGCAGGCTTGACCTCAATGAACTTATGGTGCCCAACCCAGCTGCCACATTTTTTGTCCGGGTGGCAGGCGACTCCATGATCGGTGCCGGTATCCACCACAACGACATTCTGGTGGTCGATCGATCCCTTGAACCGATCAGCGGCAAGGTGGTGATCGCGGTGGTCAACAATGAGCTGACTGTGAAACGGTTGGTCAAAAACGGCGAGAGCATCTGCCTGAAGGCCGAGAGCCCTGACTATCCCGACATCCATATGACCGAAGGAAACACCTGCGAGATCTGGGGTGTGGTCGCCTTCGTGATCCACGCCCTGTAGGCCCGTCCATGCCAGCCATCTTTGCCTTGATCGACTGCAACAACTTCTATATCTCCTGCGAACGGGTGTTCAACCCCGAGCTTGAGGGGAAGCCGGTGGTGGCGCTCTCCAACAACGACGGCTGCATCATCGCCCGCTCCAACGAGGCCAAGGCCCTGGGCATCAAGATGGGGGAGCCATACTTCCGCTGCAAACCCCTGATCGAGCGCCACCTGGTCCGGGTCTTTTCCTCCAACTATGCCCTGTATGGTGACATGTCCCAACGGGTCATGGAGATCCTGAGCCATCTGGAGCCCGAGGTTGAGATCTATTCCATCGACGAGGCCTTCTTCCGCCTGCCGCAGGCCAACGAAGAGTCGTTGCTTGAGAATGGCCGGAACATTCGAGCCACAGTCAAAAAACTGGTCGGGATCCCTGTGTCCATTGGCTATGGCCCCACCAAGACTCTGGCCAAGGTCGCCAACCGGATCGCCAAGAAGCATCCTGAACATGGCGGGGTATTTGTTCTGCCGGATGAGGGGCTTGATGCCCTGCTTGCCACCATCGAGGTGGGGGATGTATGGGGCATTGGCCGGCGCCAGACGCAGAAGCTCTTTGCGTGCGGGATCAGCACTGCCCTGGACCTGAAAAATGGCAATGATACCTGGCTGCGCAAACACCTGACCGTGACCGGCCTGCGCACCGCCATGGAGCTACGAGGAATTTCTTGCCTTCCACTGGAGGAATCGCCCCCGCCCAGAAAGTCCGTCACCAGCTCCCGATCATTTGGTCAGCCAGTCACCGACCTGGCCTGGCTCCGGGAGGCGCTTTCCTCCTACATCGCGATTGCCGCCCAAAAGCTGCGGGTGGAGGATCTGAAGACCGGGTGTGTCCAGGTCTATCTCACCACCAACCGGTTCCGGGAAGGAGAACCGCAGTACGCCAACAGCAAGACCATCACCCTGCCGATCCACACCTCCTCTACGCTGGACCTGATCCACTATGCCGATGAGGTTCTACGGCAGCTTTACCGGCCCGGCTATGCCTACAAGAAGGTCGGGGTGGTACTCATGGATCTGGTTTCTGCCGGCCATGTGCAAGCCCATCTTTTCTTGATCCCGCCCAAGGGGCAGGAAGCGCTCATGGGCGCGATGGACCAGATCAACCGAAGGTGGGGCAGGGATACCCTGCACAGTGCCGCAGCCGGGTTTTTAAGACCTTGGAAAAATAAACAAGAAAGGAGGTCGCCATCCTACACGACCTCATGGCAGGAACTGCCGGTGGTGAATGCTTCCTCCGTTTGTATGACGGCAGGTTATTGAAGCATTAAAAAGATAGGGAGTATGGTGTGGAAAAACAAACAGAGAAACACAAGGATATTGCCCGTATTGACCAGGTTTCCAAGAAGACCTATGGCTGGTATGCACGAGTGCGTTTCA
>Ga0208863_1000951_pt1 | contig 21574 bp, 24 predicted proteins | sample RifOxyD3_FD_184040 | JGI IMG/M metagenome (GOLD analysis project Ga0208863, IMG submission 184040) | Soil microbial communities from Rifle, Colorado - Rifle Oxygen_injection D3 (SPAdes) | ecosystem: Environmental > Terrestrial > Deep subsurface > Rock core/Sediment | place: Rifle, Colorado...
CCCTTGATAAATTTCTCCATCGCTGAAATTGCATTGGGTGTCAGATTAAGCATGTTGTGTCTCCTGTCAGGAATTCGTGGGGTTGTGCCTGATAGAACGCAAACAGCATGCCAGCTTGATAGGTTTTATATAACAACTTGATTAATATAAATTAAAATTATTCATATCGTTCAACTCGTCTGTCTGAAACGACACGATGGCGCAGCGTTGTCAGGTTTATTACAAGAATGATGACGGGATCATTGACCGCTTCTCTGCCCTGACAAGGATGGCATGGGTATTGCTTGGTTAGTGGCTCCATCAATCATTACGACAAGGTGTACTATGTTATTCGACGCTTATGAACAAAAAGGGCTGCTGTTCAACATGAACTTCAAGGAGTCCAACGGCAATTACGCGGCCTATCGCGGCGATCTGGTTTTGGAACTGGGTGAGGTCGGCGACGCGCTAGGTCACCGCAAACCGCCTACCGCCACCATCAAGAACACCATCGTGCTGGCTGAAGACGACAAGATCAAACTCTACGTCGGCAGTCTGGACGAGCTGGCACTGCTGCCCAAGGTGCTCGATTATTATCAGGCCGATTTTGCAGCTGACATCCGCATGATTCTGTTTATTGTGAATATCAACAAACCGTTACAGATAGAGGCCGGCGGCCTGAGTATTCCGGCCATCGGCATGCAGGAAGGACTGATCTGGAATGAATTGATCGACATCGCAGCGCTCGACAAGAGCGACTTCAAGGGGCAATCGCCGTCCGAAAAAATCATCACGGTCTACAAGGCGCTGTCCGATTACAAAGCTAAAGGCGATAAGGTCAGCTTTGAGGAAGCACTGACGCGTACTGTGGAACTCAAACGCGCCGGACGAGGACCTGTTTGAGTTGACTGTCGCAACCGCAATCACATCCTCAGGCGATTGTTCTGTTTGCGACAATCGCCTAACCAACAAGGGAGCCCACCATGTCTCGCATCGGACTTTTTTTCGCCAGCAGCACCGGCAACACTCGTCGCATCGCTAAATTCATCAAGAAGCGCTACAACGATGAAACCATGGCTAACGCCCTGAACGTCAACAAAGCCAGCCCTGAGCTGATTGCCGGTTTTTCGCATCTGATCTTCGGCACCTCCACGCTGGGCGGCGGACAATTGCCCGGGCTTTCCACCGATTGCATGGGCGGCGGCTGGGAGGAATTTCTCCCCAAACTCAAAGATGTGGATTTCACAGGCAAAACGGTCGCCCTGTTCGGTCTGGGGGATCAGGACAAATACCCGGATGAATTTGTCAATGCAATGGGCGAGATTTACCATTTTGTCGTGGCGCGCGGCGCAAAGGTCGTAGGCACATGGCCTAGCGACGATTATGACTTCATTCAGTCTAAGGCGCTGGTGGACGACCAGTTTGTCGGTCTGGCATTGGATCAGGAAAACCAGAAAAATCTCACCGATGCACGTCTGGACTCATGGCTGAAATTGATCGCCCCTCACTTTAATTTATCAGTTTAATATTTTATCTTAACTTATTGTTTAATAAGTAATTTTATATTTATTCAAATTGTCCAGCAGACTGCGCCCGCAAATGGGACAATCACGACACAAATTGCCGCTCGTCAGCAACGTGAAGCTCGCTCAGCGACGAACCGTACTCCTCGCCAAGGAGAGAGGAGGAACGGCGGTGAAGGAGCGGACATGGACAGTTTGCCATGCCCGTTAGAAACTGAATGCTGTTTATCAATCAATCACGAGGAAAACAGCGATGTGGCTACGTACCGGATGCAGTATCACCTTTGATGTCAGCATCCCCACCCCGTTCATCCTCATGCTGCGTCCGCGCAGCGGATTGCACCAGTGGATAGCGCGCGAATCCTATACCTTAAAACCCTGCGTGCCGGTGATCGAGTACACCGATAATTTCGGCAACCTTTGCCAGCGACTGGAAGCGGTGCCCGGTGAATTCACCATACGCACCACCGCCGACATCTTAATCAGCGATTTCATCGATGTCTGCCCGGGTGCGCCTTTTGAGAATATACAAAATCTGCCTGATTCGGTACTCACCTATCTTTTGCCCACGCGCTACTGCGAATCGGACAAATTTATCGAACTGGGGCGCGACATTGTGGGCGATGCCAGCCCCGGCTACGATCAGGTTGCGGCCATTACCGACTGGATACGCGCCAACATCCGTTTCAATCCGCACTCTTCCCACTTCCAGATGTCGGCGGTCGAAGTCAATGCCCAGCGCGAAGGTGTGTGCCGCGAACTGGCCCATCTGGGCATCGCGTTGTGTCGCGGACTCTGTATTCCGGCGCGCATGGTGGTGGGCTATTTACATCAACTCGAACCGATGGATTTTCACGCATGGTTCGAAGCCTATGTGGGCGGCCGCTGGTATACCTTCGATGCAACCCAGTCAGAACCTAAAGGCGGGCGCGTCACCGTCGCCTATGGACGAGATGCCGCCGATGTAGCCATCTTCAACCAATTCGGACCAGCTTTGTATCCACGCGAGATGTCAGTTAGTGTAGAAATGCTGGACAGCGCGCCCGAGTGATGCAGAGACTGCGCATACAACATCTGACGGAATATCACTTTTCGGCTCAGATCACGCTAAATCAGCACCGTCTGTTGCTGCGCCCGCGCGAAGGCCATGACGTGCGTATTGAATCGTCCAAACTACGCATTTCACCCGACTACGAAATCAAATGGCAACGCGATGTATTCGATAATTCGCTGGCGCTGGTCAACTTCCGTGCCCGCAGCGATAAACTCATCATCGCCAGCGAGGTGGTTATCCAGCATTACGCACCGGCACCTTTTGATTTTTTGCTGGAAAGCTATGCGGTAAACTTTCCCTTCAATTATCCTGCCAGCGAACAAATCGATCTGGCCGCCTTTCAGCAACTGATTTTCGTGACGGATCAATTCGTCATCCGGGAGTGGTTGCAACAACAGGATTTGCAAGGAATGGAGACGTTTGCCCTGCTGGTCAAACTCAATCAGCTCATCAGCCGCCAATTTCGCTATCAAATCAGGGAAATGCCCGGCGTTCAATCTCCCGCTCAAACGATCACAAGACAGAGCGGATCTTGCCGGGACTACGCAACGCTGTTCATCGAGGCATGCCGCAGCTTAGGGTTTGCCTGCCGCTTTGTCAGCGGTTACTTACATGCTCCCGCGACCGAGGCGGGAGGCGCCACGACCCATGCCTGGGTGGAGATTTACCTGCCCGGCTCCGGCTGGAAAGGCTTCGACCCCACTTCAGGCGAAGTCACCGGCAACCGGCATATTGCGGTGGCCGTGGCGAGAAATCCCGAAGCCGTCCCCCCCGTTTCAGGCAGCTTTATCGGTGCCGGAGCTCCATCGATGAAGGTGAACGTACAAGTCAATCTGCTTAGCTGATCACGCTAAAAGGCAATCATCACAACGGGCATAGAGGAAATCATCTGCGTATTGATCGTTTACTGGCGAGCCGAGTTTCTGCGGGTAAAATGCAGCATCGCGTCATGCAACTTTTCGCCATTAACTCATTTTAAGGAGCAGAATGTGAAGAACATTAAAGTCCTCGCTACAGGCTGTGCCAACTGCAATACCACACAGAAATTCATAAAAGAAATAACGGGGGAAAAAGAAATTGAGATTCGTCTCGAAATAGCGGAAGACATTCAGGCCATCATGTCATACGGTGTGGCGTCGTCACAAAACAAGATCGCCGGGTGGCTGTGATGACACAACAAAAGAAGTTTCATCTCGTTTTCTCGCTGATTATGGGCTTATTAATGATCTCGCTGATGACTTTCGTCATCACGGCTGTGAATATTGGCTTCCCGCCTGATTTCCTGACTCGCTGGGGAGAAGCTTTCGCGATCGCCTATGCGGTCGGTGTTCCGGTGATCTTTTTTGTGGCACCGCTAGCGCGAAATTTGACTGGCAAGTTACTCGGCATGTCAGCTTGATACTCTCCAGCAAAGGAATAAGAACATGGACAATTCAATGAATGAGTTTCGGACTCGCCTGAATGGTCACTTTCAGGGCATGTTGCACTGGTCACAACTAGATGCGCTGTGGATGCGCGTGAAAATCGGCGAGTGGTATGTCTATCAGCTTGGCGAATTAGTGCCGCAGAGCCCCTTGAAGGGCGAGATGCTGGCACAACGCATAGCCGCATTGGATGCTCTGCTGCATCAGGAACATGACGAGAACTATTGCGGCATCGTGTATGCTGACGATGCCGACTCGCCCACCCTGATCAAAGTGTACGATCCCAGCCATATGGGTTCGTCATGCAGCACCGCTGCTTCCCCGCCCGGCTGGATACTCAGCATCTCCCCGCCACAGGCCATCGAATTGCATGCCCCCATACCCAACAATCGCCGCCGCTGGTGGCAACTATTTTTAAAGTGAGGCAGACTTAAGCGCGCGCTGAGTAAATCGTCATTATTGCGATGATCTGCCTTTAGCCGCGCGAGTCACCGTCGTGGCGGGTGGCTGGACGTAAAAACCAAAAATGCTATTTATAATCAATATACTGGCTTTCCACCCTCCACACCTCATTCGCGGTCGAAACGACAGTTTTGACGAATAAATCTGCAAATCACGAGGATTGAACTGCCGATTTTAGGTTCACCGGAACCTGGGACTGCTCGCCTTGCGCAGCCTGTCACGAACTTACCCTGCGGGCTTATCCGGCCATACCGGGTGGAGGGCATGATTGCATTCCGTGCCCGGATTATGAGCGTTAACAAGAGATTCATCGGGGGGAGAGAAATGTTCGCACGCGCCTTTAGCTTGATAGCCACCAGCCTGCTGCTGTTTTCATTGTCAGCCCACGCCCATGATCCCTGGCTGACATTGGATGACAACGGCCAGCCCGAAGTGCAGCTATATTACTTCTGGTCACTGACCTGCCCGCACTGCACTGCGGCGCATCCCTATATCAAGGAAATCCCCAAGGGGCGCCCCTGGGTCATACTGCACGCGTTGGAACTTTCCCGCAACGACGATAACGTCCGGCAGTACCAAAACATGGCGCAACAACTAGGAGAGCCTGCAGCGTCTGTGCCCGCCTTCCTGTTATGCGGTGAAATGCATGTCGGCTGGGACAGCGACAAAACGACAGGTGAAATGCTGCGCCGCCGCCTCGACGAATGCCACGCCCGTGCCGTAAACGGCCAAGCAACAAAAAACCGCCAGAACGAAGCACTACGTCTGCCGTTGCTGGGCGACTTGGACACACTGTCACTGCCCGTGCTGACACTGGCACTGGCCGGTCTGGATGCTTTCAATCCCTGCGCCTTCTTCGTGCTGCTGTTCCTGCTTTCCATGATGGCACATCAGAAAAGCCGGAAGCGCATGCTGCTCATTGGAGGGATCTTCGTGCTGATCTCGGGTGTGATGTACTTTGCATTTATGGCTGCCTGGCTCAATGTATTCCAACTATTCGGCCATCTTGCCTGGGTGACCATAGCGGCGGGCGCATTGGCGATTTTCGTTGGAACGGTGAATATTAAAGATTTCTTCCTGTTCGAAAAAGGGATCACGCTGTCCATACCCGAATCAAAGAAGCCGGATATCTTTCGCCGCGCACGCATCATTCTAAACGCCGAAAATCTGACGGCGATGCTCGCTGCAACAATTTTCCTGGCGATTGCCGCCAACTTCTATGAACTGCTGTGCACGGCGGGTTTCCCTATGGTCTATACACGGATGCTGACTTTAGCCAACATTTCTCCCGTCGAACGCTACGGCTATCTAGCAGCCTATAATCTGGTCTATGTGCTGCCACTGGCACTGATCGTCGCCGTGTTCGCACGCACGCTGGGAACGCGCAAACTGACAGAACGCGAAGGCAGGTTGCTTAAGCTGATGTCTGGATTGATGATGCTGGGGTTGGGCAGCCTGCTATTGCTAGCGCCTGAACTGATCAGCAGGGTCGGCATCGCCCTGTTGCTAGTGGCGATGGCGGTGGTCATCACCTGGATAGCCGCGCTGCGAACCCGAAAAAGTATCAACCATTAAATTAGCTGATCGCACTCCTCAGCCCACAAAAAAACCGCCCGAAGGCGGTTTTTTTCAAGCATTGCAGCCAAGTACGTTTAGAACTTCACCGTCATCCCGGCGTTGATGGAACGGCCCATACCGGGAACAGCGATACCATAAGGCGCACCTGTGCTCATGGTATTGCCTTGCCCGACATACGCGCCGCCCAACGGGTTAGCGTAGAACTTATTGAGCAAGTTCTCAACCCCCAGATCGAAGCGCATTTGCTTCCACTCATAGCTGCTGTACAGATTCAGCAAACCATAGCCGCCGGTCTTGACCTCACGACGCATCGCATCCACATTGGTCTTGGCATCCACCAGACGCGCCTCCAGGGTATTGGTCCAGTTGCCGCTACGCTGTTCAACTGCGAGTTTCACATTCAACGGCATAATGTTGTACAAATTACCGCCTGTGGTGAGATTCTTGCCGTTCACATAATTCAAAGCACCGGTCGCACTAAAACTACCGTACTCACTCGCCTTGACCAGCGACATCCTGCCAGACACATCCGCGCCGTACAAACGGGCTGACTGATTAGCTAAACTCAAACTGGCGAAACCGTCGGCACGTGCAGGACAGGCTGGATGTGTAGCCGTTGCTGTACAAGCGACCGCATCGATATAGTTCTGCACACGAGTATAGTAAGGCGCAAGTTTCAAATCCCAATCCTGTTGCGCCGCATCGTGCCAGTTCCCCGACACACTCAGAGTATGCGCGACTTCAGGCTTAAGATCGATATTGCCGACATAACCGTTGCCATCGCCCACCCAGTTGTTCATATTCAACACCATGGTGTTATTGGCAGACCAGGCAAAACGCTCATACAGATTGGGCGAACGGGTCTTTTGCGCAAAGCCGAACTCGAACGTCTTCATCTCATCCGGCGTGTAGCGTGAAAGCGCTGTGATATCGATGTTATTGTCATTGCGCTGGCGGTTCATCGCATTAAATGCCGCATAAGTCGCAGGCAGATAACTTGTCGTGTTATAGCCTTGCACAGTACCGGTATTCATCTTAACCGTCTCAGAACGCAAGCCGAGTTGCGACAACCACTGCTGACTCCAGTTCGCTTCCCATTCGCCGAATAAGGCGAGACGATCGCGCTGACCGTTGTTAATATTCTGGAACACCCCCCCCTTCATACCTTGCATAGGCATAGCTACCACAGCAGAGATTGGACTCCACCAGTCACTCATGCGGTAGCGCTGAGACTCGGCACCCACACGCAGCGTGTCGCGCTCGGACAGGATCACATCTCCCTTGATCGAAAAACCGCTGTTCTTGCCGTCAGTGTCCATCGGCATCCCCAATGGATTGGTGATTTGCAGCTTATCCGCAAGAAAATTCATGTAATGCTGTGTGTGTTCGTTATAAGCACGCGCTTGCAACTTACCCCAGGCATAATCGCCGGTGTACTTCAGGTTGATCTGCTGACTGTCGTTTTTCAGCATATCCATACGCTGAGTGGGAAAACCCTGATAGGGGATGTTTTGCAATCCCAGCTTTAACTCAACCAGATGGTTTTCATGGCGTAAGCCAAATGCCAGCGCATGGTTCTCAGACTGATACATCGAGGAACCGACTTCATTACCCGCCAGATAAGTACGGGTACCCGTCGCAATGCCGGCAGCTTTAAAGTTCTGCGCCGAAGTGTAGTTGCCGGCACGCACTGTCGATCCGGTATAGCGCACGGAAAGATTTTCACCGGCAATGGTGGCGGAAAGATTGCCGCCCTGTGCGCGATTATTGCTGCGATAGAACGCGCCAGCCTGCCCTTTGAGTAGTGTCGCCTCGCCCGCCTGAGCGAATTCCGGGGCTGGCGAATCCACTTGTATGGTGCCGGCGATACTGTCACCGCCTTGACTCACCGGTGAAATACCGGCAAACACCTTGACGCTGCCGACGTTAGCCGGATCGATATAAGACAGAGGAGAATTCATATGATTGGCGCAGGCCGAGATCAGATCCATACCATCGACCTTCACACGCACGCGATCATCGGCCATGCCGTGGATTACCGGCAAGCTTGAGACGCCGCCTGCACCATACAGACTCAAACCGGGTTGATCTTCCAGCAGTTTCGCGGTATCGCTGGTGCTGGTGCGCAAACGCACTAACGACTTTTGATCCACTTCAGATTCGACTGTCGGCAGTTTCACCGCTTTCACCACCACGCTGGATAACTGAACCTCTTCGGCATATACCGCCTGACTGATTGCCAACGTCAACAAGCTCAGTGCAAATTTCATTTTCATCTTCTCTACTACCCGTATAAATTTTTTAACCGGACAGATTGTAGAGACGAAAAACCAGCTTGGGAATGTGACATATTGTCGCACCCCATTCAACAAATAAATATCCGCAATCGACTCCGTCATTCAGTCAATGGAAGTGCCAACCGACGTTAGAACAGCTCTTTGGAGAGGAGACGATGATTTGGCAAACACGGCGTCGATTGGCAGGCGCTAATTTATCCGAAGATTCATACTGACAGACTGTGACATATTGTCGCGCGACAATATGTCACAGTCTGTCAAAATCACCTCAGCCAGAAGTTGTCGCACCTGTTTTAACGTAAAACTCGCGCAAGTCGATTTTAACCCTGGATTTAAAGCCTTCGTTCACTTGGCGAGCCTTGCTTTGGCTCGTCGCGCCGTAACAATAGCGGTTTGCACCATGCCTGCAAACATATCGCTCAGGAATTGCCGGGCCAGTGGCGGCGCTTTCTCAGGTGAACCTGCATCAAAAAGGGGTTGCGGATCGTATTCCAGATAAAGCTGGATAGCCTGGGCGTAAGTTTCGCTGGTAAGTAGCGCCGCGATCTTCAGGCCAAAGTCGATGCCGGCAGTCACGCCGCCGCCGGTGATGCGGTTGCGGTTGCGGTTGCGGTTGCGGTTGCGGTCGATGACGATACGCCCCTGCATCGGGATCGCGCCCAGCTCTTTCAGTACCTCGCGCATTGACCAATACGAAGTGGCCTTATAGCCATCCAGCAGTCCGGCTGCACCCAGAATCAAGGAGCCTGTACACACGCTGGTGACGAAGCGTGCAGTTTTTCCTTTCCCGGCCAGGAATTTCAACACCGTCTCATCCTCCATCATGTTGAATGTCCCCGGCACGCCGCCCGGCACAAAAAGCACATCGAGGTGCTCGGGGCACTGCTCGAACGCAGTCGTGGGCGTGACAGGAATCAAGGTGGGATGCCCAGGTGTATCCTGTTTGACCGGATCGAGGTCTTTCCACAACAGATGGATCTCGCGGTTCATCAGCGACTCGAACACCGTCAGCGGCCCCACCAAATCTTGCAGGAACATGCCGGGATAAACCAGCATACCGATGACCGCTTTTGGTCCGGCCGTCAGTTCTGCGTAGTGTTGCATCGCATCGAGATGCTCGGCTTCGGCGGATTGATGACTTGCGGGAGGCGGTTTGATTTCTTCGGCTTCACTCCACCCGGATTTGAGCAGCACGGAGGCAAAACTGCTCAAGGCGGTCCAGCGTATAAATTTTCTTCTATCCATCTCTGACCTCCGTAAACGGCAGTGCCCGCCATGCTGAGCACCGCCGCTGATTAAACGATCAGAACGAGAAGTTTGCCGTTGCCGAAACGGTACGCGGCAATGCTGGAATTACCTGACCGCCGCCAAAATACGCCGATGGCACGTAATATTTTTTATCAAACAAGTTGCTGATACTCAAACCCAGCTTCATGTCACGTAACTTATAAGAAACTTGTGCATCCGCCACCGTCGCCGACGGGGTAAAGAAAGTATTAGTCGTATCGCCCGGCAGGCTGGAATGATGAGTCACCCCCAGACCGAAACCCAAACCCGCCCAGTCACCGCCATTCACATCGTAACGCCCCGCCAATCGCGCCGTTTGCTTAGGCACATTGAACAATTGCTTGTTAACCCGCGCAACCGTCGTATCCTGCACGATCACTGCCGTCTGTGAAGTGAGTGCGGCAATCAAACTCAGCGAGGAACTTGCCTGCCAGCGCAGATCCAAATCAACCCCGCGCGATTGCTGCAAACCGGTCTGAATTGAGAAGCTGGGATTCGCGGTATCCGCGACCGCTGCATTCTTACGAATCAAATCAAACCAGGCCAGCGTTGCCGACACCCCGTTTAAGTCTTTCAGGCGGAAGCCAATTTCTGTTTGTTTCGACTCTTCAGGTTTAGGCGGCGTAGCGAATTTTGCAAGAATCGGCACTTTAATATCTTCAGAATAGCCAACAAAAGTTGAAACTTGCGGCGTCAATCATACGTTGCACCAACCCGTGGCGTGGTCTTGTTATTTGAACTGACGTTATTTACCCCCATCGCAGCGTACGAATCCGTCACATCGATCTTAGATTGACGAACACCGCCCAGCAAATGCAATCGGTCAAAATCAACCTGATCCTGCACATAAGCGACCGTCGAGGTGGAGAGAAGTGGCAGGATATATTTTACGAATGCGGTTTCGGCGATGAGGAAATTCATCGAATGGCGCATTGCTTTCGACCGATCCCGTCAACCCAATGAAACCAATAATCTCAGTGGAGAGCTGGATCAAAATACCTTTTATCCGTTAAAAAGATCTTATCCGCCAACGACTCAAAAAACGCCTGGCGATACAAAAAACACATATCGTCAGAATTGCAACCGCAAAAAAGCCAGCCCGAAGGCTGGCCAGTTATCAGCTAAATCAAGCTGACAGTTTCTTGCATTCCTTAGCACAAGCCGCACAGCTCTCGCCACACGCCTTGCACTCAGGATGTTTTTCAGCATGCTTCTTGCAGGCTTCCTCACACTGCAAACAGGCATCCATCGCGATCGCCGCCAATTTCGCCAACTGTTTGGAGTTTTGATTGGCTAACTGCTGTAAGGCCCCGCACAACGCCAGCATCTGATTGACGCTCTTCGCGCAGCCCGCCATATCCTTATCGCCTTCGCCCAGCAAAATCAGGCAATGACTAAGACAAACCTGACCCTTTTGTACACAGTCAGCTGCAGAGGCCGCCAGCGCCGCATTGCCTGGCAAAGCGTGGTGATGCGCATGCGCCATGTGATCATGCTCCGCCGCCTGTGCGCTGCCTACCATCGCAGCGCCCGCCAGCGCCATGCCACCCAACAACAATTCTCTTCTGTTCATACTGTTCCACCTCACTTAAATTGAACAGGGCTTGGTTTCCCAAGCCCCGCTGCATTTTCAACCCGACTTATTTGGCCGGTGAAATCGGCGCAATCGGCGCGCTGGTACCGGACTTATGCTTGCTGGCACCTGCTTCGCAAGCAATAGCTGCGGATGAAACGCCAAAAACCAACAACATTGCAATCACTACATTTTTCATCGTTTATCTCCTCAATTTGCCACCACACAAAATCCGGCAAGCCGGATCACCTTAGCGCGCATCCTGCACGAACACACCCGCCACCGTCAAGAAAAACCTGACTATTTTGCCATGGTGATGAATGACAACTTAGCGACGCCGGCATGCTGCGCCAGCGCCATCAACTCGGCAATGCGACCGTAAGGCACAGCCTTGTCCGCTTCGATCTGCAATTGAAACGCAGGATCCACCGCCCGTTTATGCAAAATCTCCGCCAGCCCCTGATCGCTGACATGCGCCTGTTCCAGCGCCACATTACCCTGCGCATCCACCTCCAAACTGGCTTTTTGCGGCTTGTCGTTCTGTTGCACCGCGTCAGTCTTGGGCAAAGTGATCTTGAGCGACTGCGGACTTAGCAGGGGGGCGGTAATGATAAACACCACCAGCAATACCAGCATCACATCCACCAGCGGCGTGACGTTGATTTCGCTCATCATATCGCCATCTGAATTGTTACCGGCCATCGCCCTTACCCCTTGAAGTTATATTTGAGCGCCAGGCGCATGAAATCATGCACAAAATTATCCAGCTCGGTGATACGAACCTTGAGATTGCGCAGAAAATAGTTGTAAGCCAGCACCGCCGGCAAGGCCGTGGCGATACCGATGGCTGTGGCGATCAGCGCCTCACCGATAGGCCCCGCCACCACATCAAGGGATGCCGTACCGCTTTGCCCTATGCTTTGCAGCGCATGCATGATGCCCCATACCGTACCGAACAAACCGACAAAAGGCGCGGTCGATCCTATCGTCGCCAGCTCGGCTAAGCCGCGTTCGTGATAGCGCTGGATATTTTGCACCTGCTGACGCAACTGCCGCTCCAGCACCTCCTGAGGCGCGCCGGTATGCATCAGATCCTGACGATCTGAGCTCAAAGCTTTCAGTTCAGAAAACCCCGCTTGTGCCAACCCTGCCACATCGCCCTCGCCTGTCGAGGCCACACCGGCGGCTTGCCCCCAGTCGCGGGCAGCCCAGAACGCGCCGTGAAAGACACGATTACGACGACGGTCGCGAGTTTGCCGCCACAGTTTAAACAACGCGATAGACCAGGTGGCCACCGATAACACGATCAGCAATATCAAGGTACCAAATACGATCGGTGAACCTGAGTTAAAAAAATTATTCATGCTTCGCTATCCTCTAAAGAAAAATTAATCGGTACTTTGAACCACTGTGTCACCGCACGTCCGGCATGACGCGCAGGGATAAATCGCCAGCTCTTGACCGTACTGATCGCCGCATTGTCCAGCACCTCCCGGCCACTGCTGCGAAACACGTTCACCCCGCCGCACGCTCCTTCCGCCAGCACCTCGACGTTCAGAATCACACGCCCCTCCCAGCCCATTTTTCGCGCCACCATCGGATAGGCAGGACGGGGATTTTTCAGATAGGACGCTTTGAAATCCGGCTCAGTGTCGGGAACCGGTGCAGCCGACACCTGCGGTGATGCAACAGCCACTTGAGGTGGCGGAGGGGCCACAGGCACCACTTGAGGTGCCTGCTCGGCCAGCTCTCTTACCACCGGCATAGGAAGCGGCTTCTCGGTTTTTTCGACCTTCGGTTGCGGCTTGGGCGGAGGAGGTTCCGGCTTTTCTTCCACCACCGGAGCCTGTTCCATGGCGATTGAGACTGACATTTCTTTAATAACCTGAGCCGGTTGTTCCGGCACCATCATCCAGGCCAGCCCCAGCCCGGCATGTAACGCGAGAACCAACGCGACGACACCGACACGTTCCCGCTGTGCATCGTTTTCAGAACTTTGCCAAAACGAACAGGATTGCGTCATCATGGAATGCAGAACAAATTCAGACATGTCACAAACGCCCCTCTATGGTGAACATCACGCCGCGATAACCGCGTTCACTGCTGCTTAACTGATACGCATTGCCAGCCGAAGTGACGGTATTTTGCCTGACCGTATCCGCCCCCAGCAGATTTTGCCCGGCCACGCGCAACTTGTACTGCGGGGTCATTTGATACAACCAGAAGGCATCCAACTGGGTACGCGCACGGGTGTAACCCTGTTGCTCCAGAGGAATGGACGTGGCACTGAGCGCGGAATGCTGCACAGAAACACCATAAGTGGACTTGAGTTTAGGCAAACTTTGATCCAACCCCATAGACAGCACAAAACGCGGTGTATCGCGTGCCATGCGCGTGATGCCCAATCGGGTATCGTTCACCTGCGCATGCGGCAAGGTCAGATGCGCTTTCACGGTCGCGCCCTTCCAGCCCAGACTATCCACTTTCACTTTACCGTCCAGCTCCACCCCCCAATGCTGCGCAGAGCCTTCGTTGTACGGTCTGTCCACCCAGCGCGCCCCTTCAAGTTGCACACGACGCTCGGTAAAATCCTGAGTAGATCGCACATAAAAATTCGCCCCCAGCACGCCCGCATTTTCAGCCAAATATCGTTCCAGCACGGCTTCAAAATTCACGCTGCGCTCCGGCCTCAAATTGGGATTCCCCCTTTTATCGGCTTCGACCGGGGTATTGGTCGCGATGCTCAACACGGCGGCATTGCTGATTTCGTCCAGCTTAGGCATCTTCAAGCCCGCGCCCAACGATGAACGCATCACCCATTTCTCCATCGGTTCCCAGCGTGCAGCAATAGAAGGCAACCAGCTGTTCTGTTGCTGTGAGACACCGTTAGAGTTGAGCGAGGTGTTCTCGTTACGGATACCCGTGGTTAAAGTGAACGACGACTTGGGTGACCAGTCGTTTTGCAGCCACAAAATCCCATCCTGCGAAGAGGCCGCATAAACAGATTGCGCGCCGCTAAAATTCTGATTGTCATTGCGTTGCAATTTAACCAGTTCCGCACCAATAGACATCAGATTCACGCCAAAGGGCTGATCCCAGCGCAAGGCGGAATTCCATTCCTTATCCGTGCTGAGCATACTTTCATTGAAACTTGTCAACACATTGGCCGCACTGTACACATCGCGCAACGTATCGTTGGTGCGTCGGCTACTGCTCAACGAGCTGCGAGCGGTCAACTTAGCCTCACCCAGATGTTTCTCACCGTCCAGGCGCAGACGCAGCACGCGGCTCAGGCCGTTTTCTTGCGTGAGACGATTGCCGTTATACCCCAGGCCGGTACCCGCCGCCGGGTTAGCATAGGCCGTCAAATCCGTACCGGTATTGCGATTAGTCGGGCCGAAAAACAACATCGGTGCCACCGTCAGACTATCGCTGCCATTTTTCCAGGTTAATCGCGGTGTGATCGCATGATGTCCCAGCTTGGTCACGCCGTGGGCATTTTCCTGCTGCCATAAATTACGCACCCCGGCCGTGGAATTTTGCCTGTCAATCTGCGTGTTAAAAGGCGAATTGCTCCAGATCAGCCCTATCGGCAAAGACCAGGCAAAGCCGCCATCGCCACCGTTTTCGGTCCAGGACAATTGTTCGCCCAGTTCTGATCCGCGCATCCCTACCCCGACTCGCATCTCGGTCGAGCGCTTAGCAATGGCTTTTTTCATCACCAGATTGACGGTAATAGAGGAAGAGCCGCCATATTCAGCCGATGATCCACGCAAAATTTCCACGCGCTCCAAGTCACCCGAAGGCAGACGACCTAACGCGCCGAACACGATTTGCGAAGCCTGACGCTCGCCGTCGATCAAGACATTCACCGAGTCCCGAGTCATACCGCGTGCCCGCTGACTATCGCCTTTAATTTCCACGCCGGGCAGCTTGCCGACCACATCGGCGATGGTCATCACGCTCATATTTTCAATCTCGCGGCGATCTACCACCACCTTTTGCGAACTGGATTCGCGGCGTTCGGACACTACATCGCGTTTGCCGGTCACCTTGATTTCATCGAGCGTTTGCACAGTTTCGGCCCATACATTGAAACTGCCGAACAGACAAACCAGCACGCCTAGCAATGGCGTACAACTATGCACCGGGCGACTTGTGCTAAGAGGCACAAACTTATTATTATAACTATATGATTTCATTATATTTTTATATTTATTAAGAATTAACTCTAGGCGCATTACCGAACAGCGCACCCGTTACAGCATCACCTGACGGCGCTGCGATGCTTTGTTTGAGTTCGCGTGCGCGCGCCTTCTTGGCGTAGATCAAAAAGCCGGTCACGCAGATGGCGGTGATAACGATGCCGCTCAGCAAAATCAGAATTTGTCCGAACAGGCCGAACACGCGACCGTTGTGCAGCGGCAACTGCCAGGCATTGAAGGTGTCACCCGCCGTTTCCGCACTGCGATCGTGTACATGCATCAGTTCGCCCGTGATGGCATTTACATATACCTTGGTCATGCCGACTTCGCGGGTTAAGTCCTCAGGTCCTTTCATCGATACGATGAACTTGCGGGTATCCGGCATAAAAGTCATCGCAGCCACGGCCAGCTCAGGTTTAGTCGCTTGCGCCAGTTTGATCGCACCATCCCAGGAAGCGGTATCCGCCAGCCACTTTGCATTAGGATCGACATGGCAGGCACACTCTACGGTGGTCAGCGGTGAAAACTTATTCACCACCCATTTAAACTGCGTATTCAGATTCAGATACACGCTGGACAAGGCCAGCGCAATCAGCACCGGTAAGATCCACATGCTGCCGGAGCGGTGCATATCAAAATTCAACTTATGACCGCCGCTCGCCCAACGAAACTGAAAGGATTTTTTCCAACTTTTCAGATTAGGGAAAGACAGATAGACCGCACCAAAGTGATCCAGCAACCACAGCAGCGCCGCGATACCGATCAGCCATTTGCCGAAATCGCCCATATACCAGGTGTAATGCAGCTTCACCAGCATCGGAATGAGGTGACGCTTGTCCAGACCGAAAGCACCGCTCTCGCGTCCACCCAGAATATCGCCGGTATATGGATCAACGAAAACATTATGCGTTATCCCTTTTTCTTCGCCTGCAACCGGCTTACTCTTCAGATAAAAATGATAAGAACGTGCAGGATCCGCATCCATGCGCACAAACGTCACCCGCGAACCCGGCATAAATGCTTCGGCGCGCGGCACCAGTTGATCCATAGGCAGACGCGTCGTCTGCGGATTGACGTAATACCAGTCATCGTTCAAAACCCGGTCCAGTTCTTTGTCGAAGGACAAGACCGTGCCGGTGATCGCGGCGACTGCAATAAACAGCAATACGGCCAGCCCCACCCAACGATGCAAATAAACAATGACTTTACGCATGATTCCCCCCTTGATAAATGATTGCCGGATTATGGCAATAAATAAACGACAACCCCTGCGGCATATAGCCGCACCCTACCAATTGATCAGATTGCCAAGCCCGACCGCGATCAATAGGATGGCGCTGATGCGCTCGACATCGGGTCGCCAGCTGTTCAACTGCTGACGTAAGCCGGTGCTCAGATAGGCGATCCCGACACCGAAAAACAGCGCGGGTATCACGATGGCGCCCAGACCGAAGCTCAAGGCCAACGCCAACCCACTCAACGCACTGCCGCTCATCGCAGCCGAAAACAGCACCACCCCCAAGGGCGCGCAGGGACTCAGCGTCATGCCTATCCCCATCAAGAACAGGCCGCCCGGCATTAAAGTCTGAACACTGTCGCGTTTATCCATGCGTCGCATTACCTGTAGCGGCGACGCACCGCACGATTTCTTAGGCCCGCGCAGCAACAGCGCCATCCCCATCATCAATACGGCGCAACCGACAATCACGCGCACCGAATCGCTGACCACGGCTCCTTTAGCGTAATAGCCAAAGGCACCGACCACGGCGCCGAAAGTCGCGTAGGCGGTCAAGCGCCCCAAAGACAAAGGTAAAATCAGTTTCCACGACTGCTTGATCCCGCCTTCATTAGCCAGAAACACCGGCCCTAAAAAGGGGGCGCAACTGATCAGACAGGGCCCCATGCCATAAGCAAATCCGAGCGCGGCGGCCATAGGCGCACCGACCACCATATTGACCGGGATCAATCTTCCTCCGCATCATCCATAAACTCGCTGCGCGCCAGGATCGCCGCACCGAAAGCCGTGGTGGTCTGTGGATATTCAGGGATAACCAGTTCGCGCCCCAGCTCGTCCTGAATCGCCGCAACCAGGCCTTTGTTTAAAGCAGGGCCGCCGTCGAAATACACCCGGTCTTCGATGCCAACGCGTTTGGCCAGGCGCACCGTGCGCGAGGCGATGGAATAATGTATCCCGGCGATAATCTCCGCCTTGCCGTGTCCCTTGGCCAGCAAGCCGATAATCTCGGATTCGGCAAACACCGTACAGGTGCTGTTAATAGTCAGCGGGGCGGCGGTAGCCTGAAAGTGACAATCGCCCAACTCCTCCAGATCCAGTTCCAGATTGCGAGCGGCCACATCCAGGAAACGTCCGGTTCCCGCAGCGCACTTATCGTTCATCGCAAAATTGACCACATTGCCGGTGTTATCGATCTGAATCGCCTTGGAATCCTGACCGCCGATATTGATGATGGTGCGCACGCCGCCAAATGCCTTGCCCGCCTCAAAAGCCCCGATCGCATTGGCGGTGATCTCGCTGAACGAATCGTCCGCCTCCTTAAACAGCTTACGTCCATAGCCGGTGGCGATCAGATAACGTACCTGTTCACGCTTTAAGCCCACTTTGGTCAATAATGTGTTGAGTGCTTCGGTCGAGTTTTTATGAAACAAGCTACCCGAGGGCGTGACATGCACCCCGACCAGTTGTCCGTCGCCATCCACCACAGCCACTTTGATGGCGGTCGAACCGACATCGATTCCTGCAAAATATTTCATGCGCGACGCTTCCTTCTGTTTTTCATGGATTCCAAAAATGCCTCGATACGCGTAGACAACTGTCCCTTGTCATCCGGACTGTAGTCGGTCTCCACATACAACATGGGAATGCCCGCCTTATTGAACTCCTCGGCGATGCTGCGGTATTCCATCTCATAAACCTGACAACCGGCGAAAGCCTGATACACCACACCGTCGACATTAAAACTCTCAACCAGATCAAGCAAACGGCGCCGCCTGTCATCATTTTTGGTAAAAATCGGGCAGGTGCAGGGTTTGAGGTATTTGTCAGCCAGACTATCCACCATGTCACTGACCATCCACTCATCCACCGCCGTCATGTCATACAACATGCGGTTGGCTGAACAAGTCTCATCGGTTACCACCACGCCTCCCGACTCTTCGATCAGCAAGGGCAACTTGATATTGGGAAAAATCGGCGGCGACCCGGTAAACAACACGCGCGGAGCACGACTCTGCACCGCCTTGAAGCCCGATTTATCGCGCTGTTCCAGCTCTTCATTGAGTTTTTCCACCGCAGCCGTCCAGCGCCCGATGTCATCGAAAAAATAGGCGTTGGTGACCAGAAAGGCGTCTTTACCCAGAATCAATGAAGGCGATTTGCGGCGAAAATTATGCAGCTTACGAAAGGCAGCCTGCGCGCGTCCCGTTTTGTTCAACGCCTCTTTGAGGTTCTTACGAGTCAGTTTATTTCCTGTTAATTCGCGCAACTGCACGGCAAACTGGCGCACCGATCTCTGCCAATAGACACGAGAGGCTTCACTTTCCTTGACGTTGGGGAATTCCAGGTCATACACCTTGTAGCCCATATCGCTCATCATCGAACTGGACTTTTTCTTCTGATCACAGGTGGTCGGATTGACGATCATGTCCGGTCTGCCGATCTTGGGGATCACCAGCTCTGAATTGAGCATACCCAGCGTTGCCTTCACCAGAGAACAGGACTTGGAGGGCATAAAGTCCGCGCCCTTCTGATCGTAATGGTAGGAACCGTTGCACAGCCGCATCGGAGTAGCGCCAAAGGCATAGATCAACTCTTCCGGTGCCTGAATACAGGTGGTACCGACCAGCATGCCTTCATGCGGCACGTCCTCACCCTGACAGTAAACCCTGCGAAACAGATCGTAAAAATACTGCATGGATTCCGGGTTATCCTGAAAATCATCGACGATGTGATCCAGCACCGTCTGCGCCTCGCCCGCCTGTCGTGACCGGGCAAAGGGCACGGCCTGTATCGGGATCACCTTTGAGGTTTCATTTACCATCGCTACATCCCTTGTTCATACGTTTTATAAACCCTTCCTCGGTGGAGGCAAAGATAGGAATTCCGGCAAAGGTCGCCTTCAGTGCACCGGGTTCAGGGCACGCCGCCACACACTTCAAACACATGATGCAGTCGTCGGTCATGATTTCCTTTTGTGTCACATCGTCGGCAATCACTTTGATTTCCTGATCGCAGACCCGGAAACAATCGCCGCAACGAGTGCATTTAGAACCATCCTTTTTCAGCCGCAACAAAGCGATTTTCGACAGCAAATAATGAAACGCCCCCATCGGACAGTAAAAGCAAAAGAAACGCTTCTTCACGAAGGAACCGATGAAAAACAAACCGGTGACAGCCAGCCCCAGCCCCGTCATGATCATGTTGGTCTTGCTGGAGAAATCGATGGAGAGCTGGGAGAAATCGGCACTGAACAGCGGAATAATGGTGCGCCCGGGGCAGATCATGCAAAAAGGAGATTTCAAATCCTTCTGAAACCAGCCGCCGCCTATAGCGAGCGGGATCAAAAACATCAGCGCCAGCAACACATATTTAATCTGCGCCAGCCACTGAAATTGCCCCCAGGAATAGCGCGAATAGCGGATGCCTGTCATACGGCGCAACGAGGTAATCCAGTCTTGTATCGTGCCGACCGGACAGACGAAGCCGCACCAGCCTTTGTTCAGTGCGATAAACCACAGATAAAAAATCCCGAACGTAGATAACACCGTCAATCCTGCGACGCTAAACAACTTTTGCCACGGCCATTCCATCTGATGTTGCAAGGTCATCAGGTAGCACATACCACCGCGCCCCTCCTTGTTATAACCGCAGGCGAAGGTAGGCAGGCTCTTACCTAGTTCTATACCCAGGTAACCACCGTAAACCAGTAGCACAAAGAAAAACAACTGCAACCAGAAGCGAAACCGGTTGAACTGGACGTTATTGACCGCCGTGCGGATAGATTCAAGCCTTAGCATCGACGCGCACCTCTTGATAAGGTTTAATGCGACGGCGGCGATACAAATAGATGGAGACACCGCCAAACACGATCACAAATAGCGCGATACCCAACCCCCAGGCGTAGGAGCGATAGTCATAAGGCGAGGGATAATAGTTTCCGGCCAGGGTCGCGGTGTAATGCGCGGCATTGTAGGTTGCGCCCTCCACCGTCAACTCGGGCAGCTCCAACTCAGCCGTCATCAGATAGCTTTGTTTAAAACGTTTTTTGAAGTCCAGCCAGGAAGGCGGGTAGTAGTCCCGAATCAGGGTGAAAGAGACGCGTCCCTGAGCATCGCTTAACTGACTATTACGCCATCCCTTATGAGAAATCATCGTAACTTTTGCCCCGGCAATCGGCTCCCCCCTGCTCAGCACCGTATAGTTGATGGTATCGCCGGAGACAATGCGGGTAAACAAACCCTCGCCTGAATAGTGCTCGCGCACCAATTCCAATTCTGCCGCCCGGTTGACGATGGGTTTGCCAACTGCCTCTTCATCGATATCTTTGGCACAACAAGTGCCATGCAACACTTCCGCTTTTGCGATCTGTACATGCAACATGCCTTCATGCACGGCTCGTTGCACCCAATAGGCATTGTAAAAACCCAGTTCAGGTAAATCGAGCTTGACGGTCGTTCTATCCTTCTCATCGGCCAGGGTCACCTCCGGCAACATCCCCCCCTGCCCCAGCAGAATCAACGAACCTTGCATTCCACTGACATAAGCTGCGGCGCGCGCATCATCCCCTCTGCGCAACCACAACTGTTTCTTGCCGCTATGCGTGTTATCTGCCACCACCTCGCCGTCCGCATCGACCTCTGCACCACCGCCATGCGTGTGCTTCTTCCCGCCCGCAGTCGCTGCAACTCCTGAAGCGGCAACCCCTGACGCAGCTAGCTGCGCATGCAGATGTCCGGCGTGCTCAGATTGGGGCACGCTAGCGACCGGCTCCTTTTTCAGCGCAGTCGCCTTCTTCGAAGGTGGCGTTTCCGACAACCAGAACACCTCCGACTGCACACTCATCTGCATCAAACCAAACAGTAAAAGGACAACAACATTTTTCATAAATTTAATTTAAATTTATATAGTTACAAAAAGTCATGTTTGACAAAACGGCCTATACAGACCGTGATACG
>Ga0208863_1000952_pt1 | contig 21573 bp, 21 predicted proteins | sample RifOxyD3_FD_184040 | JGI IMG/M metagenome (GOLD analysis project Ga0208863, IMG submission 184040) | Soil microbial communities from Rifle, Colorado - Rifle Oxygen_injection D3 (SPAdes) | ecosystem: Environmental > Terrestrial > Deep subsurface > Rock core/Sediment | place: Rifle, Colorado...
CATGGCATGACAAGGCCGCGTAGTTTATGGCCGTTACGGTAATTAATCAGCTTTTCCTCAACCCACCCGGACGGTGGGGAAGGGATTGCTGTAACTCTAAAGTCCAGAATTCAGTAGTCAGGATTCAGTATTCACCACGAAGGGCACAGAGGCCACGAAGATAAAAAAATTAAACCCTCTTCGTGCTCTTCGTGTGCTTCGTGGTAAACAAAACAATTAAACCCTCTTCGTGCTCTTCGTGTACTTCGTGGTAAACAAAACTTAACTATTCAGTAGTCAGGATTCAGTAGTCTTCATTCTGTATTGCAGCACCTATGTATCCACAATCCACTTCTGCCCTTGAAACTAATCCGAAACAGGGCTATATTTGTAGCTGATACTTCAAGGAGGAAATGTATGGATACGATCTACGCTGACTACTCGATCAGCATGTCCGAGTTCAAGAAGAACCCGGCGCAGGTATTGCGCTCTGCGGGAGAAAAACCGGTAGCGGTACTCAACCACAACCGTCCTGCTTTTTATATGGTCACCCCTAAGCTTTTTGAAGCCTTGGTCGAGAAGTTGATCGACCTCGACTTGGTTGAGCTTGTCCGCCAGCGACTGGCATACAAAGATATGGCCATCGAGGTGGATATTGACAATATCTGAAGTTGCTCAAGGTATCCAGAAATACCGGCTCAAATTTTTACCGGAAGCACTCGAGGAGTGGAACGCCCTTGACGGGAGCATCAAGGCAGTATTGCGCAAAGTACTAAAAAAGCGCCTCGAAACCCCCCGCCTGCCTGGCTCGCACCTGCATGGTGATTTGCGCAATTGCTACAAAATTAAACTACGCAAACATGGCTACCGTTTAGTCTATAGCGTTGAGGAAGATGTGCTGGTCGTCATAGTGCTGGCTATCGACAAACGCGAAGATATGGCCGCTTACCGGTCAGCAGTTGAGCGCCTGCTCTCGGGTAAGCAGGAAAAATGACACAGTTTAACTTACTTGCCAAGACCTGACCCTGCCAGTTGTGATGGGATTCAGGATTCAGGAGTCAGGAGTCAGGAGTCAGAATTCAGTAGTCAGGAGGAGTCTGTATTCTGAATTCTGGATTCTGTATTCTGAATTCTGTATTCTGTAGTCTGTATTCTGTATTCTGGATTCTGGATTCTGGATTCTGTATTCCAAATTCCCAATAAGGAGTACCAATGAATAATGACGATAAAACAAGTAGTTATCCCCCCCCCCCCCGAAAAAATAACCGCAGCTGAACGTCTGCAAGGTGCTCAACATGGGCAGGCGTACCAGGAATGGATGTCCGCGCTGGATGTGCTGAAGGACGCGATTTTCCTGCACGACCAAGAGTTTCGCATCCTGCGTTGCAACAAGGCTTATCAGCAATGCGCCGGAATTCCGTTTGATAAAATCATCGGCCAGCCTTACTACGAAGTCTTCCCGAAAACCAGCGCAGCGACCCCCTGCTGCCTGCGGGCGATGAAGAAAGCTACGGCTATTGCGGCAACAGCAGCGGCAGAAGAAAAAGTGCTGGTCGGCGACACAAGCTACCGATCGCGAGCTTTTGCCATTCATGACGAGCAGGGAGTTTATCTCTACTCCGTGCACATTCTCGAAGACATCAGCAGACACCAACACCAGGAGGAACTTACCGCCGCCTTGCTGGAGCTATCCACCTCATTGGAGGTACTGGACGAAAAGACCTTGCTGCAACGGGGGCTGGACACGGTGCAGCGCTTGACCGCCAGCCGCATTGGTTTTCTTCATTTCATCAGTGAAGATCAGAATGAGATTGAGCTGGTCACCTGGAGCAGCGATACTCTGGCGTCCTACTGTACGGCTGTTTTTGACCGTCATTATCCGCTGAGCGCCGCAGGGATCTGGGTGGACACTGTTCTCAAGAAACAGCCGGTCATCATCAACGATTACCCTACGGCGGCAGGCAAGAAAGGGCTACCCGCCGGACACGCCCCTTTGCAACGCTTCCTCAGCGTGCCGGTATTTGAAGGGCCGCTGGTACGGATGATCATCGGGGTTGGCAATGCCGCCAGGGATTATGACGAACATGACGTTGAGACGCTCCAACTCTTCAGTTATGACCTGTACCGCATCGTCCAGCGTAAGCGGGCGGAAGCGAAACTTTACGAGCACGGCCAGGAGCTGCTTTTCAGAAACCGCATCGCCCAGATTTTTCTCACCCACAGCCACGACCAGATCTATCCGGAGGTGTTGAAGGTGATTCTGGAGGCTACGGGCAGCCGCTTCGGTATCTTTGGTTACCTCAACGACGAGGAGGCGCTGGTGGTGCCCTCCATGACCCAGGAGATCTGGGATAAGTGCCAGATCTTCGGCAAGGCCCATGTTTTTCCGAAGGCGACCTGGTCCAACAGCAGCTGGCCCCGGGCGATCCTGGAGAAAAAGACGATTTACGCCAACGAGCCTGCCTGTAAAACGCCTGAGGGGCATATAGCCATTACCCGCCACATCTCCCTGCCCATTTTGTTTCAGGACAAGGTCATCGGCCTTTTTCAGGTGGCCAACAAAGAGACTGATTACAGCGAGGCGGATATCCAGACGCTGGAGTCCCTTGGCAAGTATCTTGCCCCGTTGCTTAACGCCAGGCTGGAAGGCAAGCGGGCCGAGGAGATGATCACCAATATCCTTGAGTCCATCGACGAGGGCTTCATCACCATCAACCGCGATTTCGAGATCATCTCCACCAACCGCGCCTATGCCGAGTCGGTCGGCAGTCCCCTGGGGGAGATCATTGGCCGGCACTGCTACAAGATCTCGCACCACATCGACCAGCCCTGCTACTTAAACGGCGAGGACTGCGCGGTGAAACACGTCTTCGACACCGGCCTGGCCCGCACCACCCTGCATACCCATTACGATGCCGCGGGCCAGCCAATCTACGTGGAAACCAAGGCCTTTGCCTTACAGAAAAACGACCTGGGCGAGGTGCAGACGGCCATCGAGATTGTGGTGGACATCACCGACAAAAAGGCCAGCGAGGAAGAGATTCACCGCCTGGCCTTTTACGATCCCTTAACCCGCCTGCCCAACCGCCGCCTGCTGCTGGATCGGCTGCAGCAGGCCTTCATCTCCGGCGACCGTGATGGTCAGTACGGGGCGGTACTCTTTTTAGACCTGGACCACTTCAAAACCTTGAACGATACCAGAGGCCATGCCATCGGCGACCTGCTGCTGGTCGAGGTGGCCGGGCGTCTACAGGCGACGGTACGCGAGGGCGATACCGTGTCGCGCCAGGGCGGCGACGAGTTCGTGGTGCTCTTGAAAAATCTGAGCGAAGAAAAACAGGTTGCCATCACCCAGGCCGGGCATGTGGCCGAAAAGATCCGTGCTGTTCTTGGCCGACCTTTCAGTTTGGCTGGTCAAGAACAGCACATAACAGCGAGCATCGGCATCAGCCTGTTTTGCAGCCACGACACCACGACGGAAGAACTGTTCAAGCATGCCGATACCGCCATGTATCAATCAAAGCATTCCGGCCGCAACACCGTACGCTTTTTCGACCCGGCCATGCAATCGGCCCTGGAAGCCGCAAGCGCGATGGAGGCAGACCTGCGTCAGGCTATCCAACAAGGGCAGTTTCGACTCCATTACCAGCCGCAGACCGACAGCAACGGGCGGATCATTGGGGCCGAGGCTCTTCTGCGCTGGACCCATCCCGGCCGCGGGGCGGTCTCGCCCACAGCCTTTATCCCACTGGCCGAGGAGACCGGGCTTATCCTGCCCATCGGCCACTGGGTACTGGAGGAGGCCTGCGCCCAGCTCAAGGCCTGGTCAGGGATTGCTGCCGCCACCGGCCTGCGGCTGGCAGTGAATGTCAGCGCCCGCCAGTTCCGGCAGCCGGACTTTGTTGCGGAAGTGCGGCAGGTTATCGCTGCGACCGGTATCGATCCGGCCAGTCTCAAGCTCGAACTCACCGAGAGTCTGGTGCTGATGGACGTTGCCGACACCATCGCCAAGATGCAGGTATTAGGGGCCATGGGCATCGGCTTTTCCATGGACGACTTTGGCACCGGCTACTCCTCGCTCTCTCAATTAAAACGCCTGCCGCTGGAGCAATTGAAGATCGACCAGTCCTTTATCCGCGATCTTGGCAGCGGTCCGCACGATGCCGCCATTATCGAGACCATCATCGCTATGGGCCGCACCCTGGGCTTTCACGTCATTGCCGAGGGGGTAGAGACCGAGGAGCAACTGGCCTTTCTCGTCCGCGTCGGCTGCCACGCCTATCAGGGCTATCTCTTCAGCAGGCCGGTGTCAGCGGTGGATTTCCAGCGTTTGCTTGAGGTGGGGGTTATTGAGAGGAGTTAGAATTCTGAATTCAGGAGTCAGAATTCAGTAGTCAGGAGGGTGTCTGCACGCAGTATTCTGAATTCTGAATTCTGAATTCTGAATTCAGTTAATCCCTCTCGCCAAACAATGCCGTACCCACCCGCACCAGGGTGGCTCCTTCCTCGATGGCCACCTCGAAATCAGCAGACATGCCCATGGAAAGCTCCACCGACCCAGGGCCGAAGAGACCCTGAACGGCAAGCTCTTCCCCCAGCAGGCGAAGCTGGCGAAAACTGCTCCGGCTTTCCTCCGGGTTCTCGACCAAGGGGGGCATGGTCATGAGACCTTGCAAGGCCAGATGCGGAAACTGCTGCAACTCACGGCACAGCCGCCCGGCCTCCTGAGGGGCAACCCCGGCCTTCTGCGCCTCCCCGCCCACGTTGACCTGCACCAAAACCGGCATGGTTTTGCCCAGCTCGGAGAGTCTGCCTTCCAGAGCCTTGGCCAGCTTGAGCCGGTCGATGGTTTCGATACAGGTAAAAATCTCTGCCGCGAGCCGGGCCTTATTGCTTTGCAAATGCCCGATACAATGCCAGGCCAAACCTTGGCCAAGGGCCGCGACCTTATCTTCGGCCTCTTGCAGATAGTTCTCACCAAAAACCGTCTGCCCGGCGGCCATCGCCTCCCGGATTGCTTCCAAGGATTGATGCTTGCTCACCGCCACCAGCCGCACCGAATGCGGATCGCGGCCAACCCGCTCCGCTGCGGCCTTGATCCTGGCTCGAATTGCCTCGATATTTTCTGCGATCATGCCCACCGATTCACCCTTTCACCTGCCCTCAAGGCCAAAAAGCCGCACTGCGTTCATGGTGGTTTGCCGCGCCACCTCCGCAAAAGAAATCCCTTTCAACTCCGCCACCTTCCGAGCGGTATGAACCAGCAAGCTTGGCTCGTTTCGTTTGCCGCGCTTGGGTACCGGGGCAAGAAAGGGCCCGTCCGTCTCCAGAACCAGCGAGGTGAGCGGAATCTCCCGCACCGCCTCCTGAAGCATCTCGGCCCTGGCAAAGGTCACCACCCCAGGAATCGAGATATGAAAGCCCAGGGCAAGCACCCGCCTGGCAAAGGCGGCATCCCCTGAAAAGCAGTGCATCACCCCGCCAGCGGGAAACGGGGCCGCAGCCTCAAGGATCTCCATGATCTCGGCATGGGCCTCCCGGTCATGCACCACCAGGGGCAGTTGCAATTCCTTGGCCAAGTTCACCTGCCTGGAAAAATGCTCCTTTTGCAGGGCTACCGGGGCGTAATTTTTCACATAATCAAGGCCGATCTCACCGTAGGCCACCACCTTTGCCTGACGGCACAGGGCCTGCAACTCGGCATAATCAGCCGCGCTAAGCTTAGCAACATTATGGGGATGAACCCCCACTGTGGCATAGACGCCTTCATACTTTTCCGCCAGGGCAATGGCCCGGCGCGAACTTGCCAGATCAATGCCCACGCTGATAATCCGCGTGACCCCCGCTGCCAGGGCCCGCTCCAGCACCGCCTCAAAATCTGCCTCATAGGCCGACATATCGAGGTGACAATGGGTGTCGATCAGCATTTCCTCTCCTGATTAGCTCCAAGTTTCCACTGGCTACTAATTCTACTTTGTCACATTGGGGAATTCAAAATCCAGAATTCAGAAGACAGAATGTTTTGAACCGCTCGAACAGAAGGATGATGTTTTATTCTCCTGTATTCTGACTCCTGGATTCTGAATTCTGAATTCTGCAGGTTCTAACAGGTTTTCATTTCTGGCGCAATATGGCCAATCCTCTGGAAACCATTTGACAAGCCCTGGCGCGAACGGCTATATTTTATCGGAATTTCAGTGGCTACTCAGAATTCAGTAGTCAGAATTCAGTAGTCAGTAGTCTAAGCAGTATCGTTGTCGTTGGCTTTTCTATGCTGAATTCTGACTACTGACTTCTAACTTCTAAGCAGTATCGTCTTCCCCCCCCCATTACCCAGGAGGCCTTTTCATGAACACGCCCCATAAATCACGTTGCGCCGTATTTCTGCCAATCATTCTTGCCCTTGTCAGCCTGGCCGCCCTCAGCGGCTGCGCCGAAATGGGTCTGGGCGGCAACAACGACCCAGGTCTTGCCCCTGCCCCCACCACCTCCTCTTCCTCTCTGAACACCCCCCCTTACCGGGCCAATGAATTTTCCGACCTGCTGATCCCCAGCGAACTTTCCTGGGATCGGGAAAAAAGCATGGTCGTCCGCACCGAATCCTTTGCCGGGGGGGTGCTTAACTACTCAGGCCGGGTGGACATCGCTTCCCTGGCCGATTTCTTCACCAGCAACATGGGCAGAAACGGCTGGAAACTTGCCGGTTCCGCCAAGTACAAAAATATCCTCCTCGCCTTTGTCAAACCGAACAAGACCTGCACTATTCTCCTGTCTGAGGATAAAATATTCATGAATACAAATGTCTCCATCTATGTCGCCGAAGATACTACCGGCGGCCTGGGCAGCGAGAAAAATGCCAATCCCTTTGGCTATGGCAAATAATTCTACTTTGTCACATTCAAAAGCAAAAGAATTCAGGAGTCAGGATTCAGAATACAGGAGAATAAAACATCATCCTTCTGTCCTGGTGATTCAAAACATTCTGTTTTCTGAATTCTGGATTCTGAATTCCACAAAGTGACAAAATAGAAATAATAATCGCCGAGCAAGCCATGTCCCTTCTGACCGACAAAAAGATTCTTCTCGGGATTACCGGAAGCATCGCGGCCTACAAGGTGGCGGACTGGGTTCGCGCCCTGCGCCGGGAAGATTGCCAGGTTACCGTGCTCATGACTGAGGCGGCTTGCCGGTTCATCAGCCCTCTGACCATGGCCGCCCTTTCCGGCAATCCGGTGCATACCGGCATGTTCGCCGCCGAGGCCCCGGAAACCATCCCGCACATCAACCTGGCCCGGGAGCATGACCTGCTACTCATTGCCCCGGCCTCAGCCCAGACCATCGCCCGTCTGGCTCATGGCCTGGCCGACAACCTGCTGGCCACCGTCGCCCTGGCCTCCTCCGGGCCGGTTCTGGTCTGCCCGGCCATGAACAGCGTCATGTTCCAGCATCCAGCCACCCAGGCAAATCTTGCCACCCTCAGAGCTTATGGCTACCAGATTATCGAGCCGGATTGCGGCAAAATGGCCTGTGGCGAGGAAGGCCCAGGCCGCCTGACAGAATGGGAAAACGCCCGCCAGGCCATCCTGACGGCCTTTGCCCCCCAGGACCTTGCCGAAGAACAGGTGCTGATTACCGCCGGGCCCACCAGAGAGCCCTTTGATCCGGTGCGTTTTCTGAGCAACCCCGCCACCGGCAAGATGGGCTTTGCCTTAGCCGCCACCGCCAGCCAGCGCGGGGCCACAGTTACCCTGATCAGCGGCCCCGCCACCCTTGCCGCCCCGCCGGGAGTAAAGCTGATTAAAGTCAGCACGGCCACGGAGATGCAGGCGCAGGTTCTGGCCGGGCTTGCCACCGCCACCATGGTGGTCAAGGCTGCCGCAGTTTCCGACTACCGGCCCGCTAAGACCAGCCCCCACAAGATAAAAAAAGGGGAGAGTACCCTGCCCCTGAATCTGGTCGCCAACCCGGATATCCTTAAAGAACTGGGCGAGCACAAAAAAAACTCGCCGCATTTCCCGCTGCTCATCGGCTTTGCCGCCGAGAGCCAGGATCATCTCGCAGAAGGGTTAAGAAAGCTGAAGGAAAAGAATCTTGACCTGATTGTGATCAACGATATCTCGAAAACGGAGACCGGCTTTGCCGCCGACACCAACAGAGTCACCCTTATCGACCGCAATGGCGCCAGGGAAGACCTGCCTTTGCTCAGCAAGGAAGAAACCGCCCAGCGGATCTGGGATGCGGCGGTCAGGATAAGAGAGCAAGGGTAAGGTTAAAAAAATCCGCAGAATTCAGAATTCAGGAGTCAGAATTATGCTGGGTCAAATGGTCAAATCGGGGTCAGACCACGTTTGTCAACAACAAGCATGGTAGGTAATCGCTGGAATTAGGACTTGCGCGACAGCCATTGACAGTAAGGCGTTTTCACATTACTCTAAGAGATATCAATTCAGAGACTGCGAGGACATTACCATGACCACCTTGACCGTTACCGCACGGGGGCAAGTGACTTTCAGAAAAGACGTGTTGCAACATCTTGGCATCAGGCCAGGGGAAAAGATCGAGCTGGATTTGCTGCCAGATGGTCGGGGCGTACTCAAAGCAGCCCGGCCAGCCGGAACGATTGCCGGCTTCGTTGGATTGCTCTCGGGCCGGACAAAAAAGGTCGCCACCATTGAAGAAATAAATGCGGCGACTGCGCAAGGCTGGGCAGGTAAAGAATGAAGGTCTCTGTTGATACCAACGTACTTGTTCGTGCTGTCGTACATGACGACCCCGCGCAAGCGAGAGTCGCTGCCAAGGTTTTGACCAATGCCGAGTTGATCGCGGTAGCAACGCCGTGCCTGTGCGAATTTGTGTGGGTGCTGCTCAGGGTCTATGGCTTCCAACCATCCGACGCGGCCACCGCGATTCGTGCACTACTTGCCTCTGCAAACGTGGAAGTGAACAGACCTGCCGTAGAGGCTGGTCTGTCGGTGTTGGAAGCGGGCGGGGATTTCGCCGATGGCGTCATTGCCTATGAGGGCAACTGGCTTGGCGGTGAAACCTTCGTTTCCTTCGACAAAAAAGCGGTTGCGCTTCTTACTGCGCAAGGTCAGTCTGCGCGCCTTTTGTGAGAAGAAATAAAGAGGTAAAGCAGGAAACTGATATCAGACCAATGGCCGGGACTTTCATTAACTGTCCCCGGCAGTATCGGGGCTGCCCCTTTTTTTTTGCGCTAACTTTTAAAAAACCTCAGGCGCAAAGCGTTGCTCACCACCGAGACCGAACTCATGGCCATGGCCCCGCCAGCGAGCATGGGATTTAAGGTCGGCCCGCCGAAAAGATAGAGAACCCCTGCCGCCACCGGAATGCCAATAATGTTGTAGATGAAGGCCCAGAAGAGATTCTGCCGGATATTGCGCATCGTGGCCCGGCTGAGGGAAAGCGCGGTAAGCAGCCCGGTCAGGCCCTGCATCAGCACGATGTCGCCGGACTCGATGGCCACGTCGATCCCGGTGCCCATGGCAATGCCGACCTCGGCGCGGGCCAGGGCCGGGGCATCGTTGATGCCGTCACCAACCATGGCCACCCGGAAACCCTCGGCCTGCAAGGCCGCCACCTTCTTCACCTTCTGCTCCGGCAGCACCTGGGCGAACACCTCACTGATCCCAGCCTGAGCGGCAATGGCCCTGGCAGTAAGCTCATTGTCGCCGGTGAGCATAAAAACCTTGATCCCCAGGCGCTGCAAGGCCTTGACCGTAGCCGGGGCCTCAGGTTTTAAGCGGTCGGCAATGGCGAGAATCGCCAGCAGCCGACCATCGGCGGCGCAGTAGAGCGCGGTCTTGCCCTCCCCGGCAAAACCGGCGGCGATAGCATCCGTACCCGCATCGGGCGGCGTCACCCCGGACTCCATCATAAATTCCCGGTTGCCAATGAGTACCGCCACCCCAGCCACCACAGCCCGGATACCCCTGCCGATCACCGCCTCGAAATCCACAGGCTCCGGGAGGACAAGCCCCTTCTCGCGCGCCGCCTTGACCACTGCCTCAGCCAGCGGGTGTTCCGAGCCGCTTTCCGCTGCGGCCACCAGGGTCAGCACCCGCGTTTCGCTCATCTCCGGCACGAGTACCGTGAGATCGGTCAATTCCGGGCGGCCATGGGTCAGGGTGCCGGTCTTATCAAAGACCACAGCGGAAATCTTCTCCGCCATTTCCAGGGCCTCACCGCTTTTCACCAGCACCCCCAGTTGAGCCCCGCGCCCGGTGCCGACCATGATCGAGGTCGGGGTGGCCAGACCCATGGCGCAGGGGCAGGCAATAACCAGCACGGCAATGAAGATCCGCAGGGCAAAAGAAAACCCGGTCTGCCCAAGAAAATACCAGGCCAGCCCGGCAAGAATGGCTAGAATCATAACCGTGGGCACAAAATAGAGGCTGAGGCGATCCGCCAGATTGGCAATGGGCGCCTTGGAACCCTGAGCCTCGCGAACCATGGCGATGATCCGGGCAAGCACCGTGTCCTGCCCAACCTTCTCGGCCCGCACCTGCAAGAGGCCGTTCCTGTTCAAGGTGGCGCCCACCACCTGGTCGCCTGCTTCCTTGGCAACCGGCAGGGCCTCGCCGGTAAGCATGGACTCATCCACACTGGAGCGGCCCTTGACCACCAGGCCGTCCACCGGAATGCGCTCACCCGGCTTGACCAGCAGGATATCGCCCTTCTCAATCTCCGCCAGCGGAATTTTTTTCTGCTCCTCATTTACCACCAGGGTGGCCTCCTCCGGAATCAAAGCCATGAGCTGACGAATGGCGTCCGAGGTGCGCACCTTGGAGCGGGCTTCCAGATACTTGCCCAGGGAAACCAGGGCGATCAACACCCCGGCCGACTCAAAATACAGATCCATGACCCTGGCCATGATCTCGATCCCCAGGCCGATTTCGATCAGGCCCCAGACACTGTAAACAAAGGCGGCCCCGGTGCCAATGGCGATAAGCGAATCCATATTGGGTGCCCCGCGCCAGAGGGCCGGAAAACCGAGCTGATAAAAATTCCGGCCCGACCACATAATCGGCAGCACCAGAAGAAACTGAACCAAGGCAAAGGTAAAAGGCGCTTGATGAGGGGCCAGAAACAAGGGCAACGGCAGCCCAACCATCTCGCCCATGGCAAGCAGCAGCAACAAAACGGCAAAGGCAAAGGCGGGATAAAGACGCCGGGCCATGTCAGCAAGCCGGGCGCGAGCCTCCTCCTGCTGCCGCTCAAAATCAGAACCACCAGTCGGCCCGGCCACCCGGGCCTTGAAACCAAGGCGCTCGATAGCCTCCCGGAGCAGCCTCGGGCTGACCAGTTCCGGCTCAAAGGCCACCACTGCCGACTCCGTGGCCAGATTCACCTGCATACTCCGCACCCCAGGCATCGCCCCCACCACCTTTTCAATCCTGGCGGAGCAGGAGGCACAGGTCATGCCGGTAATGTTCAGCTGCTGCTTTTCAATCGACGATGTCATGGATATCCTCTTGCTTATCCTGCCCTGCCACAGTATTTTACTCGTAACTGTCCAGCAGCACCGCATCTGCGTTGTCATCGGCCTGCTCATGTGCAATAGCACACTTCGCAGACCTCTGGATTTTATGCCCCGCAGGGGTGAGCATCTACGGCACTGCTGAACAGTTACAGTTTAGAGATTTTCTTATTTCCTGGCTCTGAGCTGGATAGTTACAAAAAATCTTTTTTCAAGGAGTTTCCCCATGCCAACCATCCAGATCAAGGGTATGCGCTGCGGCCACTGCGCGGCCTCAGTTACTTCGGCGCTCCAGGCCATCGACGGCATCAGCGAGGTGAAAATCTCTCTGGAAAAAAACGAGGCCTCCTTCAAGCAGAGCCAGGAGGTACCCATATCCACCCTGAAAAACGCCATCACCGCCATCGGCTTCGAGGTGGTGGACTAACCGCTACAGCACCATGACCACCGCCGGATGCCCCTTGAGGGCAAGGTACTGGCCTTCCCGATCCTCGGTGCTGACCACGACCAGTTCCACGTCCAGACACAGATATTTGCCGCCGCTGCTCGAATTGGCCAGAGAGACCAGACATTCCCGCGCCTGAACAACCTCGGCGACAGCCGCCCGCAGCTCTTCCTGCTCCCTACCGATGATCTTGTATACCCACGAGCAGGGGTAACTCATCTCGATCTTTTGCCTGCAACCATTCAAAACGATCAGTCTCCATTTTCTTATCTCGCCCCTACCGGGGAAAACACGCGCCAAGGCCCATCATACCAGAGCAGGCCCCCTTCGCCAACAGCAAGTCCGTCAGCCATTAAAACACAGGCCACTCCAAAAAAAAGTACGCCAACCTGACTTTATTCTGTATACTTCAAAGCGTCCAACAACCTTCTGGCCTTGGGATAAACCGTACCAGGTATCCGTTATGACACCATTAAAATTTCTCGCTGTGTCCTTTATTGCCCTGCACCTCTCTTTTGCTCAGGCCGTGCTCGCGGAAAAGCTGCCTGCCTCCTATTTGCAGGGCAAACAATATCTGGAGCAGGAACGATTCGAGGAAGCGTACACCGAGCTGTACAAGGCCTTTCTTCTAGAGCCAGGAAACCCGGAGCTTAATTTTCAGCTTGGCCGGGCTGCTTTTGAAACCAGTCGCTTTGAGGAAGCGATCATGGCCTACGAACGGGTGCTCATAGCCGACCCGGAGGCCATGAGGGTCAAGCTTGAAATGGCCCGTGCCTTTCTCCAGCTTGGCTCCAAGGAGGTAGCCAGGCAATTTTTCAAGGAGGTTCTCGCCACCAACCCGCCGGAACAGGTGTGGAAGAATATCGAAACCTTTCTCGCCGCCATCAATGCCTCGGAGCAGAAACATTTTATCAGCGGCACCCTAACCCTTGGTCATGCCTGGGATGACAACGCCCGTTCCGCTCCGCTAAGCAGCCAGGTCTCCGTCGGCACTTTCGAGTTCCAGCTCACCGGCCAGAGCGCCACCCCTCAGAGCGACCAGATCAACAGCGCCACCCTGGTTCTCAATCACCTCTATAAAAATGAAGAATACCCCTTCATGTGGAAAACTGCGGCAACCTCCTACAATGCCCTGTACCAGAGCCTCCACGACCTTGAGGTGAACTACCTGGGGCTGGCCACCGGCCCGGTTTTCCAGAAAGACAACTACCTCTGGGATGTGCAGGCGCTGGGCTCAGCCATTGACGTCGAGCATGACCGCTACCAAAGTGCCTTTGGCGCGGCCTCCTCCCTGGCCGTCTTTTTCTCGAAAAATATCCTGGGTACTGTTGCCATCAAGGCCGAGGAAAAAAATAATTACCTCGATCCTGGCCGGGACGCGCTCAACCTTCTGCTTTCCGCCATGCCGGTTCTGGTGTTTGACCATAACCGCCTGAGCCTTCTTCTGGCCAAGGAAAATGAAAATGCGGCAGACGAGGTCAACAGCTACGATCGCTTCGCCTGGAAACTCCGCTACGATCTGACCCTGCCCGATGATTCTGCCATTTTTGCCGGACTCGGCTATACCTTGACCGATTATGATGCCCCGCACTCCTTCTTCTCGATCTATCGCCACGACAAGGTTCAGGAACTGACTGCGGGCATCTCCCACCAACTCTGGCAGGATTCCGCCCGGAATCAGGCGCTCCTCATGCAGTTGAGCCACACCTATACCAACGCGGATTCCAATATAGACCTGTACACCTATAAAAAGAACGTGACAGAGCTCAACCTCACCGTGAGTTTTTGATGGACATGTAACAATGATGGACGTGTAACAACTACAAAACGTAACGCTAAGATGCAAAGACGCAAAGGCAACATGTTGCAATAAAAGGATTAAAACTTTGCGACTTTGCGCCTCTGCGTTAAAAAATTGGTTGTTACGAGTCTATCAATATTGCAGTGGTTTTTTAAACAACGGTTTAAGCAACGAGGGCCACATGCCAAAAAGCAAATCCTTCTCGATCCTTGTCCTGCTCATCCTGCTGTGTCTGGCGGCGCCAATCTCCTCCGCCAGGGCCGAGACAGAGGCCGTGGCCACGGTTGTGGCCCTCCGGGGTACTGTGGTGGCCCAGGGCAAAAGCGGGGCAAGCCGCAACCTGAGCCTCAAAAGCCAGCTTTTCCAGGAAGATGTGCTGAAAACCGGCAAAGACAGCCAGTTGCAGATCATGTTCACCGACAACAGCATCATCCGGCTTGGCCGCGACAGCGAAATGAAGATCGTTGAATACCGCTGGCAGCCGGAGCAGAAAGACGGCGCCCTCAGAACCCAGGTCAAGGAGGGCACCTTCCGGGTGATGGGCGGAGCCCTGGCTAAAAACGCACCCCAGAATTTCAAGACCGAAACCCCCACGGCCACCATCGGCATCCGGGGCTCCATGTATGCGTTCAGATCCACCCTCGACTCCCTTTCCGTGGTCTTTCAAGGCGGCCGGGGCATAGAAATCTTCAACGACCATGGCCGGGTAACCATTACCACCCCCGGCTTCGGCACCCAGGTTCTGCTGAACGCTCCGCCTGCCCGGCCTTCCAGATTCACAGACCAGAATCTCAACAACCTGAACCGGGATTTCAACGGTGAGGGCGGCAATGGCGGGGACGGTTCCACCGGCGGTGGCGGCTCTGACACCCCCACCCCCCTGTTAGTGGAGAGCGATCCGACCCCAGCCCCAGCTGTAACACCCATTCTGCCGCCAGCCAATGAGCTGCCGAGCGCGCCAGGCGCCAATCTGAGCCAGGCACCCCCCTCTGATGGCATCTTTACCTATGGGGGAGGCCTGGTTGGCTATGCCATTAAAAGCAACGAAGAGACAGAGATCATCAACGAAAATCTCTCGCTGGGAATCAACTGGTACAACCGGCGAATTTTTGGCATAATCTACGGCAACGCCGGACAGGACGACAAGCCGGCCTTCTTTTTCGGCTCGACAAACGGCGCCCTTGTTTCTGATCTCACGATCTTTGGCACAGATTACAACTATAATTATGCAACCAATGATCCTAAATTTATCAGTGGCAGCGGCTATGGCGCTTTCACCGGCACGGCCTACGACTTTTTCAGCTTTGCCGCCAGAGGAAGCACCTATCTTATCCTGGATTCAACCATCCATGAAAACTGGGTGGTGACCGGCGCCGGCCAGCAGGTTACTGACCTCACAAACAGCACCACTGTCCCCAGAGGCACAGACACCTGGAAGGGGTTTGCCACCGGCATCAGCGTGGATCTGGACAGCCTTTACCCTTACCCCCCCAAGCTGTTTCAAAGCTCGGCAGACGACTTTACCCTGACAGTGAACAAGGATGCCGGCACCCTCAACGGTACCCTGAGCCTGGGGTATGAACTCAATGCTTCTTATCCTTACGGTGAGGAAATTGTAGAACTACAGCTAGGTGGAACTACCAGCAATTCGGTCTATGTCCGGGATGACCTAATGGCCGCCCTGATTACCGAAGGAGATGGCTCCCCCGACTTGAAACCCTATGGCAATTTCATGGTGGTGGCCGGGCCAACGGAACAGTTCTCCACTTACGTTACCTGGGGCTACTGGCAGATCGCTTATACCGAGGCTAACGAGAGCGAGAGGATCATAGCCACGCCCCATTCCTTGTGGATTGCCGGCAGACCCTCCACCGATTCGGTCATCAGGCCCGGCTTTACTGGCAGCTACAGTGGAGGGGCAAGAGGTTCGAAGCTAGAGGCCAGCGGGGCCGCAACCTATCTTACTGGCACCTGCAATCTCACAGCCAATTTTGACGCTGCCAATCCAATCACCTCCGGCAACATCACCTTTCCCGGATATGTGACCCTGGCTGTTAACAGCGCCAGCAGCAGCATAACCGCCAGCTCCACCTCAAATTCATTTGCCGCCGCAATATCCGGCGGCGGCACCGCAGGCTCCCTCAAAGGCGCCTTCTTTGGCCCTGCCGCCAACGCGATAGGCGGCAATTTCTACTCCTCTGGCGGAGGGGTTCAATACCTCGGAATCTTTGGGGGCAATAAACAATGATGAACTCGTAACAACTCGTCACCCCGGCGAAGGCCGGGGGCCAGCCTTGATGCAACTATCCGAAAAGACTGGATTCCGGCCTTCGCCGGAATGACGCAATATGGCTTTTTTTGAGTTGTTACGAGTCCATCATCTTTGTGTCTCTACGTTTTGGCATTACGTTTTTCAGTTGTTACAAGACCACCAACAATAACCGGAAATAATGCCCACTTCCATGCCCAGCCCTCGGCGCAAATCTTTCTTCACCCTGTCCCCCTTCAAGGTCGGCTGCCTGGTTATCCTGGCAGCCGTCTTGCTTTTCGCCTCCTTTGGCCAGCAGAAGCCGGTCTTCCTGGAAACCCTTGACAACCGGCTGACCGACACCATGTTCCGCTGGCGGGGGACGATCAAGCCAGCCCAACCCATCATTATTGTCGATATCGACGAGAAAAGTCTGCGGGCCATCGGCCAATGGCCCTGGCCGCGTAACACCGTGGCCAGATTGATCAAAAACCTTGACGCTGGCGGGGCCAGGGTCATCGGCCTGGATATCGTCTTTGCCGAAGCGGACCGCACCTCGCCAAAAAACTTTATTGACGAATTACACCAGCTTCTTCCGGTTCAGCTCCCGCTGAAAACCCTGACGGAATTGAAAGCCAGAGAGACCCTTGACCACGATCTCGCCCTGGGCAAGGCCCTGGCCGCAACCCCCTCAATTTTAGGCTATGTCTTCCAGATCCAGGATGACGGCTTGAAAAACCAGGAAGATATCCCCTTCCCCTCAGGCGTCACCCATCTTGTCCCCAGCAGCACCCGCTATGCAGATATCTCCCTGCTTCAGGCCTATCGAGCCATTACCAACGTAGTGAGCGTGGCTAAGGGCCAGAGCGAAGGCTTTTTTAATGTTTTTCCCGACTCTGCTGGCACGGTGCGCAAGGTGCCGCTCTTCATGATGATGGACGAAACGCCCTACCCCTCCCTTGCCCTGGAAATACTGCGGCTCGGCCTTGGCGCCAGAGAAACGACCATTCAGATTTCCCGGCAAGGGCAAACCAGGCCCCGGGATATTCTCGGGGTTGAAGTGGCCTCAACCTTTATCCCCACTGATGAAAAAGGGCAGATCACTATCAATTTCAGGGGGCCGAACCAGACCTATCCCTATCTTTCCGCCGTAGATATCCTGGAGGGCAGAGACCTGACCCGGGTAAAAGACAAGTTTGTCCTCGTCGGCACCTCCGCCGCTGGTCTCCTTGATCTCAGGGCCACCCCCTTTTCCAACATCTTTCCAGGGGTTGAGGTACAGGCCACCATCATTGACAACATCCTGAGCCACGACCCTTTTACCCATGACATCTTCAGCGAAATCGGCATCACCTACGCCCTGCTCCTGATCGGCGGCCTGGGCTTAAGCGCCTTGCTCGCCTATGCCAGCCCCCTGCTCGGCGGCCTTGGCGGTCTGCTGCTCATGGTGGCTACCATTGCCGGTAATTATTTTTTCTTTTTCAGCCATAACCAGATGATCGGCATCTCATATCCGCTCCTGACCATCCTGGCTATTTTTCTGGTGGTAACCCTGTTCAACTATTTCTTTGAAGGCCAGAAAAAACGTTTCATCAGCTCGGCCTTTGGCTTTTACGTCTCCCCGCAGATTGTCCACCAGCTCATGGAACACCCGGAAAGGCTTTCCCTGCGCGGGGAGCTGAAGAATCTGAGCGTGCTTTTCAGCGATATCCAGGACTTCACCACCATCTCCGAAAAGATAAGCTCCGAAGAGCTTGGCCGGTTCATGAACGAATATCTCACGGCCATGAGCAGGATCATTCTCGAAAGCAAGGGAACCGTTGACAAGTTCATCGGCGATGCGATCATGGCCATCTGGGGCGCACCCCTTGAAGATGCCAACCACGCCGCCAACTGTGTCCGGGCAGCGCTGAAGATGACGACAGAGCTGGAAACACTCCGGGCCGGATGGAAAGAACGGGGCCTGCCAGACATCAAGATCCGCATCGGCATCAACACCGGGATAATGAGTGTGGGCAACTTTGGCAGCAACCAGCGTTTTGACTACACGGTCATGGGCGACAACGTCAATCTTGCCTCCCGGCTGGAAGGCTCGAACAAAACTTACGGCACCAGCATTATCATCTCCGAATACACCCAGGCCGCGCTGGGCGAAGGATTTTCCTGCCGCTTCCTCGATCTGGTACGGGTCAAGGGCAAGGAAAGGCCGGTAAGAATATACGAACCGCTCTGCGAGGGCGCCCCGGAACAAAAACTGAAAATGGCAACAGAGGCCTTTGCCGAGGCCCTGCGCCATTACGCAAACCGTGAGTTTCAGGAGGCGGCGGGAATCATCCTGACCCTAAGCAAGGCAACCCGTTTACAGATCTACGACCTCTACCTCGACCGCATCGCCCATTTCACGATCAACCCGCCCCCAAAAGACTGGGACGGGGTCTTCACCTTTACCAGCAAATAGGGAGCAACCCATGCCTGATTCCACAATCCATGACCTCATCATCATCGGCGGCGGCCCGGGCGGCTACACCGCAGGCATCTATGCCCGGCGGGCCGCCCTGAAAACGGTGCTCATCGAAAAAGGCCTTCCCGGCGGCCAGCTGAACAATACCGATGAGGTGGAAAACTGGCCAGGCACCGAAAAGATCAGCGGCGCAGAACTGGCCCTGAACTTTGCCCGGCATGCCGCCGTCTATGGCCTGGAGGTAATGAACCGGGAGGTGGTTGCCATTGCGCCTGGGCCTGACCAGCACACCGTCACCCTGGATAACGGCGAAACCCTTGCCGCCCACGCGGTTATTCTGGCTACCGGCGGCAGCCCGAAAAAACTGGGCATTCCAGGGGAAGATCGGTATTACGGCCGGGGGGTTTCCTACTGCGCCGTGTGCGACGGCTTCTTTTTCCGCGACAAGACCGTGGTAGTGGCAGGCGGCGGCGACAGCGCCCTGGAGGAAGCCCTTTATCTGGCCAAACTTGCCAGACAGGTTTACATCGCCCATCGCCGGGACGCCTTCCGGGCAGGGATGATCCTGCAGCAGAGGGTGCGGCAGGAAAAAAAGATCAGCGTCCTCTGGAACACCGCTTTAACGGAGATTCAGGCAGATGCCCAGGGGGTAAACGGGGTGAGTACCCAAAATACCCTGGATGGCACCGCTGGCTTCCTTGCCACTGACGGGGTCTTTGTTTTTATCGGTTTTGCCCCGAACAATTCCCTGGTTCCAACAGGCACCCGGCTGAATGCCAACGGCTATGTGCTTGCCGATGACAGATGCGAAACCAGCACCCCTGGCCTCTTCGCCGTTGGCGATCTCAAGGAAAAATACACCCGGCAGATCGTTACTGCCGCAGCCGACGGCTGCACCGCAGCCCTGGCCGCCGCCCATTATGTGGCAAGCAAGAAGGCGGGCTTGCCCTAACCGCTTCTTTTTAAGTTTTTTCGGTTTATTTTGACAAGATTGTTCTGCTAAGGTGAATTTGTCGCCTGAAGGAAGTTGGCCTCAAGGGAAAAGCCTTTGGCCCCAGGTGGAAGGAAACGGGAAATACGGGGAGTCCCTGCTTTTCCCCTATCCGAGGGGGGAAAAGGGCAGTTTAGCGTCATGCCCGGGACAGATTCAGTGTCCACTGCCGCAAGGAGCCACTCTGGAAAGAAGCGCCTAACCTCCTTCCGCTTGGCGAGGTTGCTCCGGAAAATGTTTATTTCATCATCATTTCCTGCTGATCCATCATCCCCTTCATCATCTCTTGCATCATCTGCATCTTTTTCTCCATCATGCCCATGTGTTGCTCCATCATCATGCCGCCGCCCTGGCCGCCCATCATTCCGCCTTTGCCGCCCATCATTTCCATCATGGAGTTCATGTCTTTCTGCATTTCCGCCATGTGTTCCTGCTTGAGTTTCTGCCGCTCGGCCGGGGTCTTCGCCGCCATCATCTTTTTGCGCATCTCCTGCATCCGCTGCATCCGGGCATCCATATCCTGCGTCATCTTGTTCGTAGCGGCCTGATCCGGAGTCACTTTCTTATCTACTGGCGCCGCTACAGGCGCCTTGGCTGCGGCGCTGTTTTTGCCAGGATCATGATGCTCCTCAACCGCAAAAGCAGGGGTTACGGCGAAGGCCAACAGCAATGCGCTTCCGATCATCAGCTTTTTCATGGTTCTCTCCTTGCTTTTTTGGGGAATTGCCATATCTGGAGGCCATCAGTTCCAGACTGCTTCGGACTCAAGCCGATCACCGCTTCCTCCCGATCCGGGGGAGAAAAGCGGGGGTGGCTTCTTTATACCGCTCATATTCCTCACCGAATGCAGCCCGTGCCTCGGCTTCCTCGCTTCTCGCCAGGCGGGCGTACATCCAGGCCAGCACTGGAAACATGACCAGAGTCAGCAGGGTTGGCCATTGCAACAGGAAGCCGAACATGATCAGCAGAAAGGCAAGGTACTGGGGATGCCGGACATAGGCATAGGGGCCGGTTACGGCCAGACGATGCTCACGCTGGGCCGGATACAGCACCTTCCAGGCAGAGGCCAGGAGAAAGAAACCGGCAAAAACAACGAGATTGCTGAGCAGATGAACCGGGTTGAGGTGCGGATCTCCCGTAAGCCCCAGAATCGTGTACCAGAGATGCCCGGCGTCATGCCCGAATGGGTCAAACCCGGGATAGCGGCTTGCCAGCCAGCCGGACAGGAAATAAATGGTTAGCGGAATGCCGTACATCTCGGCGAACAGGGCGACGATGAAGGCCGAAAAAGCGCCGAAGGAACGCCAGTCGCGCCTGGTTTTCGGCTTGGTGAAGCTGAAGGCGAAGATAATGAAAATCGCCGAGTTGATGACGACCAACGACCAGAGCCCGTAAGCCTGAGCAGCTTGTTCCATGTTTCCTCCCTATATTTTTTCTTATCTTTTGCCGTCATGCCCAGGGTGGTCATGCCCGCCGCCGTGCATGAACAGATGCAGCAGAGGGCAGAGCAGAAGCAGCAGATAGGGAAGCGCCCCCAGAATATGCGCCTCATGCTCCGCGAAAAATCCCAGGAGATGGGCCTTATGCTCCGTTATCAGGAAAAAAGCGGCGATGGCGATAAAGCCCGCCAGAGCCAGATTGGCCCTGGAGTTGTGCGAATCCTTGTGCTGGTTGTCCATGTACCTCCTCCTCTTCCGTTATGATCACCGGCCCCGTATCCCGCCCCTGTCCTCATGGCCGCCGGGTGCTGTCTTTCTTCCCGACCGCCTCGGTGATCTTCTGCTCCATGTCCTTCAAGATAAGCCAGAGAACCCCTGAAACGACAAGCAGATGCACCATGGCAAAGAGTACATAGGCCCTCTTGCTGAAGACAAACCCCAACAAGGCAAGGGAGAGTACAATTGCCAGCGGCAGCGCATAGACGGAAAGAGCGAGAACGTACCTTCTTCTCATATCCTCACCCTTTTCAGCAGCGCCGAATTGCCGACCACCGAGAGGGAGCTCAAGGCCATGGCCGCTGCGGCGATGATGGGATTGAGCAGGCCGAAGGCGGCAATCGGGATGCCCACGCTGTTGTAGAAAAAGGCCCAGAAGAGATTCTGCTTAATCTTGCGCATGGTCGCCCGGCTGAGCAGGATGCTTCTGATAACG
>Ga0208863_1000956_pt1 | contig 21419 bp, 20 predicted proteins | sample RifOxyD3_FD_184040 | JGI IMG/M metagenome (GOLD analysis project Ga0208863, IMG submission 184040) | Soil microbial communities from Rifle, Colorado - Rifle Oxygen_injection D3 (SPAdes) | ecosystem: Environmental > Terrestrial > Deep subsurface > Rock core/Sediment | place: Rifle, Colorado...
TCAGTAGACTCAAGAGTTTACTTAATGTTCATAGAGGATTAAATTTAAAACGTAAAATGAAAATAGTATTTGAGATACTAAAAGGTAAAAAGTAAACCCCCAAAATGTCCATTAACCCAAAATTTACAAAAGATTAAGCCTGAAATTTATTCGTTGATAAATTATACAGATTCCAAACTAAAGTTTTAACATCTTAATAAGACCACAATGGGGCAATATGACAATGGGTCAGTAGAACAATGTACATCAAAAAACAAAAAAACGTCCGTAATTATACGAACGTTTTTAAAATTATAAGATTCACAAACACAAACGTGACAAGAAACTGTCTATCTCCAGAGCATAAGATCTTATTCTTGCGAACATGATCTCGACTTTGGATTTTTACTTTCGTAAAAATGTACTCCAGAAAGGAGGTGATCCATCCACAGCTTCCGCTACGGATGCCTTGTTACGACTTCACCCTGATCATTGACCCCACCTTCGTCCCTCATAAGAGAGCCTTCGGGTGTTGCCAACTTTCGTGGTGTGACGGGCGGTGAGTACAAGACCCGAGAACGTATTCAACGCGCCGTATCTGATGCGCGTTTACTAGTAAATCCAACTTCATGCAGGCGAGTTTCAGCCTACAATCCGAACTGAGACCAGCTTTATGGGATTTGCTCCATCTTGCGATTTGGCATCCCTCTGTACTGGCCATTGTATCATGCGTGTAGCCCAAGGCGTAAGAGCCATGCTGATTTGACGTCGTCCCCACCTTCCTCCCGGTTGCCCGGGCAGTATCTTGTGTACATTTAACACAAAACGAGGGTTGCGCTCGTTACCCCACTTAAGGGTACACCTCACGGCACGAGCTGACGGCAACCATGCAGCACCTGTGTGGCACCTTCGAAAGGGGCTCCCGTTTCTGGGAGCTTGCAGCCACATGTCAAGCCTTGGTAAGGTTCGCCGCGTACCATCGAATTAAACCGCATGATCCTCTACTTGTGCGGGTCCCCGTCTATTCCTTTGAGTTTTAACCTTGCGGCCGTACTCCCCAGGCGGCATACTTAACGCGTTAGCTTTTTTGAACGGCACTGAGAGGGTCGATACTCCCAATACCTAGTATGCATAGTTTAGGGCGTGGACTACTGGGGTATCTAATCCCATTCGCTCCCCACGCTTTCGTCCCTGAGTGTCAGGACTGTTCTAGTACACTGCCTTCGCCTTTGGTGTTCCTGTTGATATCAACGCATTTTACTACTACACCAACAGTTCCGTGTACCTCTCCCAGCCTCTAGCCAAACAGTATTGATAGCAGTCTTTGAGTTAAGCCCAAAGATTTGACCACCAACTTACTTGGCAACCTGCGGACGCTTTACGCCCAATGAATCCGGATAACGCTTGAGGGCTCTGTATTACCGCTGCTGCTGGCACAGAGTTAGCACCCTCTTATTCATGTGGTACCGTCACAAATTCTTCCCACATAAAAGTAGTTTACACCCCGAAGGGCGTCTTCCTACACGCGGTGTCGCTCCATCACACTTTCGTGCATTGTGGAATATTCTCGACTGCAGCCTCCCGTAGGAGTCTGGGCAGTTCTCAGTCCCAGTGAGCCGGGTCACGCTCTCACGCCCGGTACTGATCAAAGCCTTGGTGAGCCATTACCACACCAACTAGCTAATCAGACATAAGCCCCTCTCTGAGCCAAAAAGTTTACATAAAAAAACTTAAGTTCTCTTATGACTATCGGGTATTAATCCATCTTTCGATGGGCTATCCCCGACTCAGAGGTAGGTTACTAATGTGTTACTCTCCCGTTTGCCGGTCCGTATCTCACCCGAAGGTAAGCCGGTCCCTCGACTTGCATGCCTTAGACACACCGCCAGCGTTCATCCTGAGCCAGGATCAAACTCTCAAATTAAAGATAAATAATAAATTATTTATCTTAGGTGTTGCTTCACAGCAACGTAAGAGTTGATACTTCTAAATTAATAGAAGTTAAAATATATTCTGACTCTAAAAATAGACTTGGCCATATCCCCATAAGGGATATAATCTTGTTTCTTGTCACATTTGTATTGTGAATCATACCTTTTACTATCGAGTAAAGATATGAATACATTTCTTATACAGTTTAGGAAAAAACTGTATAGAACCTTACCGATCACGATTATCAACACTAATCGGTACGACTAATGTTTCGTGATTGGTTACTTATAAATTGTAATGAACTTTGCAAAAGTTTGTCTTTTTATAAAAAAAAGAGAAACCTGTTTGCATTTTGATATAAATATCCAAATGCAATTTAGTTGCTCTTTCTCGTCCTAGTATCTTTCAAACTAGACTTGGGATGAGTTAAATTGTCTTGTTCAATTGCCTGCACATAATACATAATTTCAGAAAGTATGTCAAGTGGATAATAATACACATTTTGTGGATAAGTCTGAGAACTGTGTTTTTACAAGAAATTTAGTTAAAAAAAGACATCGCTTAGTGGTTATATTATTAGACAAATATGGCTTAATTTTCAATTTTGCAATTTTAAATTTTCAAACAATTTTTAAATGTTTAATTTTAAAATTTATTTGTTATTTGGAATTCTCTTTCCTCCACTTTTCTATTTTCTTATGATCTCCTGACAACAAAACTTCTGGCACTTTCCAACCTTTAAAATCTGCTGGTTTGGTATATTGAGGATACTCCCCTTCTGAACTAGAAAAAGTTTCATCTTTAGTTGATTCCAAATTTCCCAAAACTCCAGGAATCAAACGAGATACAGCTTCTATAATTGTCAAAGCTCCAAGTTCTCCACCAGCCAATACATAAGGCCCAATAGAGACTTCTTCGTCAATCATATTGTCTGTCACACGTTGATCAATACCTTCATAACGCCCACAAACAAAAGTGATTTCATCTAGTTTAGAAAATTTTTCAGCCATCTTCTGATCAAATTGTGTACCACGTGGAGAAAGCAAAATTGTTCTTTTTTTATTTTTCAAACTGCCATTGAATACTTTTTTTATTTTTGTCAGACCATCAACTTTAGCAAAAGGAATAGCATCAATATTTTTCAAAGCAAGATAAATTGGCTCAGCACTCAAAATCATCCCAGGTCCCCCACCATAAGGTGTGTCATCAACTTTGTTATGTTTGTCCAGTGTAAAATCACGAAGATTTATAGCATTTATTTTTATGGCACCAGCTTTTTGTCCACGACCAAGAATAGATTCTTTGGAATAATCTTCGATAATATTTGGGAAAATTGTGATGACATTGAATTGCATGTGTCGAAATGCTGAAAAGGCTTATCCACCCCAGGCGGACCCGTTTACACGGGAAAGGCCATAACTAATAAACATATATTAAACTAATTTGAGAGAAAAATCAATAATTGTACTTTGACCAATTATTTTTTGTTAAATCTATCTCAGCCATAATCACTTCTTCTTTGTGATTAGAAGCTTTGACAATTATCTCACCATAGGGATTTACAATCATACTATTACCAACACTAGTCTCTTTGTAAATACGACCAGTCTTCGCTATTATATCCAAATTATCAGCAAAATTACAAAATATAAAATAGGATCTATTTTCAATAGCTCTAGCACGTGACAAATATTCTGTCTGTAAAAACTCTATATTTTCTGGAACTATTTTTTTGTGACCACTTACGTCTTCCAAAGCCCACATAGCCAAATTAACAATAATATCTAGCCTATGTTTTCTATATTGATCTGATAATTTTGAAGAATGTAAATCAGCACAAATTTGAATAGCAACTTTTCCAAAATCAGTTTTAAAAACCATATCTTTATTTTCTGCAACTAAAAATTTCTTTTCCGAAGACCACAAATATTGTTTATCATAAAAACCTAAATTTATACCATCTCTATTTATCAAACAAGAAGAATTATAATTATCTTTACCAACTTTTCGAATAAAACTACCCGGAATAAAATTGGTATGATACTTCTTAGCAAGCAAAGACAATCTTTCGTAAACAAAAGAATCATCTGCTAAACTTAGATTATAATTACTAAACAATGGTCCCGTAAGTGAATACTCTGGAAAGATAACTAAATCTGGTTTTAAATAAGAATATTTTTTTATCAACCTTTCCATCTTTAACAAATTGGCTTCTATATTCAAGTAAATTGTTTTATATTGAAATACTAATAATGTTATTTTTTTCATAGTGTTTACACTATGCCATTTATATTTATATAAACAAGTAAAGTCTGTGGATAAACAAAAAGGCAACCACTTTATCGCGGTTGCCTTTCAAGCTTTTCTGGCATTTTAAGCCTTTCGAGCCTTTAAGTTTACTTTTTCTTTCCTTCAATAATAGCTTGTTCTACATTCTTTGGACATTCTCCATATTTCAAAAATTCCATAGTAGAAGCAGCACGACCTTGAGTCATAGAACGAAGTGAAGTAACGTAACCAAACATACTTGAAAGAGGTACGATAGCACGAACGACTTTGGCAGCACCACGATCAGTCATTTCTTCAATTTGACCACGTTTTGATGATAAGTCACCAATTACATCTCCCATATATTCTTCAGGAGTAGTAACTTCTACTTTCATAAGAGGTTCAAGAACTACTGGATCAGCTTTTTTTACAGCAGCGGCGAAAGCCATACTACCTGCAAGTTTGAAAGCAATTTCAGAAGAATCGACTTCATGATAACTACCATCAAAAACAGTAGCTTTGATGTCTAGAAGTGGATAGCCAGCGATAACACCTTTGTCCATTGTTTCTTTGACACCTTTTTGAATAGGAGTGATATATTCTTTTGGAATTGAACCACCTTTGATTTCATCAACGAATTCGAAGCCAGCACCTTTTTCCATAGGTTCAATACGTAACCAACAGTGACCATATTGACCACGACCACCAGATTGTTTAACATATTTACCTTCGGCTTCAGCAGGTTTTCTAATTGTTTCTTTGTAAGCAACTTGAGGAGCACCTACTTGAGCTTCTACTTTGAACTCGCGTTTCATACGATCAACAAGAATATCCAAATGCAATTCTCCCATACCTGAGATAATTGTTTGCAAAGTTTCTTCATCAGTATGAACTTTGAAAGTAGGATCTTCTTCAGCAAGTTTTTGAAGAGCCAAACTCATTTTTTCAGCATCTTGTTTGGTAGCAGGTTCAATAGCAACAGAAATAACAGGTTCTGGGAAAGTCATTCTTTCCAAAACAACTGGATTATTTTCATCACACAAGGTGTCACCTGTTGTAGTCTCTTTTAAACCAATGGCAGCTGCAATTTCTCCAGCAAATACTTCATCTACTTCTTCACGAGTATTAGCATGTAAACGTACGATACGAGCGATACGTTCTTTTTTGCCTGAAGTGGTATTCAAAACATAAGTACCAGATTTCAAACTACCAGAATACACACGAAAGAAAGATAATTTACCAACGAAAGGATCCGTTGCAATCTTGAAAGCCAAACCTGCAAAAGGAGCTGTATCATCAGTTTTGATTTCAATTTTATGTTCTTCATCATCTGGATCTGTAGCAAAAAGAGTAGGCACATCCAAAGGTGAAGGTAAATAAGCAACAACATTATCTAGTGCTATTTGTACACCAATATTTTGCAAAGCTGTACCACACATCACAGGATAAATTTCATCTTTCAAAACAAGAGTACGAATGCCAGATTTTACTTCCTCAATTGTCAAAGCTTCACCACCCAAATATTTATTCATCAAATTTTCATTAGCTTCAGCTACAGCTTCCATCAAAGAACCACGATATTCCGTAACTTGATCTTTCATATCAGCAGGAACTTCAATTTCGACAATAGTCATACCATGGTCACCTTCAAATTTGTAAGCTTTTTCAGTGATAATATCTACAACACCTGAGAAATTTGATTCACTTCCAATTGGAAGTTGAATAGCCACAGCTTTTGGTGATAGACGATCTTTGATTGATTTCAAACTCATGTAAAAATCAGCACCAGTTTTGTCCATTTTGTTGATAAAACAAATACGAGGAACATTGTATTTGTCAGCTTGACGCCAAACAGTTTCTGATTGAGGCTCAACACCTTGTGAACCATCAAATACAGCAATAGCACCATCAAGAACACGTAATGAACGTTCTACTTCTACAGTAAAATCCACGTGGCCTGGAGTATCAATAATATTGATACGGTGATTTTGCCAAAAACAAGTTGTAGCAGCAGAAGTAATAGTGATACCACGCTCTTTTTCTTGTTCCATCCAGTCCATAGTAGCTTCACCTTCATGAACTTCACCGATTTTATGTTTTTTACCGGTATAGAAAAGAACACGTTCAGTAAAAGTAGTTTTACCAGCATCGATATGCGCCATGATACCAATGTTACGTATCTTATCTAAAGGATAATCTCTACCCATATATTTTAAAAATTAGTTTATTAGATTATTGGTTCCAGCCATAGGCTGGCCACCCGAAGGGTGGAATTAGTTTTATAATAAATCAAATCCGTAGATCTGAATTATCTGAATATCCTAATCTATCTACTAAAACGTGCAAAATGAGCAAAAGCTTTGTTAGCTTCAGCCATTCTATGTACATCTTCTTTTTTCTTAATAGTACCACCAACACCTTCTAAAATATCAGAAAATTCAGAGGCTAACTTTTCTTTCATTGTAGTACCTTTTCTAGCGTGAGCAGCTGCGACAATCCAACGGAAAGCCAAAGCATTTTGTCTACCACCAGAAACAGGCATAGGAACTTGATAATTGGCACCACCCACACGACGAGAACGTACTTCCACTTGTGGACGAGCAGTTTCGATAACTTGTTCAAAAGTTTTCAAAGCATCTGCTTTATTTTTTTTACTAATAATTTCCAAAGCACCATAAACAATAGCTTGGGCTGTAGATTTTTTACCACCAATCATGATAAAATTCACAAATTTTGACAAAAGTTCGCTATTATATACTGGATCTGGAAGTATTAGACGTTTTTGAGCTCTTTTTCCTCTCATAAAATTTTTATTAAATTAATTTTCATTTAACAACTTGATCACCTTCCCACCTAAACACAATTATATTTATGAAAATTCAGGTTAGGATTCGTGTTTATTCGTGTTAAAATTAGTGTTTCTTATTTTTTAACTTTAGGTCTCTTAGTTCCATAAATAGAACGACTTCTGTTACGACCTTCTACACCTTGAGTATCATAAACACCACGAACAATATGATAACGTACACCAGGTAAATCTTTTACACGACCACCACGGATAAGTACGATTGAATGTTCTTGCAAATTGTGTCCTTCACCAGGAATATAGGCAATAATTTCAGAACCGTTTGATAAACGAACCTTAGCAACTTTACGCAAAGCTGAGTTAGGTTTCTTTGGGGTTGCAGTGTACACTTTTGTACAAACACCACGTTTGAAAGGACTTCCTCTACGTAGAGTTGTCTTTTTGCGGTGCAAACTGTCCCAGGTAAATTGCATAGCAGGAGAAGCAGATTTTTTCTTCTGACTTGTTCTACCTTTACGCAATACTTGATTCATTGTTGGCATAATTCAAAATGCTTACGAGGCTTACTAGGCCAACTAGGCCTACAATAAGCTAAATTAATAAAAAAATTCCCGTTTCTGGGAATCAAATTTAGAAAAGATAATTTTTGTATAAAATTATTTCTCCAAAGCGTTGATCCCTTATTTCAGGGACGTCTTCTTCCGACTAGATCGGAATACTACGTCTGGGTGTTCCTTTTGAGAACGCAAGTAATATATACTATATTGAATTTTTTGTCAAGGGATATATAAAGGCTCAAAATGCCTGAAAGGCCTAAAAGGCTTGAGAGGCAACTCGATATTGTGTTATAGTATATTTACTTTAAATAACCTAATGAATAAATATGGGAAGTTATATAGAACTGAATGACACTTTGCAAATCACAACCGAACAAGGTTTCCCTGCAAATATTTTAGATCTTAAAAAACATCAAGAAAAACCAATACAACTTTCTGAAGTACAAAATAAAATATTTGAGTTCAAAGAAAAACCAAATGCTCGCATATTTCATCATGCCCCAACCAGATGTTTCCTTGTTCATAATATTGATGGTAAATGGTTGTATTGGGGGAAAATATTTATAATTGAACAAACCATAACAGGAGACAAACAAGAAAATTATAAAACTTCTGGTAAATATAAAATCATAGAAATTTATGATCCAGAATACCAAAAACAAATAACTCTACATGAGACATCCGAAGGATTAAGTTATTTTCAATAATATGTCACAAATAAAAAAACAATGGGACATTCTTTCTGAAGAAGAACGCAGAAATCATATCAACAAAATAATTACTTTTTTTAGTGAAGAAAGATCAGAAGAAATCGGCGTCATCGCTGCCGAAGAAGTCCTTGATTTTTTCCTGGAAAATTTTACAAAACCTATTTACAATAAAGGCATAGAAGAAGTCAAAGAAATGTTCAAAGAAAAAATGACAGATTTGGAAGTAGATTTGGATGCAATGAAACAAAAAACAGATTCTTAGACACTGGTAACTAAATTGATTGATAAGAAAAAAAAACTAACGTTGGGAAACAACACCAATATTATTATCACTATCATTAGGATCACTACCATCTACACTCATGCCATCGGATACAAAACAACCAATATAAACAAGATGACCAGAAGACGAAAGACAAGAAGTCCAATCAAAATTTTTTTTAAATAATCCTATATCTTTGGTTCTGGAAAATTCCAACACCCAATCATAAATTATTTCGGACGGAGTGCGACGATGATTTTGGTTGATAAGTAGTTCAACTATTTTTCGTGTCACCTCTCGCCAATTGGCAGTATATTTATTTTGGTCAATTATCTCTTGTTTATTCCAGTCCACGCCCATTTGTTCTGACAATTGTTGCAAAATTTCATCAGAACAATCACTTTCTTCTTTTTTAGACAAAAAATCAAGTGCTTTGAGATGATCACGTAATAATCTAGTTTGGTGTAAATAATTTTGATTGGTAGAACCTGCAACAAAAGAACCACTTATTAACCTCCATTCGGTTTTAAGAAAATTTGTTTGATAAAAATCTTCCATTTGATGCCTATCTACATTATATAGCTGCAATTTATAATCATCAATTAATCTTGGTTGGGCAAGTTCAATTATTTTCTTCATAGTTAAATATTGTCCACTATCATCCGTGCTAACACGTAAAACAAGTCTTTCTCCCAGTGCTTTAGCTCTCTGCAATTCTGCCGGACTATATGGAATGTCTGGAATTTCACTAGCAGGCACTTCAAAACCAAAAGCTTTTTTTATTTGAGCGGACCCATAAAAATTTTCCGCCATTATTTCACGGGCTTGTTCTAGACTGGCACACTCAGGTTTAAAGGGAATCTCAATTCCCAACTTTTGTTGTATTTCTTCATTAAATTCAGTTACCTTGGTTATCAAGTCCATCAGTTTTTTTAAATCTTCTTGTTCCCAGACAAAATCAAGTTTCCCGAAATCCAAAGAACCTTTGTTGTTACCAAAGGCATAACTATTTAATAAAAGATTAACATCTTGTGCAGTACCTTGACCTTCAGCTAACAACTTGGCAAATTTTTGGTGTGGTCCTGGCAAAAGAGAAAGTTTTTTTACAAGTTCTTCAAATGATTTTCTTTGATTTTGTAAAACTTGTAACTTATCATTATCCATGATATCCACACCACTTGGGACATCTATAGCAGCCACATCCCAAGCTGATTCATCACTCGACATCGCGTCACGTGTTCTTTTTCCTTTTCCACCATTAGCTCTTAGATGACGAGAATATTGATCATAAAATGGTTCAATTAGTTCTCTTGCAATATCTTTTGCTTGATTTAGTGACCTAACTTTTTTACCAAATTTATCTTCCAAAAGTTGTGATAAATCATCAGATTTTAATAATCTTTTGATAAGAATAGCAAGAAAACCAACTGACATATCTATTGATAGTTCTAGAGAAGTTGTTTTATCTTTTATTTCGTCAGATGTACTAATAGTATAAGGATATTCTCTTCCTCTATCATCATCAGCATCTCGCACCAAACTCCTTATTTTTTTGTCCCCTTTTGATTTCCAAAAAGACAAGTGATCATACATTGTTGCAGCAAGTTGAAGATATTCTAGAAGAGCATCTATAGGATCTTTAGAATCTTTTTTTTCTAAATTTGCACCTTGTTCAATAACAGGAGCACTTCCACCTTCAAAATTTGTTCTCATATTATTTTATTTTTAAACTTCTGTGTAAATCTGCGTTATAATCTATATATTCCGCGTCTAAAAACCTCCACCCACCAACAAACTATAAACAAAAGAAATCACAGGTACCAAAGCACTAGAAAAAAAGAAAACAAAAGCAATCAAAATAAAAAATCCATATTGCTCCAAAACTTGCTTCACTTTCCACATTGAATCTGGCAAAACAGCATAAAGAACTTTTGAGCCATCAAGTGGTGGAATAGGTACTAGATTGAATACTGCGAGCATCACATTGGCATAGACTATTATAGAGAACAAACCAACCATATTGGCTACAAATTGACTAGTGATTGGCATAAATCTAATGAGCATAGCAAAAACAAAAGCTAAAGTAAGATTGGAAAGTGGCCCTGCTATAGCTACCATGGCCGGTCCCCATTTTTGATTTTTCAAATTGTAAGGATTGAAAGGTACAGGCTTAGCATAAGCAAAAAGAAATTTGCCACCCGTACCAAAAAATAATAACAAAGGTAACAAAAAAGTTCCCCACATATCCACATGAGCTTTTGGATTTAAGGTAAGACGTCCAGCATAACGAGCGGTCGGGTCCCCTAGTCTATCTGCCACCCAACCATGTGAATATTCGTGAATAATAGCAGAAATGATGATGACAACGAGAAAGAAAATCATTGATATAGTAGTATCCATACATTAAAGGCTTAAAAGGCTGGAAAGGCCAGAAAGGCTCAAAAAGCTTTTGACTAGCTCGATTGAGGATTTGGATTTTCCAAAGACTTCATTAGTTTAAATAGTAAAAAACCAACTTCACCACGTTTATTTTCTATATATTCAAACTGATTATTATTTATATAGGGCACTAGCCTTTCTAGCTTTTCTAGCATTTTAGGCCTTTCAAGCCTTTTAAATACACTTGACAAAAACATAAGTATATTGTACTATATGAATCATCTAATAACAAGTATTAAATTTTTTATATGCCAAAATGTGAAATCTGTCTAAAAGGACCAAAAAAAGCTGCTAATAGAAGTCATTCTAAAGTAAAAACTCTTCGTCGTCAAAAACCAAACTTACAAAAACTTGACAATCACAAAGTTTGTACAAAATGTAGAAGAACTATTACCAAAAAATTTGCTGAAATGACTGCTTAAAATATTTTTGAAAAAAATCAAAACGTCTCCATTGAGAGACGTTTTTTTTGTTTAAAATTTTTTTCATATATCACTTAGCAATTGTTACGCGTTATCATCTGTATTATTTTTCTTATCTTTCATCATTTGTCTAATATGATTATAACGTAATCTATCACGTATTTCATCACGTTGTTTTTCATCATCGCCACCAGAAGAATTTATACTACCATGACCAACCGAGGTGCTAGCTGAACTAGCAGTCTGACCTATTCTTGAAATAGATGACGTTGGTCCAAAATCATTATTTTTTTTCATAGCTTTCCCAACAGAGGTCTTAGCATTCAAAATATCTTTTTTTTGTTGTAACTGTAATGTTGAAAAATTCTGAGCATGAACAGATGACTGTGGTTTGGAAAGACCAGAATTATTCAAATTTAATGGCAAATTTTGTGGCATATTATTTTTATTATTCTAAAATTAAAATTGTAGCGTCATCATTTCCATCGAAATTATCCGTCAAAGTATCGGCTACTTGAGACAATGTTTTTTTACTATCTAAACTCAGATTATCATTTGTTTTTACAGCTCCATCTGTTGCCAATAAAACTCTATCTCCATCTTTTAGTTTTCTTATATAAAAATCTACAGAAAAACCTTTCTCAAGCCCCAATAAACTTGTAGGATTATTCCGAATAATTCCTGGTTCTTCTCGTTTTGTTTGCAAAGCAACTCTATCAAAATTCAATTCAGCACTATATAATTCATCTATACTTTTTGGTAAATAATTTCCATCTCTATCTTTTGTACCTTGTCTAATAATATCTTGAGCAATGGTAACTTGTTCTAGTCCTTCCTTGTTTTGTAAAAAGACAGGACTATCGCCAACACTCACTACAAGACAATATTCTTCGTACATCTTCACCATACTAAACGTGGTAGCCAAAAATATTTCAGGATTTTTTTTGTTATGTCGTAAAAAAATTTCTTGTAAATCTGAAACGACTTTCAACATCAGATCATGCATTTCTGATAATGACAAATCATCTATTTTTTTACCGGATTTATCTAAATTTTTTTGCCATACCTTTTCCAAATATTTACTGACACCAGCAGCAGAACGTGAATCACTAGAAGACTCACTCACACCATCAGCAACAGCATATACATCTAAATCAGGTAAAAGACAATAATTATCTCCAACAAGACCATCTTTTCTCTCCGGACTAGATCTTCTTCTTAATTCAAAAGAAACGGTATCACTCGAACCTGACTTTTTTTCAATTTCTCCTGGTCCCAATTTTTCCAATCCAAAATCATGCTTATCTCTTCCCCAGACATATCGTTTATCTTTATCTACTCTTATTCTTTCTAAGACCATATCTTGTATATAATATATAATACTATTGTACTATGTAATCTATTTTTTTTCAAATAAAAAAGCTCTTAACAAAAAGAGCTCTTTTATTGACCCTAGACGGAGTACTAAAATACTACCCCTAAAAAAAATAGGTGGGTAGCCGCAATTTTAGCCCACGGGCTAAAACGATATAGACTTCCCAATGTAATATCTTTGTAGAATAATATTGTACAACCGCAATTTAGGATCACTCTTATTATATAATTGTAAAGGAAATGTGTCAATTGTGAATATTAATGCATGGAGGTGGAGTATCCACCACGTCCTTCATCATCATTTTCTTCATCACCACCTATAATACGTACACCAGAATCTTTTGTACCACTCTCTATAGTTTCTTCTGGTGTTGGTTCATAACCAGGCGGAGGTTCACGATGATCAGGCACAGGAATTGATGGTTGTTGAATAGATTCTCTAGACATAAAAAATAATATTAAAATTAACTGTATATTTAGTTTAACAAAAAACCCGCCTGCTAGCAAATAATATATTTACCAATAGGCGGGTGGCAATGGACTTGTAGGTGTAGTCGTCTCATGCTTTCCCGCTTTAGTCATGTTTCAACATACGAACGCGCTGCAAAGTAGCAACCTGAGCATCCATGATGCTCTGGTCAGAAGCCATTTCAAAGGCTTCGCTGTACAAAACGCGTCCGTGTTTATCACGGAAAAACGAGGACAAGGTCTCCAGTTCTTCAGCGTCCTCCGACGTGAAGATCCCGTTGACTTTGTCACCTGCGTACATTTTAAAATGACGCAGGTAAATGAAACGAACACAAATATTTTCCACAAATTCCTCCATTGCCAAAATGTGCTATCTCCACCCACGAACCTCGTAAGTGAAGACAAGCATATTGATTAGAGACTTGCGTCCCTAGAATTATTTTTAAAAACAATTCCAGAGAAACAAAAAACCTCGGCTGACCGAGGAAATATTTTTGTAAACTACATCAAAATACTCACTCAGTCAAGAAAGCCAAACCAGAAATAAAAATAAGTATTTTGTTTTTTGTTCATAATATTTACTAGAATATACTAGTCCGCCTAGGGCGGATATAACCACATTACTAATTACTTTAAGAAAATAATCAATAATGTGGTCGGCAGCGCAAAGCGTGTGGCGAAACGTCGACCACGGATAGTATCTCAAAGTCACCACCTCTTTCGCTTCTTACGAAAGCGAACGACGTTAGAGACAATAGTTCCTGCCTTGACTTGCATGGGATTCCTCCCGGTCATGGCTCCACCCAATGCAGAGCCGGGTATAAATAAAATAAAATTATTTTACTTATATCCAGCCCCACACATTTACGCTGTCGATAAACCTCCAAACCACTATTTATTTTATAACAAACAAATAATGGTTTGGACGGGGACGTGTACGAGATTGCTCTCGCCACGCCCCCGACATTAGTCGTTCGACCGGAAGGCGTATTCAAACGCCTCCCGGTACTGCTCAAAGCTGCGCGGTATGCGCAGCTCGAGCATTGAGCTACGTCCCGCAAAGGCGGCCGAAACCACCTTTGCGGTTTTGAGTACGTCCGGATCGACAGGAGTCCGATCCGGAACGTACTCGTCACGACGGGTGCAACATACGCTACACACGTCGCGACGGTTTTTATTTAGGCGCCCGCACATCGGGCACCCCCATGACTTAGCCATGCAAGCCTCCTTTGCATTGGCCTTGAAAATCAAAATATTTTATATTTTAATTTTCAAGGACAAACAAATTCACAAAAAAACTCCGCTTTTTCGGCGGAGTTTATTTTTTATTTTTGAAAAATGTTTTTACACACAATTATTTTTCAAACAAACAACTCCGCTTTTTGGAAACACACCCACAATAATAACAAAGAGATTCCAATTCTTTGCGATGGTTTTTAGTGTATAGCAAGTTGTTATTTGATTTAACAATTTCATAATATTATTATTTACCTTATTTACATTACCAAGAGATTTGAATATGGTCAAGGAATGTTGGGGATAAGTACGTAAAAGGCTGGAAACCTGCCTGCCGGCAGGCAGGAGCTTGAAAGGCTAAAAAGGCCTAAAAGGCCAATTGGTTCACAGCCTTTCTGGCTTTTCCGGCATTTCAAGCCTTTCGGGGCTTTATCCTGTCTTGACTTTTCCCTAAAAAAAGTATATATTGGTGGCAACAAAATTTACTTTAATTTAATAATTTACAAAAATATGGAATTTACAGGCGTCAAAGAAAAAACACTTGTCATCATCAAACCAGATGCAATCCAACGTGGCCTTTTGGGTCAAGTTACAGCTCGCTTCGAACAAAAAGGTCTAAAATTAGTTGCTACCAAAATGGCTTATTTGAAACAAGAAACTCTACGTGAACACTATGCTCACATTGCTGAAAAACCATTTTACCCAGCTGTTGAAAAATTCATGATGAGTTCTCCAGCTGTCATCCAATGTTGGGAAGGATTAGACGTAGTAAATACAGTTAGACTTATCACTGGCATTACCAAAGCTCGTGAAGCTGAAGCTGGTTCTATCCGTGGTGACTTTGCTATGAGTGTAGCTTGTAATGTGATTCATGCCTCAGACTCTATCGAAAATGCACAAGCAGAAGTAGGAAGATTTTTTGAAGCAAGTGAAATTCACGAATACGACAAGAGTGATTACCAACATGTTTATGCTGAAGAGGAACGCACTAAATAATATATTTTGATATTCAAAAACGTCCGTAATTATGCGGACGTTTTTTTGTTTCATCAAGTACATTGTGCCACTGTCCCATTGTCCCATTGTGGTTTTATTGAGATGTTAAAATTTTAATTTTGAATCTGTATAATTTATCAACGAATAAATTTCAGGCTTAATCTTTTGTAACTTTTCAAAAACAAAATTGTATTCATCTTGTGTTATTAACTTCCTTATCATTGATTTCTGATTCCAATCCAAACATTCATAAAGTGAACCAATTGAATAACGGTAAAATTTAATTTTATCTTTTTTATTATATCTTCCAAAACCTTCTGCTATATTAGCAGATATTGAATCCATGGCTCTTGCAAATTGTGAACCAATGCTATTTTTTGTAAAATAGTCCCATTTTGTTACAATTTCCCAAATATAATTGCTAAGTCTATAGGACAATACATAGCAATCAATATCTTTTAAATTTAAAAACTTTTTTTCCATAAAAAACACTGTTAAAGATGACAATGGAACAATGGATCAGTGGGGCAATATTCCTTCTTTATATAAAAGAGCTACAATTCTCTAATAAGTTTTATTCAAAATCAAAGCTCATCCAAGCTTTTCAAAAAACTTCTTACCGCAGGTCTCTCTTCATCAAGCGTTTCATAAGTCACACCATCTACATCATCCGAAGGATCGAAAAAAGCACTAGAGCTACTACTGTCTATCATATTTATTTCCAACAAAGCATTATCAATTTCTTCCAGAAAAATACTAGGGCCCTGCAACAAACTATAAGAACTACTAACGAGAGGATAAGTAATATACAAATATTTTCGAGCGCGAGTAATAGCGACATAAAAAAGACGACGTTCTTCTTCTAGCTCTTTACTACTTCCAGACGATCTTTCATTGGGAAATTGTCCGGCTGAAACATTGAGAATAAATACCGCTTCCCATTCCAAACCTTTGGCTTGATGCACGGTTGACAAAACAATTTGCTCATCGTCTTTGTGACTATTTTCTGTTTGTTTATTATTATAATTTTCTTGCAAACTTGCTTCACCTAGAAATCTATCCAGTGCTTGCGACTCTTCCAAAGATAAATAACTGTCAGCAAAAGTAGCCAATTGTTCTAAATCTTGTAAACGTTCACGATAATCTGGATATTCACTTTCCAAATATTCCAAATATTTTGATTTCAAAATTCCCCGAATCAAATCACTTGGAAATTTTTTACCAGAACTTTGCATAGCCTTGAAAACACTAAGAAAATCTGACCAACCAATCTTGGCGCGAGTAGACAGTGAAGCAGAAACATTGGATAAAATTTCATTAACATTTTCTTGCGCTATCGCAATTTGACTATACAATTTTTCAGCACTAGCTGGACCAATACCAATTTGCATATTAAGCACACGACTCCACGCCACGCTATCATTTTTATTGTTGAGAATTCTCAAATAAGCCAAAACATCTTTGACATGAGCACGTTCAAAAAATCTAGTACCCCCTCGATAATCATAAGGAATATCCCGTCTTGCTAACTCCATTTCCAAAGCTTGTGAGTGAAATGCGGCACGAAAAAGTACTGCTATTTTGTTTAGTTCCACTCCTTCGTCACGCAATTCCAAAATACGCTGTGCAATAAATTCGGCTTCTTCACTACTCTCACTAAAAGCATGTACTTCTGGTTTGGCAAAATTAGCAATAACACTACGTAATTCTTTTTTGTATTGATTTTTGTTATTGGCTATTACTTCATTGGCTACACTCAAAATTTCTGGAGTAGAACGATAATTTGTTTCTAGTTTATAAATCTTAGCCTCTGGATAATGCTTCTCGAAGTCAAGGATATTTTGAATGTCAGCCGCGCGAAAAGAATAAATACTCTGAGCATCATCCCCTACTACCAAAATATTTTTGTGATGACTGGCAAAAAGTTCAATAACTGAAGCTTGAATTCTATTAGTATCTTGATATTCGTCCACCAAAACATATTTGAATTTTTCTGAATATTTTTTTCTGATATGTTCATTTTTGTAAAGAAGCAAAAAAAGATTAACAAGCAAATCATCGAAGTCCATGACATTGGCATTCAATTTTCTTTTTGAATATTCTTGTGCAATACGACCCAAGACTTCATCCAAATCTACCCAATTGGGATATTTTTGTTCCAAAACATCTTTGACAGTAATTTTGGCATTGCGAGAATAACTGATAATAGATTGGATGACATTTGGTGAAGGAAAACGACGCTCTTTTTTATCCACGCCTTCTTGCTTGATACAAATTTTTAGCATATCGCGAGAATCCTCAGAATCAAGAATAGAAAAATTGTTTTGATAACCAAGTAACGGCGCATACTGACGTAAAATTTTGTAAGCCACCCGATGAAAAGTTCCAGACCACGGCATTTTTATTTTGCCACCAGTAAGAACACTTACGCGTTCAGTCATTTCTTTGGCAGCTTTGTTGGTAAAAGTGAGAAGTAAAATTTGATCAGGTTCGATGCCATGTTCTAATAAATAAGCCACACGATAAGTAATAGTACGTGTTTTTCCGGAACCTGCTCCAGCCAAAACTAAACAAGGTCCATCGCCGTTATGGATGACCTCTAATTGTTCTTGGTTTAATTCTTCAGCAAAGTTTAGCATGTTATAAATTAGTAATTACCAGACATATCGTCTTCTCTATTTTTTAATAATTCTATAAGTTTATTTCTAATATAAAACATTTTTTTATTTTCAGAATCTAACTTATCTAAAAATTTTTTATCTATCCTACATCTATATTTTTTACCACTATTCAAAATTATTCTAACAATATAAGAACCATTATCAATTTTCTTCATTTCAAATTTTCCATAACCTTTAAAATTAGGTTCTAAACCTAAAAAGATATCTTCAATTACATTACCCCAATTAGGATTCCTTTCACCTTTTGTTTTTTTACTTTTTCTTTCAGGCTCTTCAGAAACATTGTCAGCATCACCACGCAAAATACGAAGTCCTTCTTCAGTAAAAATATATTTCAAAACATCTTCACCACCAGGAAAATCTGGATTTTCCATTATTAAACCTTTTGAAAGTAAAACATCAACAGCACTTGGTTTTTTTTTATCCTCATCCAAAGAATTATCATAACCAAAAGTATTATCCTGCTCTTCTTCTATTTTTTCCATCAAATCTTTTTCTTTTATTATATCCATCAATTTTTTCATGTTCAAAAAAGTAGCCTTATTACCTCTAACAAATATTGGAGAATCTAGTTCAACTGATTCCGGTACACTACCACCTTCAGTTACACCTTTTTTATTTGGCTTTGGAGTTGAAACTGAATGTCCCAAAACAGTCGCAGATCTTCTGCTACCTACTTTCAAACTACTTTTACTTTTATTTTCAAGAATTCTTTTCCCTTTATCAGTTACGACACCATCAGGAGTCATCAAACCATTGACAAGAGCATCAACTAAATCATAATTCTCCAAAAGCATATTACCACCAAAAGGACAAGGCGCATCTTCAGAAAGTAAACTATGGTGTATGTATACATTTTCACCAGGAATTATCATATAACCATTTTCTTCCATACTTAATTCTCTTTCAGACATATTTATAACAAAATTAAAAATAAACTGCTATAATACTACCACATCTTGATTTTTCTTTCAAAATAAGCTAAGATAAGCAAAAACATTTATAAAAAATATGAAATTTTTCGAAATCACCCACAAAGACAAAAATTCCAGAGCTCGCACAGGCTTGATTCAGACTGACCACGGAGTTATTGAAACTCCAGATTTCATGCCCGTCGGTACTCAAGCTACTGTCAAAACTTTGGACAAAGAAGATCTGAACACTATTGGTGCACAGATTATTTTGGCTAATACTTATCATTTACACTTACGACCTACTGAAGACTTAATCGCCAAATTTGGAGGACTTCACAAATTCATGAATTGGGACAAACCAATACTTACCGATAGCGGTGGTTTTCAAGTCTTTTCTCTTGGCCTACAAAAAGAAGCCAAAGATGTTACTAGCAACGAAAAATTAGTCAGCATTGATGACGACGGCGTCACTTTCAAATCTCATCTTGATGGCTCTACTCATCGCTTCACTCCAGAAGAAGCTGTTAGAATACAACACAAAATCGGGGCCGACATCATCATGGCTTTTGATGAATGTACTCCAGACGATGCAGATAATGCATATACTAAAAAAGCTATGCAACGCACGCACGAATGGGCAGAGCGTTGCATATCTGAACACAAAAAAAATACAGAGTACCATGATTACAAACAATTTTTGTTTGGCATTATTCAAGGCGCCAATCACGAAGATTTGAGAAAAGAATCTGCTCAAATAATTTCTTCTCTAGATTTCGATGGTATTGCTATTGGTGGTGAATCAATTGGCTACAACATGGAAGCCACCAAAAATATTCTTGATTGGGTAGGTGATATTATACCAGAAGACAAACCTCACTATACTATGGGTGTCGGGTTCAATCCTAGCGACCTGTTTGAGGTCGTTGAGAGAGGTGTAGACATGTTTGATTGCGTTGCCCCGACTCGCGTGGCTCGCAACGGCAGACTCTTCGTACACAAGGAAATAAACCCAAAGATGTATATCAATATCAAGAATTCTGAATTCAAAACTGATGACCAACCAATTGATGCTAAATGTGGTTGTTTCACTTGCCAAAATCATACTCGGGCATATCTGCACCATCTTTTCAAAGCAGATGAAATCTTGGGTTTACGACTTGCTTCTATTCACAATCTTTATTTCTTTTTGGAACTCATGAGACAGATTCGAGAAGCTATTAAAGAAGATAGGTTTTTGGAGTTGAAGAAAAGTATTTTGGGTTAAGTTTATTTATTTTTTTGAGTTCCTCCCCATTTTAGGGGGAGGTCAGGAGGGGGTCTCGAACTATACAAAAAATAAAAGACATTTATAATACAATATCCCGTTAAGACCCTGCCCTGTCCCCCTCCAATTCGGCGGGCAGTCTTCCCTACGAGGGAAGGGAACTTACTAAAAAAGATTTATGAAGATAAATATTATTACATTGGGAAAATTAAAAGAAAAATATTGGCAAGATGCTGAGCAAGAATATCTCAAGCGTCTTTCAGTTTTTGCCAAAATAAATATTATAGAATTAAAGGAAGAAAAATTTGATGACAAAAGTAATCATGAAGTAATAAAAACAAAAGAAGCAGAAAAGATTTTGAACGCTATACCTAAAAATACTTACCTCGTCATTTTAGACAAAGAAGGAATTCAATTTAGTTCAGAAGATTTATCAAAGAAGCTAACTAAATTGACAATAGGACAATGTGACAATGTAACAATGGTTATCGGTGGACCTCTTGGCCTTCATGATTCTATAAAAACTTTAGCAAAAGAAATGTGGTCATTTTCCAAACTCACATTCACTCACCAAATGATGCGCGTGATTCTGCTCGAACAGATCTATCGTGGCTTTATGATAAGTGAAGATAGGAAATATCATTGGTAAAAAAATATAGAATAAAAAAATTATGCACTTCTAAGAGTGCTTTTTTTATTGACTAAAAAAGAAAATAAGAATAATCTTAAAACATAATCCGAGCCCCCAAGGAGGGAGTCATGGAGTTGGTCATCGTCATCACCGCCCTTGTCGTCATCTTCGCCCCCCTGGGGCTCCACAAGTTGCGCCAGGACAAGAAGATCCGCGAAGGAGGATGATCGAGGAGGGCCCACGACGCCGAGCGTCGTGGGCCCACCCGTGACAAAAAGCAAAACCACCTCACTCCATACATATTTCAAATATGCTCGGAATTGAGGTGGTTTTTGTTGTTTATTGTTTTAATATACTTGCTAAATCATTAGCAAAAATATTTCGTGAATTAACCCTGTGAGTCCTGCGGGACATCACAGGGCGTCTATGCTATTTAGCATATTTTGCTATAAATCAAATAATTTCAACTGTTTAATATCC
>Ga0208863_1000958_pt1 | contig 21383 bp, 13 predicted proteins | sample RifOxyD3_FD_184040 | JGI IMG/M metagenome (GOLD analysis project Ga0208863, IMG submission 184040) | Soil microbial communities from Rifle, Colorado - Rifle Oxygen_injection D3 (SPAdes) | ecosystem: Environmental > Terrestrial > Deep subsurface > Rock core/Sediment | place: Rifle, Colorado...
AGGTTCACATGCCCATTCCTGGGGAAGTTTCAGTCTGGATAGCAGGTTGATGACCGGGGTGAATCTGCGTGTCGCGCTGCAGGGCACTAAAATGGACTGGGAGCGCAAAGATTTTCGTCTCAGTAATGGCGATTATCTAGATGATTATACCTATGTTAATGAGACGCGGGGTGGTGAAGCAATTTTAGCCGTAAATCGCTGGTCCGGCCATAGGGTAGTGCTGGGCGCCGAGACCCAACGGGAGGAACTTAAGGGTATTTTTAACTTCGGTGGCCCCACTAGTGTGAATCCGGTCTATCAGGAGAAAAGAGGAGTATTTATTAACGACAGCATCGACTGGCGAGCCTTGACCATTACCCCGGGTATCCGGCATGACTACAGCTCGCTGCTCGGAGAACACACCAGCCCGAGTCTGGCTGCGATCTACCGGCTTGGCGACACAACCCTGCTTCGCCTGACTTATGGCCGGGGCTTCGGCCAGATGCCAATACAAGATTTTATCTGGAAGACCAATATCAAGGCGGAACATATTAAATCGCTCCAAGGTGGTGTGGAAACAACCGTCATGAACATGGTCCGGTTCAAAACAACGCTGTTTCACCATGATATCAAGAATACTTATGATCCGAATAGCAGCATCAACACCCTGCCGACGCAACGCGACGGGGTGGAGGCCGAGCTCGAAACTCAGGATCTTTACGGCTTTACAGCCTTCCTGAACACCACCTACGTGCACGAACGCAACCGGGAGAGCGGCCGAAATCCTCCCCTGGATATTGACGGGACCAACGACGATATCACGGCCGTCAATCTGGCCTTTTCCTACAGCTATCAAGATTTGTTCAGAACCAGGCTGGCCGGTCACTATATCTGGTTCGATGCGTGGCAATCACTGGCGCCACTTGAGCATGATTACAGCCCCATGCTCTGGGACTTCACTTTTGGCGTTATGCCGAAATTTTTTAAAACGCCGGGGCTTACCCTCTTTGGTACAGTGCATAACATTTTTAACGGCACTGTATATTGGTCGGAGGAAAATAAAAACCCCGGACGTTGGGTTGAAGCCGGGGTGTCGATCCAGTATTAAAGTGAATTTCTTAACATATTCTCTGATAGCGTCGTTGACAGCATGCCATTTACTTGATAAAAAGATGATATGAAGCGGATAATGTTGTTCATTATATTATTCTTTATGATGGTTAAGCTCTTTATGGCCCCGGTCACGGCCGAGGCGGTGGAGATAGCGTCACGTATTTCCGATCGGGAAATCATTGAGTCTCTCGCCGAACTGAAGGCCGGACAGGCCAGTCTCGATAAGCGATTCGAGCAGGTCGATAAGCGATTCGAGCAGGTCGACAAACGATTTGACGATGTCAACCGCCGTATAGACGGGCTACAGAACATGATATTGTCCTTATTCGGGGCAATTATCTCGCTGATTATCGCTCTGTTCGGTTATATTATCTGGGATCGGCGTACCATACTTAAACCTGTCGTCGACCGTCTTGACCGGTTGGAGAGGGAAGTTGTCAAAGATCTGGATCTAGTTAACGAGGATGGTTCTCGTCTCACCCGTCTGATCAAAGCGCTTCGTGAACAAGCCAAGTCCGATCCCAAACTCGCCGAGATCCTGCGCTCCTTTTCTCTTCTTTAAAACTAATCAAGGGACACTCCCCCGTTGTCCGCCTTGACTCCTGTTTCAATCGCTGCCCCAAACCCCGCAAAATTCATACTGTTTATTTAAAACATAGGGTAATTTTTACTGGTTGAAAATTCATTATTGCATGATGTGATGTAATACAGTAACTGTATAACTACAGATTTTTTAAGGAAATTAAACAATATCTTGAATTAGCTCATAATTTTACCGAAATAGAGGGTTTATGATCAATGCAAGAAACAGGGTGATCGGGGTTGGTTTGTTGAGCGGGTTGTTGATTCTGGGGGCGGGGCAACAGGCCTTGGCCCAGGAAGAGATGCAGTTCGCAAGTAATGATCAACAATTGGATATTGATGTGCTCAGGATGTATTTCAGCGATGAAAACCTGGTCGAGGTTACGACCAGAGCACCGCAGCCGTTACCCAGAGTGGCGGAAAACGTGACGATTATTTCAGCTCAGCAGATTGAGGAAATGGGCTACCACAGCATTGATGAGGTTCTGAGCAAACTTGCCGGTATGGTTGTCGTCATGGGCCATAGGGATATGGTGGCAAAAGGCAGTTACAGGACCCATGGTCTGATCGATGCATCCCATGTTCTGATCCTGATTGACGGGGTGCGGATCAACTCGCTGTTTGGCGGCGAGCCGTATTCTTATGGTGTTCCGCTCCAGATCGTTAAGCGGATCGAGGTGGTTAAAGGCCCGGTTTCTGCCGTCTGGGGGTCAGCGCTGGGCGGGGCCATCAACATCATCACCAAGGATACCGGCAACACTGCCAAACCCGAAGGACAAATCAAAGGCTCCTACGGCGAGGCCCGGACCCAGGATTATAACGCTGATACTGCCGTCAAGACCGGCCCGTTCTCTTACTATCTCTATGCCGGTCGCCAGGATTCCCAGGGTCTCAGGGAAGACCGCTGGTTTTATTCTAAGCGATTTTACGGCAAGGTCGAGGCGGAGCTTGGCCAGAAAACTCAGATTGGCCTGGTCATTGGCCATAGTGAACCATATTATAGCCAATTTTATGTTGCCCCTGATAATAATGCAAACGGCTCGTTGCCGCACTCCTGGGGTACACTGTCAATCGATTCCAGCCCGGCAGTGGGCATCGACATCCGGCTTAGCCTTAACGGCGCCCGAATGGATTATACCCAAAATACCACTATTATGTATTACGGTGATCTTAATTCGTACTCGTTATTCAATAATGATAAGAGTTGGGGCTGCGATGCTACGGTAGCCATCAACCGCTTGCCGAACAACTCGATTGTTCTGGGCGCTGAAATCCACCGCGGCCAGATGGAATATTTTTTGGGCGATTACTACCCTAACAACCCAAGTCTTAATAACACCAGAGAAAAGCGCGTATTGCAGGAATTGCAGGGCTATTTTATCAACGACAGCATCTCGTGGGGCGACCTTACTGTTACCCCGGGTATTCGTTTTGATCAAAGTTCACTGATCGGCGATCAAACAAGCCCGAGTCTCGCCGTAGTTTATCGCCTGACAGCATCTACCCTGATCAGGGCTACGGTAGCCCGTGGCTTTGCCAACCCGCCTCTTTATAATTACGCCTTTGATGGTTCCGAAACCATCAAACCGGAAAAGATTGCCTCCATGCAGGGCGGCGTTGAAACTTCGATACTGGACGCTGTCAGATTCAGGGCTACCATTTTCCACCACAACGTTAAGGATACCTGGGGTGGGGTGACTTTAAACGGCATGCACATGCACCGAGACGGGGTAGAGACTGAGATCGAAACCAACGAGTACAAAGGATTTTCCGCTAATGCCAACGGCACATACATCCATGAACAGAACCCCGAGACCTTTAGCGGTGGTAAAAACGATGAAATCGTTGCCGCAAACCTGGTCTTTGCCTATAACGATCACCATCTGCTCCGGGTCAGGCTGCAAGGTTCATATCTCTGGCTTGACACCTATGAATGGGAAGGATACAAAGAGCATGACTTCAGCGGAATGATCTGGGACGCCACCTTTGGCGGCACCCCCTTTTCCGGAAACATGCAGGGCCTTGAATTTTTCGGCGCGGTCCATAACATCTTCAGCAATACAGTTTATTGGGGCACAGAGTATAAAAACCCCGCCCGTTGGGTTGAGGTGGGGGTCAGCATAACCTATTAATGGTCTTACATTAACTTGACGACCATTTAGTTTTGGACTTAAAAAGATCTACCTATTCCGATTATTCGTTTGATTGTATTTTGCTCATTGTGATATCGTTATAGAAATTGGTGATAAAAAATCACCGCTCGTCCCGAACGAGAAAAAATGTTAGTTCCGGCTCTAAAACAACAAACACAAGGAGGGAAGCATGAACATTATCGTCATCCACCCAGGGCTAGATCTTAAAACCATTGCCGCCACCATGGTCTGTTGCGCAAAAGGCAAACCAAACACAGCAACATGATAGTTTATTAAAAATAAGAAATCGCAAGGGGCTTAATCGCCCCTTTTTTATGTCAAGCCGCCATGCCAAGGAGATTTCCAGTCGTGCCCTTATCCTGCTATCTCAAAATCTGGCATTTGCCTGAAAAGCCCGGCCATTCACTTGTGTATTCCACCAGAACAGCCGGGCTTCTTATCCTTGGCGATGAGTTCATAAGCAACCTCACAGCCGACAATATTCCAACTGAACACCGCGAAGCACTCATTCAGGCCGGCGTAATAGTTGAAAACCAAGAACTTGAACGACAGGCAGTATCCACCATGCTAGCCGAAATCAACCATTTAACCACGGCCTTCCGGGCTTCTATGATTTTGACCCTGGATTGCAACTTCGCTTGCCGTTACTGCTACGAGGGTAGCATGAAATCCAAGACAGCAATGACCGAGGCCACGGCCGAGCAATGTATTTCCTTCTTTAAAGACCGGTTCAACACCCGAGGCAAGAGCACCTTGATCCTTGATCTTTACGGCGGTGAGCCTCTGCTGGTCTTAAACCGGATCAGGCAGCTTGCCGCCGCCTTAAAACCCTATGTCGAAGAAAAAGACGGCAGATTTGAAATGCACATGGTCACCAACGGCTCGCTCTTGAACCCGAACACGCTTCGCGAGCTGGTCGGCCTGGGTCTGGCCACGATCAAGGTGACCCTGGACGGACCACCGGAGAATCACAACCAGTTCCGACCGTTTAAGAACGGCCAACCGAGTTTTGAACGGATCGTTACCAATCTCAAGGAGTGCCTGGGCATTGTACCGATCATCCTGAACGGCAACTACACCCGGGAAAATTATCCGTCCTACCCAGCCCTGCTCGATCTGCTTTTTGACCAGGGATTCACCACCAGCGACTTCCAGCACGTTTCCTTCCAGCCGGTCATGCAGACATCTGACAAATTCACCCTGCCCGGTTTCTCCTGCGGCTATAAATCCATGAAGGAAGAGTGGCTGCCACCTGCCGCAGTATTCACGCGGGACGCCATCATCAGCCATGGCTTCCCGGTTGCCACCCTGTCACCGGATGTTTGCATGGTCGATGTTGAGGACGGCTGTGTCGTGCACTACAACGGCACGATTTACAAGTGCACGACCATGGCCGGTCATGCCGGTTATGAAGCCGGCGATGTCTGGCAGGGAATTAGAGATTTCAGCGAAAAATATCTGGCTGGAGATTTAAGGAAACTGGAAGAGCAATGCCGGGAGTGCGTCTATCTGCCCCTCTGCTTCGGCGGCTGCCGCTACATGCGCTACCAGGAGACCGGCAGCATGGCCGGGATCGACTGCCAGAAACTGTTTTTCGACGCGGCCCTGGAATCGATCATCCGCCAGGACGCCAGGGCGTATCTGTAATGAAGTTGATTCCATCGTTGTATGTTATAGGGCATCAGTTGATCCACAATAGTATCGGCGGGGGAGTGGGAGATTTCCCAATCGAAATTTTTCGGTAAAGGATAACCCAAGGACCAAGTTTTTACCCGGTTGCTGCGTTGCCGGCAGGAGGTCGATTAATGGATAACCGTGTTGAAGAGTGTGCTGAACGCTGCCATCGTGGCGATCTCGGCGAACTTGTCCGCTCGGCAGCCGCAGCTGCCCTTGCCGCCGGCCGGATTATCCGCGGGTTGTATGAGAAGCCCCACCTGATCAGGCACAAGGGTGAAATCGATCTGGTCACCGAGGCGGATGTTGCCGCAGAGCAGTTGATCTTTGCGATTTTAGGCCAAAGACACCCCGGGGTCGCTATCATTGGCGAGGAGGCCAGTCAAGGCCGGGCCGGACGACCTGCCGGGCCGGCCTGGGTGGTTGATCCGCTGGACGGCACCACCAACTTTGCCCATGGGTTCCCGTGGTTTGCCGTATCAATCGGCTATGTCGAGAACTGCTTGCCGGTTGCCGGGGTCATCTATCATCCTATGCTCGACGAACTTTTTTGTGCGGCATCCGGGGCCGGCGCCTGGTTGAATGGCCGGCCCATCCAGGTATCCCGGACCGCTGATCTGGCTTCTTCCCTGACTGCAACCGGCTTTCCCTATTCGATCCGGACTGAATCAGCTGAGGTCATGGCCGGGTTTGAAGCAGTGGTTACCAGATGCCAGGGGGTGCGGCGAGCCGGGGCCGCGGCGCTTGATCTGGCCTATGTTGCCTGCGGCCGGCTGGACGGTTTCTGGGAGATCGGCCTCAAGCCCTGGGATACGGCAGCCGGCCAGATTCTGCTGACCGAGGCTGGTGGCCGGCTTTCGGATTATTGCGGCAACCGGTTTTCGCCCTTTTTCCCGGAGCTGATCGCTTCCAACACGCTTATCCACCAGGAGTTGGTGGCGTTATTATCCCCATTGCATCGGCAAGGCGGGTAAGCAAAGCTTAAGAGGCTTGTAACTACTCAGGTCAATGATAAACATAACGCACCCTAACCCCCTCTTAGTTTAAGAGGGGGTTTTTTTCTCCTCCCCTTAAGGTAAGGGGAGGTCGGGTGGGGTTATGAAACAGCGGACCAGGCAAAAAAACACGCGACAAGGTTGAATTTGGTTTGGTATACAACAGGAGAAAATGTATTGAAAAAGGTATTGTTTCTCTGTACGGCCAATGCCAGCCGCAGCCAGATGGCGGCCGGTCTGGTCAATCATGATTTCAGCGGACGGGTCCAGGCCTTATCCGCCGGCACCAATCCCAAAGGGATAAGCACTCTGGCCGTACAGGTGTTGCTCGAAATCGGCATTGACATCAGGGCTGAGACCTCGAAGCATATGCGCCAATACGAAAATGAGCGCTTTGATTACGCGATTACCCTTTGCGATCAGGCCAATGAGCAGTGCCCGGTCTTTTTCGGTGGGGTTCAGCGCCTTCATATGGGTTTTCCGGACACGCCCCATACCAGTGTGGCGAACGAGGAGAATTTGCAGATCTATCGAGAGATTCGTGATCTGATTCGTGGGCGGATGACCGAGTTTTTCAACCGGGAGTTGGCCATCTAAAAAAAGGACGGTCGGCTTGATCAGCAAGGGTTAATAATATATTCCGGAAACTGTCCAGCAGGGAAAATTGTTACTCACAGCATTTTTGGAGGATGCCGTCATGAAGTTTATCCTTAGCGATCCGGAGGTTCGAGTCCTGGGTTGTTTGCTTGAAAAAGAGATGACCACGCCCGACTATTACCCGTTGTCGTTAAACGCCCTGGTCAATGCCGCCAACCAGAAATCGAACCGTGAGCCGGTGGTGGCCTACGACGAAAAGACCGTGGTGCGCGCCCTTGAGGAGTTGAAGGAAAAACAACTGGCCTGGCGAAGCGACTCCAGCCGGGTTCCCAAATATGCCCATGGCGTTGACAAGGTGTTTACCCTGGTGCGGAGTGAGGCCGCTATCCTCTGTCTCCTGATGTTGCGGGGGCCGCAAACCATCGGTGAACTGCGAGGTCGTTCCGAAAGGATGCATGATTTTAAGGACCTTGATGAGGTTGCTGAAATACTGCAGAGTCTTGAGGAGTCCGGGCTGGTAAAAAAAATGCCCAGGCAGCCGGGCCGTAAGGAGAACCGGTATGCCCATCTATTGGCCGGTGAGCCGAAAGATGTGGCTCCGGTGAGCATGGCCCAGCCGGAAGCCGCTACCCTGGAGGTGCGGGCCGAAAACGAACGAATTGCCAGGCTGGAAAAAGAGAGCGACCGTTTGCGAGCTGAACTTGAAGAGTTACGCCAGGCTTTTCTGGAATTTAAGTCGCAATTTGAATGAAATAGCAGCTCATTCCCGGTCTTTCAGTGCATCCCATTTACCCTCCTGTTACAACTTCCGACTCTCTCGCCCATAATAAATCCTAGGTTTTTATCCTAGGATTTATCTCAACTTTTCCAGCGTTGACTCAGCACTGCTTGTTGGTGTCAAATAGACTATAAATAAATGTCAAAATCGAAAAAAGGAGGTGGCATGGTTATGGAGTCGACAGCAAGGAATATTAACCGACAGGAAGGAGCTGATCTGCTATTCGGTAATTATCAGGATCAAAAACTGCATTCCAGGGTCATTTTGTTCGGCCTGTTGATCAACTCCTGTCCGTTCAATGAAGATTCCGAGCCTAATTGTCTGCCCTGCGAGTTACATCATCTGACTCTTATAGAAAAGTTAAAATATGCTGAAAGCTTAAGCGATCGAGCCGTGTCCGAGATTCTTCAGTATCATGCCGAATGCCAGGAAAACCGGCTCAAAACCATGTACGGAGCAGTTAGATATTTTAAGCAGCCGGTCGGCAGGTAATTGACACCGTTCGGCGATTAAAAAAAATAAAGACACGATCCGAGATATATTCTCCGACGTTCAGAAGTCTCTGCCTGTCTTATAGATTTTAGCTTTTAACACTCTCTTTCCCCTTTTTTCTCCATTCTAACTTGTGGCCTGTGGCCATATTGATGTAACTTGAAATAAGTTGGCACGCAAATATTGTGAAAAACAATATTTCCATGTCCGCATGCGAATAGTTCCCCTCGCCGGCAAAGGCTCTTTTTTTACAATGCGGATTTCGGCATGATGGCAAAAGGAGGGAGTATGAAGAAGGTGCTGGTGATTGAAGACAACAGCGATAATCTGCGACTCATCACATATGCGCTTAAACGGGCCGGGTATGAGGTGATCGCCGCGCGGACCGGCGAGGAGGGAGTGGAACTTGCCAGCCGGGAAAAGCCTTTCATCATCCTCATGGATATTCAACTGCCCGGGATCGACGGGATGGAAGCGACCCGGCGGATACGGAAATTCGCAGCCGCTCATGATGTGCTGATCATCGCTATCACCTCCTATGCCATGGGCGGTGACGAGGAAGATATCCTGGCAGCCGGCTGTAACGCCTATTTTGAAAAGCCGTTCGATCCTCTGAAAATTGTCGAAAAAATTCATAAGGTTATGAGGAAAAAAAATGAAGATCCTGTTGGTTGACGATATAGTCGAAGACCGGCGGCTCTTGCGCTATGTCGTCGAACGGCAGGGCCACGAGGTTTTAGAGGCTGAAAACGGCAGGGAGGGATATAGGGTCGCAACCAGCACCAGGCCCGATCTTATTATTTCCGATGCCCTGATGCCTGTGATGGACGGGTTTCAATTTCTGAGACGGGTCAGGGCTGATGAGATGCTCAAGCGGATTTGCTTTATTTTCTACTCCGCGACCTACAAGGGTGATCAGGATGTGAAGCTTGCTTACTCTTTGGGTGCTGATGGGTATATCTTCAAGCCCATTGAGCCGAAGGCATTTTGGCACCAGGTGGAGAGCGTGCTCCGGATAGAAGGATCGGTGTCGGCCGCCGCCCCGCTCCTGATCAAGGAGGAAGAGGATTATCTCAATAGGTATTGTGAAATTGTCGCCACAAAACTCGCAGAGAAGATCAGAGAGGTCGAGCAGGCCAAGGCCAGGATTGAGAAGAGCGAGGCTTTAATCCGCAAGATCCTCGAGACGGTCGACGAAGGATTCATTATCGTAGGCCGTGATTACCGGATATTGTCTGCCAATCGAGCGTTTTGGATGTCTGCCGGCATGAGTGAGGGCGCGGTTGTGGGACAGCACTGTTATGAGATCTCGCACCGTTGTCCAAGGCCTTGTTTCGAAGGCAATGAAGAGTGCGCCATCAAGCAAACCTTTGAGGATGGATTGTCCCACTCGGTTTCGCATACGCATATTCATGACGATGATTCGAAATGTTTTGTCGAGATCAAGTCGTACCCGATTTTTGATGAAGGGGGCAAGGTGGTTTCGGTCATTAAGACCATAACCGATATTTCCGAGAGGAAAAAATTGGAAGAACAACTCCGGCACGCCCAGAAACTCGAGGCGCTTGGCACCATGGCCGGCTGTGTGGCCCATGATTTCAATAATATCCTGCTCGTCATCCGGGGGTTCGGTGAGATGTTGGCGGAAGACCTGGCCGAAGACGATTTGAAAAAGTCGTATGTAAGTGATATTTTGACCGCTGCCGAGCGTGCCGCCCATCTTATCCAGTCCCTGCTGATTTTCAGCCGGAAGCAGCAAACGGCGGAACTGCAATCGATCAATATCAACGAGCTGGTAAAGGGCCTGAAAAAAATGGTCCGGCCCCTGATCGGCGCGGAGATTACGATAAAAATTAATCTATTCCCCCAAAAAATACTGGTCAGGGGAGATCATGGACAACTGGAACAGGTGATGATGAATTTTGTCACGAATGCCCGCGACGCCATGCCTGACGGCGGCTTATTGACCATAGGGACGACCGAGATTGCCATCGATGCTGAATTTATCAATCGTCACGGGTTCGGCAAACCAGGCAGGTATGCCTTGATTACCGTCTCCGATACCGGCGCAGGCATGGATGAGAAGACCAGGGCAAAAATCTTTGAACCGTTCTTTACTACCAAGGAGACCGGCAGGGGCACGGGACTCGGACTGGCAATCGTCTACGGGATTGTGCAGCAGCATCTGGGTTATATCAATTGTGACAGCGAAAAGTTCCGGGGCACGACCATGATGGTTTACCTACCCCTCACTAAGGAGGAACGGCTTGGCAAAAATGATACCCTCCCTTAGTTGTGGGAGTTTAAAATGATAACCTTAAAGAACAAAGCAGGCAGGGTGTTCAGCTTATTTATCGTTACTTTGAACATTATTTTAGCCTGTTGCACTGCAGCATCGGCTGAATCATCTCAGCAGCAGATAGCCCCTGCAAAGGTAACCGCGGTTATCCACTGCAACTATCCTCCGATCACTTTTTGGGATAAAACTGTTGATAGGCCTGCCGGCTTTGCCGTGGAAATTATCAACAGCGTAGCCAAACGGGTCGGGTTGGAGGTTGACTATATCTGTAAATCGGGCTGGCCGGAGATGATATCCTCGGTTGAGACCGGCGAAGCGGCTGTCAGTGTTCTGTTCAAGAGCGCTGAGCGCGAAAAGATATTACTGTTCAGCTCCCCGATAGAGATATCCTACCTTTCCTATTTCGGCCGATCGCAAAGTGCGGTCAATCCCGACACCCTGCCCATGGGGGTTACCGTGGGTGTTATCAAAGGCGGTCGTTCCTTCGAGCAACTAAAAAACCTGCCGGGAGTGAAGCTTGTTGTGCAGGGAACTTATCAGGAGGGATTTTTCAATCTCCTCGCCGGGCAAATTGCAATATTTGCCGGCGAGGATTCCATGATGCAAAAACAGGCGCGAGAAGCCGGTCTCGAAGGACACATCAAGAAGATCGGCAAGTCCTTTCTTGAGCAGGAGAGATGTCTGGTAGTACGCCACGATAATGGCCAATTACTTGAACGGTTGAACAATTCTCTTAAAGGCTTTACCGGTAGCCCCGAATATCAACGTATCTATCTTAAATGGTATGGGGCGCCTGTACCGTACTGGACAATTGAGAAAATTTTTATTGTCTGCGGACTGTTTCTGCTCATCGTCATTTGCGGTATGGCCTACTGGCGGTATAACTCAATTTTAAGAATTAACCGGGAGTTGGTCCGCATTATGGACGAACGTCAACGGACTGATGAGAGCCGGCGGGAAAGTGAGGACAAGTTCCGGTCCATCTTCGAGAATGCGAACGACGGGATCATGATCGCTGACGCAGAGACCAAGAGGCATATTGAGGCAAATAAAGCCATTTGCAGTATGCTCGGATATACTCGCAATGAGATCGTTGGTCTGAGTATGGATGATGTTCACCCGCAGGAGGACCTGCCGGCCATTCAAAGTCTCTTTGAAAAACAGCTGCGCGGCGAGATATCTCTGGCTCCTAAGATTCCGATGTTGAGAAAAGATGGGTCGATTTTTTACGCGGACATCAATGCCACTCATGTGACTTTAAGCCAAAAACCGTGCCTCGTTGGGATCTTCCGCGACATCACCGAGCGCAAAAAGACGGAAGAGATCTTGCGTGAACGCGAGAAGCAGCTCGCCGAATCGCAGCGCATCGCACACATCGGCAGCTGGGAGCACAACCTGACAACCGGCAAGGTGGTCTGGTCTGACGAGCTGTTCCGTATTCTGGGGCTCGACCCCCGAAAAGACCCGGCTGACTTCAAGATGTTCTTTGCAATGATCCATCCGGAAGACCAGCCTCTCTTGCAAAAGGGCATTGAAGAAACAGTGAAGACCGGCAAGAAATTCAGCGTCGATTACCGGTTCAACCTGCCGGACGGCAGGACCAGGATCCTGCTCGCCCAGGCAGAGCTTATCTGCGATGAGATCGGAACTCAGCGTATATTGCACGGGACCGGGCAGGACATCACGGAACGTAAACAGGCCGATGAGAAGGTCCGGCAGAGCGAGTCCAATTACCGGTATCTGTTTGAATCATTGACGGATGGCATCTTCATCATTGACCTCGACGGCAACTTTATCAATGTGAATACCACGGCATTCATGCGGTTGGGCTACATGAAGGAGGAGATGCTTGCCTTGCCCCTCAGCAAGCTTGACCACCCGGCGTTCGTTTCCCTTATCCCTGAACGGTTGGCGCAGATACGTGAGTGCGGCAGCAGCACAGTATTTGAGTCCGTCCACCTGCGCAAGGACGGTACCGCCATGCCGGTTGAGGTCAATGCGCGGCTGATCGAGTATGAAGGCAAAGTGGTTTACTTCTGCGTTGTCCGGGACATCACGGAACGCAAACTCGTCGAGCAGGCGCTTGAAAAGGCGCATGCGGAGCTCGAACAGCGGGTCAGCGAACGGACTGCCGAACTGGAATACGCCAACATCAAGCTCAAGGAACTCGACCGGTTGAAATCCATGTTTATCGCTTCCATGAGTCATGAACTGCGCACTCCGCTCAATTCGATCATCGGTTTTTCAAGCATTCTCGTTGACGAGTGGCTGGGTCCTTTGAGCGAAGAGCAGAAAATGAACCTGGAATCCGTACTGATATCCGGCAAACACCTCCTGTCGCTTATCAACGACATGATCGATGTCTCCAAGATCGAGGCCGGCAAGTTTGAAATCACAATTGATGAGTTTGAGCTGTCTGATGTCTTGATCGAAGCAGCGGATCTTTTTACCAAGGAGATTCACGACAAAGGATTTGAATTCGTGTTTGAGCCCTTGAATCTTCAGATCCGGACCGACCGCCGGCGGCTCTGTCAGTGTCTGATCAATCTGCTTAGTAATGCCGTTAAATTTATGGAATGCGGCACTATCGGGATGACAGCCCGCCTGATCTCACCTGGATTGATCGGTGGCCGTCCAGCCGGCGATTTGGTCGAGATAGCTGTTGCTGATACTGGTATCGGGATCAGGGAGGAGGATATCCCGAAGCTGTTCAACGCCTTTGTCCGGTTGGTGCCTCCGGAGCATATGAGCATCAAAGGAACCGGGCTCGGCCTCTATCTGACCAGAAAGATCGCCGGCGAGGTTCTGGGCGGCGAAATCGTGGTCGAAAGTCTCTTCGGCAAAGGCTCTTGCTTTACTCTGCGGATTCCGGCAATATTGCAGGAAAAGAAGAGGGTGAATGAAGCAGGTGCGGTTGATTACGGGTTGGCGGCGATCGTCGCAAAAACCGGCGAGGCAGGGGAGATCCTGAGCGAGATAAAGCTGAGTTGAGCAGCTTGCCTGCTCATACGAAACTTATGCCCTTGCGGTATAAAAAGCAGTTAAGTCTGTCGGCTCTTGATAAGTTCGTCGATCTTGCCGAACAACTCTTCGACTTGAAAAGGCTTTTGTAAAAAACCCGAGGCGCCCGCTTCAAACAGCTCGTGAAAATACTGCTCCTCTCCATGGCCGCTGCACAGCAGGACCTTAGCATCCGGTTTTATCTCCAGGAGCTCCTTAAAGGCCTGCTTGCCGCCCATCTCAGGCATGACCATATCCAGAATCACCAGGTCGATCGTATCCTGGTTTTCGTTGAAAATCGCCACGGCTTCCTTGCCGTTTTCGGCAAGCAGCACGGTGTGGCCGATTGTCTTAAGCAGGGATGTGACCAGAGTCCGTATCGGTTGTTCGTCATCGGCAAACAGAATAGTACCTTTTGTCGGCTCGGTGCGTACGGATGGTTCGGCTTTTTGTTCAGGTATGTCCAGCGGCGCTGCCGGCAAATAGATGTGGAAAGTGGTGCCGGTTCCCGGTTCCGAATAGACACTGATATGACCGCCGTGATTCTTGATTATCCCATAGACCATTGAAAGACCGAGCCCCGTGCCCTTACCGGCCTCCTTGGTGGTATAAAAAGGTTCAAATATCCTCTTTTTGACCTCGACAGACATCCCCTGGCCGGTATCGGTAATCCGAATTTTTATATAGTTGCCCGGCTGAAGCTGATAGTTCTCTTCGCCAATAGTGGCGCCGACAATAGTGGTTGCTTCAGTCCTGATGAAAAGTCTGCCGCCTTCGGGCATGGCATCACGGCTGTTGATGCAAAGGTTGAGCATGGTTTGATACAATTGATTACCGTCGCCCATAACTATCAAGGGCGCATCCTTATCAATTTCGAGAGAAATGGTGATATTCCTGTCAAAGGTCTCTTTAAGAAAACCCAGCAGTTCCGTAATCAGGTCATTGACGTTGATCCGCCGGTTCTGGTACTTGCCTTTTCGGGCGAAACCGAGAAGTTGTCTGGTGAGATTCGCGGCCCGCTGCGCGGCTTGTTCAATAGAATCTGCGAAAAAGTATCTCTCATCAGCTACGGGAACCCCTTCTTTCAGCATGGAGGAGTAGCCCAGGATGCCGGTAAGGATATTATTGAAATCATGGGCTATCCCGCCGGCCAGCAGGCCCAGGCTTTCCAGCTTCTGAGATTGCAGGATGGTCTCTTCCAGTTTCTTCTTCTCGGTGATGTCCATAAAGTAGCCGTCAAAACGGTAAGTTTTGCCGTTTTCATCAAGTTCGGGGTATACGGACAGCAGCACTATAAGAGTATTCCCGTTTTTATCGATAATGGTTTCTTCCGTATTGATTAAAGCGCCGGCCAAAAATTTTTCAAGAAACAGATCGTCTTTCTCATCACGGAAGAGAGCTAAAAAATTGGGTGGATAGTCACAGAGCTCCGAGAATGTCTTGTTGGCCTCGATAATCAGGAAATCACTGTCCAGCCTAAAAATTGCGTGCTGTACCCTGTCGAACAATGCTTTGATTCGTGCTTCGGATTCAATTAATCTTTGCTCTCTGTTCTTGATAGCCTTGGTCATCCGGTTGAATTCAATAGACAACAACCCGATTTCATCACTTGATTGAATTGTTACAATCCTTGGGAACTCCCCCTCCTTGAGACCAACGACGGCTTTAAACAGGTCGTTTAATGGTTTTATCGCGTAATTGATGAGTAAGGAAGTCAGGACAATGGCAACGCTGGTAAACAGTAGCGCAAAAATGACGCCATTTCTGATAATCTTTTTTTCGCCTTTGAAGATGATCTCCTTTGACAGTCCGATCTCGGCCCAGCCGATCAATTCCTTGACGGTGTCGGCCTTGGCCGATTCTTGTAGGATATCCAGGCCTTCACGGAGCCGTTCGGTAAAAACCGGGGCCAGGAATTCGAAATACTCAGGTCGTTCGATGGTGGTAATGCTGGGCGTAGCCGGGAAATCGCCGGGAAAATGCCTGGGCTCGACGGCCGGGCAATCTCCGGCAGGATGCTCGGGCACATCCAGGCCTTCATGGACTAGGGGCTGGAGATCTTTGTTGTAAAAGACCACAAACGGTATGTTTTTGAGTCCGATCAAAGAGCGTGAGGCATTATGCAGGAAATCGATGTTTTCTGACAGGATGGGGAGCTCAGCAGTCTTGGCGGCGAAGCCGGCCACCAACTCGCCTCTTTTGATCAGTTCTTCCTGAAGCAATTTTCTTTCCGAACGAATGTCGGCCACGGTATAAATCATCGAAATAACAATAATAATTGGGCTGATAAAGAGAATCGCCTTGTTTCGGAAGGTGAATCGCATTGTTACTTACCTTGTCCTTGCGGACAGACAGCATGAAGAGCGCTCATTTTGGTGCGAGACCCCATCTCATGGAAATACGGCCTTGGCCATCTTAAACATTGCATCAGGAATAGTTATGCCCATTTTTCTGGCGGTTTCCCGGTTGACATACAAGTCAAAATGCGTAGAAGGCGCGGGCGGGATCTGGCCGATATCCGCACCGGCAAGTGATTGCGCGGCTCTCTCTCCCAGCATCCGGCCAACGCTTACCGGATCGAAAACCAAAGCGAACAGCGCCCCCTGGCGGACATGTTTTTCCGAAAGGCCCAGGATCGGGATCTTGGCCCGGAAGGAGAAAAGGTAGGTCTCTTCAACCGCCGTGGCCGTGAGCAGTCCCAGATCCGGGAGCAGCAACAGGGCATCGCCGCTATTCAGTTGTTTTACCGTATTGATAAAATCAAATGAGTTGGTCACTTGATGAGAAGCTACCTGGGAAAAGCCGATCCCCCCCAGGATCTCCATGGTCTGCGGGCTGCTGATCACCGATATTTTTTTGAGCGACGGCAGGTGCTTGGTGATAAAATTGAGGTATGTGACAACCGGGGTGCCCATATACATGCCGGTCGTATTAGGCCGGTCGTATTTGGGCGGCAGAACAACCAGATCATAGATAACGGCAATATTCGCCGGCAGTTGCAGGGCATCTTTGATGGCATCGTTGCCCAGGGCGATTACGGTCCGGGCACCTTCGCGGGCGACGATTTCTGCGAGCCGACCTGTTTCGTCAGAGGGCGAAATCACCGTGAATGCCGAGGGCAAGGTCTCCCTGATGCCGGCGACCACATCGACCACCGGTTTGAGCGTGATATCACCAATGATGAGCACCTCGGCCGCTCGGCAATTATTCGGGAACAGCGCCTTAACGCTCAGAAGAAGCAGGCTTAAACAGGCTATGAATAGGGTGCGATGTTTCCTGATCATCTCAGAATTTGAGCCTCAAGCCGGCCTCGATCCATCTTTCCGGATAGGGATAGTTTTCATAGGTTTCGGTTTGTCGGGAGGGCTTTTTATGGGTATAGTAAATTCCGGCTTTCAAGGTGCTTGTCCTTATTGCCTGGGTTAGGAATATATTAGGACTGTTGAGGGGTCCGGGAGAGCGGTCACCTGTTTAAAGTAAATCAATAAGACTTCAAGATCTCCATATTTGTAATAATTATCATATGGAAATCGGTGTGTCAAATGAAGTTTAATTCATTCAATAAGTTAACTGGTTATTACCTGCCGGCCTAGGTTTTGTTTGAGACCCGGCCGGTAATATTAACCTTGACATCCAAACAACTTATTGACTAGATAAAATTCATGAAGGTACTTGTTGTTGATGACATGAGAGAGGATCGCAAGCTTCTGCGCTACATTGCCGAACGGCAGGGACACGAGGTTTTTGAAGCTGAAAACGGTCTGGAAGGAGTCCGGGTCGCCATCGCCGAAAGGCCGGACCTCATTATTTCCGACGCCCTTATGCCGGTCATGGACGGGTTTCGTTTTCTGCGAGCCATAAAAGCTGACGAGGCGCTTGCTTCCATTCCGTTTATCTTTTATTCCGCCGCTTATCAAGGCAAAAAGGATTTGGAGCTCGCCCTTACCCTCGGAGCTGATAAATATATTATCAAGCCGCTGGAACCGAAGGTGTTTTGGCGTGAGGTGGAGGAGACCCTCAATCGCGGCCGGGAAATGGTCAGTGCCGTTCCGAAGCTGGTCGCCGAGGAAGAGGAGTATCTCCGGAAATACAGCGAGATTGTTGCGTATAAACTTGAGCAGAAGATCAGAGAGGTTGAAGAGGCCAGACGCCAGCTGCATACCCTGGTGGATAACCTGCCTGATTTTATCGCCCGTTTTGACCGGAGTTTCTGTTACACCTTTGTTAATTCATCGATAACCGCGACATTTGCGAAGCCGTCAGAACAATTTATCGGTAAAAATATTGCTGAGGCCGCTCCCGGGCTGGCTACGGAACAGATACGACTGGCGACAGAATCGATCGGACGGGTGTTTGCCCTCGGTACTCCTGATTTCTACGAAGGCCCCTGGCTGATGCCCATGAGTGCGAAGACTTTTGAGATCCGTAACTTTCCTGAGGAGGATGGCGCCGGCAACGTGGTAAGTGTGCTGAGCATTGCCCGCGATATCACCGAGCGCAAGCGGGCCGAGGCGCTTTTGCTGAATCAGGCTCAGGAGCTTTCCGAAGCCAATATCGCCCTTAAAGTATTGCTGGACCACAGCCGCAGGACAGAATCGGAACTGCGGGACAAGATGCTTACCAATATCGAGAATTTGACCATTCCCTACCTCAACCAGTTGGAAAATTATGTGACGCAGGTAGAAGGCCATTCTCAGCTCAATCTGGTCAAGAATAGCATCAAGGATCTTGCCACCTCTTTTTCCGGCAAGTTGTCCTCGCCGGTTCTGGGCTTGACCCCCAGAGAGATCCAGGTTGCCGATTTGATCAGAAACGGCAGGAGTAACAAGGAGATCGCAGCTCTGCTCTTTCTATCCGTCGGCACGGTGGAATTCTATCGGGACAGAATCAGAAACAAACTTGATATAAAAAACAAAAAAACCAATCTCAGGGCCTATCTGAATTATCAGTTCAAAGAGTGAATATCCGCAGCATGGTTGTTTTCCCCTTTATCCATCTGATTTTTTAAGACCAATTACAACTTCTTACTTTTCCGCAATCAAGAAATCCTAGGTTTTTATTCTAGGATTTATCCAGAGTTTTCCCGCCTTGACTCATGACATGCTTTTGGAGTGTAATATTATATAAACAGACACCGGAACCGACCCTGAGTTTTACTCTGGTCGAGCTCAAGAAAATAATTAAAAGTTAATGTTTCACACAAAAGCAAAGATTGGCAATAGTTCGTCATAAGAGCAGGCATGTGAGGAGAGCTGGTTAAGTTTTAAAGACACATGGTCTGCGATTTTAGGAGCATAATAATAGTTATTTATAGAAAATTTAGATTTTTAAAGATATTTAATAAGATTTTTTATGATCATCATATGATTATATCCTTGCATCCCTAATATGCTCTTTATTATGTATTTTGACAATTGTAAAATATACATTATCAATTATCTCGTTGATTTTTTTATTAAATTTACGATATAATCAGGTTAGCGCAATGGCTGTAGAGAGGGGCATTACCGGCCCCAACGTTATGGGGAGGCAAGCATTACTGTCTTGTCTAATATTATAATTTACTCATTATCTGTCAATTTTATTTTTGACGCAGGCTGATGTTAGTTGATTGAAATAAAGCCTGATTGGAAAGATTGCGTTGAAGCCTTATGGGGGGCTCAGGATTGTTTTTTTGGCATGTCGAAGTATCTATGTTTAACGCAGATAATTTGCCAGGAGATGTGAGGAGGTGGATACATGCTCAACACTAGAATGCGACTATTGATATGTTTGTTGACAGTGTTTGTGCTATCAGGTTCAGGAAATATCATTGTTCAGGCTGAGACCTTGTCGAACCTGGTTAGACTCTCTTATCTGACATTGCAGGCTCCGAGCGGGGTGGCATTGGATTCAAACGAGACCATCTATGTTGTCGAGTCAGCCTATAAACGTTTGGCTGTGATCGATAATAGTGGGAGTCGGATCGCCGAGATTCGCGGGTTTAATCAGCCGAAATGTGTGGCGGTGGACGGGGGTGGTCGGGTGTACGTGAGTGATGCCGGCTTGAGGAGTGTCACGGTTTTTGGCCCGGATCTGGCCTTGCAGGGCAAGCTTGGGGCTGGTGATGGCGAATTTTTAAAGCCGCTTGGCATTGCGGTGAGTGCAGCAGGTGATGTCTATGTCGTGGACAGCGGTCGGAATCAGGTACGGGTCTACGGCCCGGATCGGCAGATCAAACGGCAGTTCGGGTTGCTGGGGAGTGCGGCCGGTCAATTGCGCAACCCGCTATCCATAGCCGTGGACAGAGGAACAAACGAGGTCGTGGTGGTTGACCTGCCGATGGTGCAAGGCCAATACGGGCTCTATGAAGGATCACGGGTCCAGGTTTTTGATGCAACCGGTAAGTACTTGCGGGGCTTCGGCCAGAACGGGGTTGGCGAGGGCAAGCTTGCCAAAGCCATGGCCTTGGCGACCGACCATAACGGCAAGATCTATGTCAGCGATACGTATCAGAATATAGTCGAGGTTTTTAGCAGGACCGGGAGTTACATCGAGACGGTATACGATGCGACAGCCAATATGCGGACGCCGGTGGGCTTGGCCATCGGCGGGATAAGCGGCAGGTTGTTTGTCAGTTCGATCAGTTTGAGCCGGTTGGATATCTTTGGACAGCCCATACAGCACATAGTCAATGCCGAATGCAGCGCAGGAGGAACTATCACGCCCAGCGGTTCGCGTTCGGTAATCCATGGCGCCGCGATCAGTTTCAAGATAACCGCGTTAGCCGGGTATCATATCAGCGGTGTTTATGTTGACGGCGTCAATGTCGGGGCTGTTACGGAATATCAGCTCCCAATAGTGGTGGCGGATCATACAGTACGGGCCGAGTTTGACCTGGAAGAGCACACAGTGCTGGTCGAGAGCAGCGGCGGCGGCGTTGTTACCCCATCCGGATCGATAGAGGTTCTCCATCAGGAGGATTTGATCCTGGCAATAACGCCGGATCCGGGCTTCCGGGTGGCGGATGTGGTGGTGGACGGCGTCAGCGCAGGTGCTCTGGAGAGTTATACCTTAAGCAATGTAACGACAGATCACACCGTGCAGGTGGTATTTGAATCGCTGACCTACGTAATTACGGCAACGGCCGGGGAGCATGGCAGCATCAGTCCTAGCGGTGCGGTCGATGTGGTGGACGGCAGTGACGCGACCTTTAGTTTTACTCCGCAGAGTGGCTACCGGATAGCCGGAGTAACGGTTGACGGCCGGCAGATGGGTTCGCTTGCTTCCTACACCTTTTCGAATATCTCGGCAGGTCATGAACTCAACGTGACTTTCAGTCGTATAACCTATCAGATTTCGGCCTCATCTTCAGTGGGCGGCTATATATATCCAGCCGGAGTTATTACAGTCGAGGAAGGATCCGGGCAGGTTTTTACTTTTGTACCTGAATTGGGCTACCGTTTATCCGGAGTTCTGGTCGACGGCCTGCCGGTGATGGCGGATAGTCTCTATTTATTTGGCGCTATTGCCGGTCCGCACAGCATCCGCGTCGAATATGCCAGGATTCATTATAACATTGATATCGTCTCCGAGGGCAAGGGCAGTGCCTGGCCCGCCGGCAGCATCGAGGTGGCCTACGGTGATTCATTGACTGTGGAGCTTAAGCCGGATGTCGGTTACCACGTTGCCGGCGTCCAGGTGGATGGTCTGGCCATTGACCCGTGTGCCGTTTACACCTT
>Ga0208863_1000959_pt1 | contig 21369 bp, 19 predicted proteins | sample RifOxyD3_FD_184040 | JGI IMG/M metagenome (GOLD analysis project Ga0208863, IMG submission 184040) | Soil microbial communities from Rifle, Colorado - Rifle Oxygen_injection D3 (SPAdes) | ecosystem: Environmental > Terrestrial > Deep subsurface > Rock core/Sediment | place: Rifle, Colorado...
ACTCTCGCGCTATCTCAAACGCCTGCGCATCCTCGGCTTGATCAAGCGTGTCGCAAAAACCTATCGCTACTACCTGACTCGCATCGGCCGATCTGCAATCGCAACCTGCGAAAAACTAACCGAGTGCGCCATCGTGCAAACCCTTGCTATGACTCAATAATCACTAAATTCTTGTCATTATTTGAGATCATTTAGCCGGTAAGAGACTAAGTGGGTGTCCGGATCCAGGTTGACCTGATAGTCTGTGCCGTCCCTCAGTGTGGCGTAAAACCACTGGTCATTTTTTTCGGCCGCAGAGAGGGTGTAGCGGTAGGGGTTTTCGGTGGATTTTCCGATTTTATCGTTGAAGTAATAGTTTCCCGACTTTGCGATGGCGGCGAAATAGCTGTGATCGCGGAAATTAAAGCGATATTGTTCCATGACTTTGAAGGCGCGCTGCCTGACGGCGTCATCGTCTTCATGCAGGGCCAGTTCCAGCAGGGCGGGTTCGGCGGCCATCTGGCGTGCCAGCCGGATCTCACGGATCAGCGGGGCGAGCGTGCGATGCTTGTCGAACATCACCTGTCGTTCGGCAAACTGCCTCGCCCATTGCTGGTTAATTTCGCTCACCATATTGCCAAAGGAATACCAGGCAAGTCCGGCAAACAGTAAAAATACACAGCCCATCAGCAAAAAAAATCTGATTTTAAGTTTCATTTGCGCTTATCCAGCTAACATAAAAAATAAGTATCGTTCACGGAAGGTGCAACATGCTGGAGTTGTTGCCCTCATGGTACGCTCGTCAGATGGATGGAGCTAGTTCGAGTCGTGTCGGGGGAAAGCGGGGGGCATCATTTACGGCCTTCTTGACCGGATACATTGCGGCGTAGGCCTGTTTGTGAGGTAAGTCCACAACAAAAAGGCGACCCCGGGGCCGCCTCACTTTCGTCATTTGAAGCGTAAGTTAATCCTTTTCACCGCTAAAAGCCATCAGCAGTTGCAGCAGGTTGACGAAGATGTTGTAGATGTCGAGGTACAGCGTCATGGTGGCCATCACATAGTTGGTCTCGCCGCCGTGGATAATCTGGCTGATATCGTAGAGGATGTAGGCGGAAAAGATCATCACCGCAATCGCCGAGATGGTCAGTGACAGCGCAGGTATCGCGAAGAAGAGGTTGGCCAGCGATGCCACGATCAACAGAATCACACCGATGAACAAAAACTTGCCCATGAAGCTGAAGTCCTTCTTGGTCACGGTCGCGATAGTGGCCAAGCTGAAGAAGATTAGTCCGGTGCCGCCTGCGGCCATGCCGATCAGTTGTGCGCCATTTCGCAAATGCAGCGCGACTTGCAGGATAGGCCCCAAAAACACACCTGCGACCAAGGTGAAGCCGAGCAGGGCAACGATGCCCCAGGCGCTATTGCGCAGGGCACTGACGGCGAACAGCAAGCCCATCATCGCACCGAACATCAGCAGCGCACCCATGATCGGGTGTTCGGCCATAAAGGAGAAATTGATCGATGTGCCGATGAAGGCGCCGATCAGGGTGGGCACCATGGTCAACGCCAGCATCATATAGGTGTTGCGCAGCACCTTGTTTTGTTCGGTCGCGAGCGCGCCGGTGGTGGCGGTAAACTGATTTTGAAATTGCATGTTAAAGACTCCTGAGAATTATACGTTTTACAACAACAGGCGTGAGACTAGCGAATTATTGTAAAAGTTGCAATCGCGAGATCAATTAGTCGGGTAGATAGGCTGGTCGGTTACAGGGTTATTGTAGCTTATCCTGCCGGCTCTGCTCTTTGCGCAGATTGCGGCGGTAATCCATCCAGCAGGCGATCAGCGGAAGCATGAAGATTCCACCGGGCAGCAGCAGGGGGATCAGATAGGGGCTGAGATTGGCCACGGCGCGCAAATCGCGCAGCAGGGCCGTGCGTTCATCGGCGCTCCAGCGCTGACCATTGCGGTGTTTCATCAGCAGCGGGATTAAGCCGCGTATTTCGTTGAGCTCCTTGCGGATGAGCCGGCGATGTGTGTCGCCGCTTGCCCGCATCTCTGACCAGCGGCGTTTGAACATAACCGCATACTTATTGCTGAGACCTGCCATGAGCTTGACCTGTTGTATTTTTCTTGGATTAAAAAAACTTTTAATACTCAATATTTTGCAGTTTTTGTGGCGATCGTGTGCGCCGTTTTAATATGCCTCGCAGCGAATTTTCCCTGTCCGAACTCAGTTTACAGAACCCTGCCGGGTTTAACAAATTACCGTGTGTTAAAGCGCACGAGGCGCTGCATTGCGCTGCATGAAATAGTGCTTTCACAATGCGGGTGGCATGTCGGATAATACGAGACCATTCGAATAAAGGCTGGTGCTATGTCACGAAATTTGCATCGCATGATCAAGCTGGGTGTAGTGCTGTGCGCGCTGGGGATGCTGCCCGGTTGTGGCGGTAGGGCACCCTCTGAGCCGTTGCGTATCGCCAGCAGTCCCTGGCCCGGCTATGAGCCGATCTATCTGGCACGGGAAATTGGTTATCTGCCCGGTCAACTGGCGAATATCCTTGAGTTGCCTTCCGCCGATATCACCCTTGAGTCCTTTCGCAATCGTTCCGTCGATATGGCAACGCTTACGCTCGACGAAACGCTGGAGTTGCTGGCCTCGGGGGTCAAACTGCGTATTTTGCTCGTGATGGACGGCTCTAATGGCGCGGATGCGGTGATGGCGACGCCCGCTGTAAAAACGCTGGCGAACCTAAAGGGGCGGCGTATTGCGATTGAGAATATTCCGCTCGGTGTGTATATGTTGAGTCGCACCTTGAATGCGGCGAAGCTGAGCCGCGACGAGGTACACATCATTTCCGGCAGCGAAAACAAGCAAGTCGATCTGTATAAATCGGGCAAGGCGGATGCTTTTATTACCTTCGATCCTTTCAAGTCTCAACTGGCCAGGTTGGGTGCACATGTAATCTTCGACAGCAGTCAGATACCGAATGAGATCTTCGACCTGATGGTGGTACACGAAGATGTGTTTCAGGCACGCCGTAAAGAGGTTTGCCAGATCGGCAAGCAATGGTTTCGCACCCTGGACTATACCCGGCTGGCTGCCGGGGATGCGCAGGTGCGTATGGCTAAACGATTGGGCGTGAGTGTGGCGGAATATCAGCAGATGTTAGCGGGCATCACTACGCCGGACAGGCAGGAAAATCTGCGTCTGCTCGGCGGCAAAAAACCTGCTATTGCCGCGCCGGCGGCAAATCTGGTGCAAGTGATGTTGCAAGAAAAACAGTTGAAACAGCGGGTGGATATTCATTCTGCGCTCGACAGTGACATCGAATCGTGTCTGGCTCAATGAAGAACCGACTTTCTTTACTGATTCCGCTGATTTTACTGCTGGTTACGCTGGCCAGTTCCGTGCTGATCTATTTGCAGGAAGAACGTGCCAGTTACGCCGCCATCGAACACGAAGCAATGGATGAGGCGAAGCTGCAGATGGCCGGCTTGCAGAATATTCTCTATAACCGGTTAACGGCAGGCGAAGAGCAGGAGGCTTTGCTGAGTTTGTCGCTGGCGGCAACCTATCCCAGTGTGCGCACGTTGATGCTAGTCGACGAACATCATCGCGTGCTGATGGCCAACCGCTATAGTTGGAAGGGCGGGCGCGCGGCGACGGTGTCCGGGTTCGGTGAGCTTGAGTCGGACAGGGTGCTCGCCAGCGGCGTGCCGAGTCTGGCGTTTAATGACAGCAGGAACAGCTTGTTGCAAGGTTATTTTCCGCTGATTACGCAATACCGCAAAGGCGGACTGGATAAGGAGATGGGGTTGCTGTATGTCGAATATGACATCAGTCATGCTTTGCAGGTGGCGCGGCAGGCTTCGGTGAATCAGGCCATGATCTTTGCCATGATCAATATGCTTGCCGCTACGCTGATCGGTTTTTTGTTGCACAGGCTGGTGACGCGGCGCGTGAATTTGCTGGCCGCCATCTCGCTGCGTTTGGCCGCAGGGGATTACAGTGCACGCACCGGACTCAAAGGGGTGGATGAATTGTCCCAGTTAGGCCGTTCATTTGATCTGATGGCGCAGCGGCTGGAGGAAAATATCGAGCGTCAGGAGAATCAGCGGGCTTTTCTGGCGGAGGCGCAGAAGATCGGGCGCTTCGGTAGCTGGGAGCTGGATTTTCTGACGCAAAAACTGATCTGGTCCGATGAGGTGTATCGACTGTTCGAAATTTCACCTGCGCTGTTCCCGCCGTCCTATGAGGCCTTTCTGGAGATTGTTCACCCTGAGGATCGCGAGTTGATCAATCAGACGTATGCGCACTCCCTCGTGGATAAATTACCCTGCCAGATTACCCATCGCCTGCGCATGCCGGATGGACGGATTAAATGGGTGGAGGAGCGGTGCACGAGTTATTTTGCCGAGAGCGGTCGACCACTGCGTTTGGTGGGGACGGTGCAGGATGTGACGGCATGGGAAGAACTTGCGCTGCAGTTGCGTATCGCGGCGGTGGCATTTGAAACTCAGGAAGCGATTCTGGTTACGGATAAACATGCCAGTATTGTCAAAGTGAATCATTCCTTTGAAGTGATTACCGGGTATTCTGAGGAAGAGGTTAAGGGATGCAATCCCAGAAAACTGAGTTCTGGACGTCATTCGTCGTCTTTTTATCAGGCCATGTGGGATGCGATTAACAGGGAGGGGCGCTGGTCTGGCGAGGTGTGGGACAGACGCAAAAACGGTGAAATTTATCCCAAATGGCTGACCATTACCGCCGTCAGAACGCGTGGTGAAGTGAGCCATTATGTGGCGGTGTTCGTGGATATCACCGAGCGCAAAAAAGCCGAGGAAGAAATTCGCAACCTGGCCTTTTATGATCCTTTAACGCGTTTGCCCAATCGCCGTTTGTTGCTCGACCGGATGAGTATCGCGTTGGGGCAGAGCGCGCGCAGCAAGCATTACGGTGCCTTGATGTTCATTGATTTGGATCATTTCAAGGTGCTTAACGACACCAAGGGGCATGAATTCGGCGATAAGATGCTGGTTGAAGTCGCACGGCGACTTACCGATTGTGTAAGGGATACCGATAGCATTGCCCGTTTTGGCGGCGACGAGTTTGTGGTGCTGTTGGAAAATCTGAGCGCCAATCGCGACGATGCGGTGGCGCAGGCAGGTTCGATCGCCGAGAAAATGCGCGAGGCGCTTGCGCATACTTATACCCTCAGCGGCTATGTACATGAAAGTTCCTCCAGTATCGGTGTGGTATTGTTCCGTGGCGAAGAGCTCGAGATCGACGACCTGTTTAAACGTGCCGATATGGCGATGTATCAGGCCAAGGAAGGCGGGCGCAATATGGTCAGATTCTTCGAGCCGGAGATGCAATCCGTGCTGGAATCCCGTACCTTGATGGAGCGTGCTTTGCGTCTGGCGTTGCCGGACGGTGAGCTCGAACTGTTTTATCAGGTGCAGACCAATCATAATAATGTGCTGCTGGGCGCGGAGGTGCTGTTGCGTTGGAACAGTGCTGAATTAGGCAGTGTGCCGCCGGCGCAGTTTATTCCGCTGGCTGAGCAAACGCGGCTGATTCTTCCTATCGGGCGATGGGTGTTGGAGAGTGCTTGTGCGCGCCTGAAAGCATGGCAATCGCATCCTGTGCTGGGCACAATCCATCTGGCCGTGAATGTTAGCCCTGTGCAATTTCATCAGCCTGATTTCGTGCGTCAGGTAAAGGCTATCCTCGCTGCCAGCGGGGTGGATCCACGGCGTCTTGAGCTGGAACTGACTGAAAATCTGGTGCTGGAAGATGTGGAAGAGGCCATTTCGAAAATGACTGCGCTCAAAGAGATCGGCGTGCGCTTCTCGATGGACGATTTCGGTACGGGTTATTCTTCTCTGCAATACATCAAGCGCCTGCCGATCAATCAGTTGAAAATCGACCAGTCCTTTGTGCGCGATATTCTGACGGATGGCGGGGACGCCATGATGGTGCAAACCATCGTGGCGATGGCGCATAACTTTGGCTATGAAGTGATTGCCGAAGGCGTAGAAGAGCATGCGCAGCTATCGCCCCTGATTGCGCGCGGTTGTGAGACATTTCAGGGTTATTTGTTCAGTCGTCCGGTGGCGCTGGGTGAATTTGAACGGTTGGTTGACGGCTGGGGCGGAGAGACGGGTTAACGTTGCGGCTAAACGGCATACAGGATTATCGCTGTAACAGGGATGATGGTCATTGCAAGATGACGGGGCACGCCGTATGATGGACGCTCGTTGGTGTGGCGCAGAGTTAAATCAGTTTTGATGTGGGTACAAGTCCTCGATACTGATTTGCGTCGCCTGCGCGGGTTGGAATCAGGGTTGTTTTATGTGAGCAGAAGGTGGTCAGGCCTCTATATCTGAGTGTTTTTTTGTTGAGAATTAGATTCGGCAAGTTGTTATTTTAAATAACCTAAAGGAGCTAGCATGGCAAATATCAAACTAAATACCCGTTTTGGTGAGTTAAACATTGATTCGTCAAGAGTCATTACTTTTCCAAGAGGAATACCTGGCTTCGAGCAAAGTACACGGTGGACTTTGTTTCATGAATTGGATGAAAAGGGGGAGAGAGTCAGCGGTGTGGTTGTTCATCTGCAATCGATTGATGACGAGACAGTTTCACTGCCTTTGACCGAACCTAGTCTGTTCGGTTTTAACTATGAACTGGTACTGACAGACAGCGAAGTGGCCGAGCTCAAACTGGCTGATCCGGATGATGTGCTTGTACTGGTGACTTTATCCAATAAAAACGTTGTGCCGCAAAGCGGGAATAACATGCATCCGGCCAATATGCACGCCAATATTTCAGCACCGATTCTGATCAACACCAAGTCCTGTATCGGGATGCAGAAAATACTGGCCGGACGTGAATCCAAGGTCGACTATCGCCCTACAGTGATCGCGTAACCGGGCGCTTGCTTAAAGAAAAGGCGGGGATTTTTCCCGCCTTTTTGGTTTTTACAGATGTGGCGTGACCGGGATGCGCTGGCGACCGAAGGCTACGGTATATTTCTCAAAGTGACCGGCGAGGGCTGTATGGCAATCGGGACACTGACCCGCCGGCGTGACACGATACTGCTCGATCTGGTACCAGTCCCGCACGATCAGGGGGCTTTTGCAGGAAGGACAGTAAGTAGTATCCCCGGTACGGTCATGCACATTGCCGACATAGACATAATGCAAGCCGGCGTCTTGGGCGATTTTCCTGGCACGGGTAAGCGTTTCGGGCGGCGTGGGAGGAATCGCTGTCATCTTGTAATCCGGGTGGAAGGCGGTAAAGTGCAGCGGCACGTTGTTGCCCAGTTCCTTCGCTATCCATGAACTCATCGCCGCAATCTCGGTGTCGCTGTCGTTCAGTCCCGGTATCAGCAGCGTGGTGAGCTCTACCCAGACCGGTGTTTCGCGGCACAGATAGACGAGCGTATCGAGTACCGGTTGCAGGTGCGCGCCGCAATATTTCACGTGGAATTCATCGGTAAACGCTTTCAGGTCGACGTTGGCGGCATCCATTTTGGCGAAAAATTCGCGGCGCGGTACGTCGTGGATGTAGCCCGCCGTGACGGCTACTGTCTTAATGCCGAGTTCGTGGCAGGCATCGGCCACATCCATCGCATATTCCGTAAAGATCACCGGATCGTTATAGGTGAAGGCAACGCTCTTGCAGTTTGTGCGGGCGGCCGTCTGTGCGATCGCCTCGGGGCTCGCCTGAGCGGCGAGTTTATCGAAGCTGCGCGACTTGGAGATGTCCCAGTTCTGACAAAATTTACAGGCGAGATTGCAACCTGCTGTGCCAAAGGACAGGATGGCGCTGCCCGGATAGAAGTTGTAGAGCGGTTTTTTTTCGACAGGATCGATGCAGAATCCTGAAGAACGCCCGTAGGTGGTGAGTACCATTGCGTTATCGATATTGCCGCGCACGAAACAGGCTCCGCGCTGCCCCTCGTGCAATTTGCAGTCGCGTGGACACAGATCGCACTGGATGCGCCCATCGTCAAGTCGATGCCAGTATTTGGCTGGAAAGCGCTCCGTCATGCTGATTGTTTCATCCATATTATTGATTATCCTCAATAAATTTTGTAACTGTATAGCGCGACAGCCTGATGCCGTCCGCCCAGAAATCTTCGGGGAGCCCAGCCTTGCGCTTTAAGTGCGCCATGAACTCGCCGGGTGAGGGGAGTTGCTCCCACACTTGCGGTAAAAAAGTGCTGTAGTAACTTCCGTATTGAAAGATCACACCATCGCTCCCCGGGCGCAGTTGGCTCAGTGCATCGGCTTCATCCTTGAACTCAATGAGTTCCGCTGGTGTGAGCAGAGAAATTTCAATTTTGGTGTTTTCCAGCTCCGCCACTGTCATCGGCATAAAACGCGGGTCGTGCAAGGCGGCGGAAACAGCATTGCTCTTGACGTCCGCCAGCAGCGTGCGGTGTGCTGCTAGAGAGCCGATGCAGCCGCGCAACTGGCCGTTTCGGGTGAGGGTGACGAAACAGGCGCCAGGCGCGTTCAGCCAGGGTGCCCGCTCATCTGCTGTGCGTGGTATATGCAGTGCGCTGGATATCGCAGCGCGTGCGATAGGCAGCAAAATTTTCCCGTCATTATTGTGAGTCACCTTGTTTCTCCTCAGTGAAAACGAAGGACGCGTAACCGACGACTGCGTCACGCGTGCCAGCCGTGTCGCCGGAATTGCGCAGATCGAGCAAGTGTGGCATCAAACGGTGATGTCGCGCGGCAATCATCAGTCCGCTGACCGGTGTGCCCCCGCAGGCGCGATCATGGGCGATCGGCTGCTGCAAGTTCAGCATGGCCTGTGTCGTCTCGTGATCCACACGCCGGCAGGTTTCGTAGGGCAGATAATGCGACAGATCCGAGCTGACGACAATCAGGGTTTTCTGATCCCCCCACAGAATTTCCAGCACGGCAGCGACTTCTTCAGGACTCGCCATACCGACCGCCAGCGGCAGTACGGTAAAATCAGTCAGTATGCTTTGCAGGAAAGGAAGTTGCACTTCCAGCGCATGCTCCAGCGCATGCACCGGTGCGCTGACACAGACTTGCGGCAAGCGGACGATGGATTGTGCGGCGGCGGTATCGATCATCACCCGTCCCAGCGGGGTGTCGAATGCATCCGCACCCGGCAATGCCAGACCGCGCACGGCGACGCGGTGGGTCGGACCCAGTAAGATCACGCGGCGTATGCGTGCAGCTTGTGGAATCAGTGCCGCATAGGCGGTGGCGGCAATGGGTCCTGAGTAGATATAGCCCGCATGTGGAACAATCAGCGCCTTAATGTGAGTCAATGGCAACGGTCGTGCTGCAGACAAGAACTCATGCACAGTATCAGCTAGTTGTTCTTTATTGGACGGGTAGAACAGTCCTGCGACGGCAGGCGGGCGGATGGCAGACACGAGAACCTCCATAATCTGTAGCTTGTGTTCATTATGGGGGGTAATGCGGTAAAAACAAGAGGCGGTGAAGATTGCCGGATTTCAGTCTTAAAATCCGGCAATGGGTTTAACCCAGCAGGTGTTTGATCAGCTCACGCTCACCGGTCAGTTCGCGGTAACTCTCTTCCATGTGCTGCCGCCCCAGTTCGCTGACAGGTAGTCCCTGTACGATGCTGTACTGGCCGTGACGGCAGGTGACAGGTAAGCCGTAGATCACGCCTTCGGGAATGCCATAGCTGCCGTCGGACGGTACGCTCATGCTTACCCAGTCGTTATGGTGCGAGCTTAGCATCCAGTCATGCATATGGGCGATGGCGGCATTCGCTGCACTTGCTGCACTGGATAGGCCGCGTGCTTCGATGACTGCTGCGCCGCGTTTTTGCACGGTAGGGATGAAAGTGCTCTCCACCCAGCTCAGGTCAGGCAGGATGTCCGTGACCAGGCGTCCGCGAATTTCTGCATGATCCAGGTCGGGATATTGCGTGCCGGAGTGATTGCCCCAGATGATCATCTTCTTGATGTCGCGTATCGGCTGAAACAGCTTGTGAGCGACCTGAGCGATAGCACGGTTGTGATCGAGGCGCATCATGGCGCTGAAGTTGCGCGGATTGAGATCGGGCGCATTCTTCATCGCAATCAGCGCATTGGTGTTGGCCGGATTGCCGACCACCAGTACCTTGACATGACGGGCTGCCAGTTCGTTGAGCAACTTGCCTTGCGTGGTGAAGATCGCGCCGTTGGCTTCGAGCAGATCCCGGCGTTCCATCCCTTTACCGCGCGGGCGTGCGCCGATCAGCAGAACGACTTCGGTGTCCCGGAAGGCGATTTTTGGATCATCGGTGATGATGATCTGTTGCAGCAGCGGGAAAGCGCAGTCTTCCAGTTCCATCATGACGCCTTGCAGCATGGTCTGAGCTTGAGGCAGATCGAGCAATTGAAGAATGACCGGCTGCTCGCGCCCCAGCATGTCGCCATTGGCGATGCGGAACAGGGTGGCGTAGCCGATTTGTCCGGCAGCGCCGGTTACTGTGACACGAATAGGCGCTTTCATTATTAACTCCTTATATGATTGAGTTCGGCAATCATAAATCTTTTGCTTTTCTTGTGCCACACAAAAGGTGTAATATTCCCCTCGGTCTCTTCGTTATACAAAGGTTGGTAATGAAAAAACAGCGTCCGAAGCACCTGGCACTTCATCTGATCAAATTGCCACTTCCAGGTTTTATATCCATTCTTCACCGCGTAAGCGGTCTCGCCTTGTTTCTTGCGCTTCCCCTGTTGCTGCTGGCTTTGCAATACAGCTTGCGTGCCAGTGTGACTTACCAGCAGCTGCAGGAGGTGCTGGCTCATCCGCTGGCGAAGTTGCTCATGCTGGGTCTGTTGTGGTCATTTTTGCATCACCTCTGTGCGGGGATCCGTTATCTGGCCATCGACTTGCACTACATCAGCAATCTCAAGCAGGCACGCGGTAGCAGCAAAGTGGTGCTGGCGGTGAGTCTGTTGTTGACTATCTTCATTGGGGTGAAATTATGGTAAGTAGAATCGTGGTCGGCGCACATTATGGTCTGCGCGACTGGCTGGTACAGCGCGTCACCGCCGTGGTAATGGCGCTGGGTAGTCTGGCGCTGGGTATTTATCTGCTGCTGCACCCTGATATAGGCTATAACCGCTGGACAGGCTTGTTTTCCAGCCAGCCGGTGCGCGCCTTTGCCTTGCTGTTTTTGCTCAGCCTGTTTTATCACGCCTGGATAGGGGTACGCGATATCGTAATGGATTACGTCAAACCTGCCAGCGTCCGTCTGGTGATCCATGTGCTGGTTGTACTGGTTCTGCTGTTGTATGCGATCTGGTCTGTGCAAATATTGTGGGGTATGTAATGGCAATTGCTAAACGAACATTCGATGTGGTGGTGGTCGGTGCCGGTGGTTCAGGCATGCGCGCCGCGTTGCAACTGGCACAGGCGGGTTTGAAAGTCGCGGTGCTCTCCAAGGTGTTTCCCACCCGTTCGCATACGGTTGCGGCGCAAGGCGGGATTGCGGCAAGTTTGGGTAATGTCAGCGAAGACAACTGGCACTGGCATATGTATGACACGGTGAAGGGATCGGACTATCTGGGCGACCAGGATGCGATCGAGTTCATGTGTCGTGCAGCGCCTGAAGTGGTATATGAGTTGGAGCACTACGGCATGCCGTTCGACAGGCTGGATTCCGGCAAAATTTATCAGCGTCCGTTTGGCGGCCACATGCAGGACTACGGAAAAAATCCGGTGCAGCGCGCCTGTGCGGCAGCGGATCGTACCGGCCACGCCTTGTTGCACACCTTGTATCAGCAGAACGTCAAAGCCAACACCAACTTCTTTATCGAATGGATGGCGCTGGATCTGATCCGCGATCAGGACGGTGATGTGCTGGGTGTGACGGCGATGGAAATCGAAACCGGCGAAGTGATGATGTTTCAGGCACGCGCGACCTTGTTTGCCACCGGCGGCGCAGGGCGTATCTTCCATTCGAGCACCAATGCGTTTATCAATACCGGCGACGGGCTGGGGATGGCGGCACGTGCCGGTATCCCTTTGGAAGATATGGAATTTTTCCAGTTTCATCCGACTGGCGTGTACGGTGCAGGGGTGCTGATCACCGAAGGGGTGCGCGGTGAAGGGGGCTATCTGATCAATAAGGACGGCGAACGCTTCATGCCTAAATATGCGCCGAATGCCAAGGATCTGGCCAGTCGCGATGTGGTGTCGCGCGCGATGACCATAGAAATCAACGAGGGGCGCGGTTGCGGTCCTGATGCGGATCACGTGATGTTGAAGCTCGACCATCTGGGCGATGATGTGATACGTCAGCGTTTGCCCGGTATCCGTGAAATTGCCTTGAAATTCGCTCACGTCGATCCTGCCAAGAATCCGATTCCGGTGGTGCCGACGGCCCACTATATGATGGGGGGGATTCCGACCAACTATCACGGTCAGGTGGTCGCGCCCTACAAGACAGGTCCTGACGAGGTGGTGCAGGGCTTATATGCGGTGGGCGAGTGCGCCTGTGTGTCGGTGCACGGCGCTAACCGTTTAGGCTGCAACTCTCTGCTGGATTTGATCGTGTTCGGTCGCGAAGCCGGACGTCAGATCATCGAAGATTTGAAGCGCAATTCTCACCCCAAGCCTTTGCCTGCCGATGCGGCGGAGATGCCGTTGACTCGCCTGGCGCGTCTGGAAAATCAGAAAAATGGTGAGCGCGTCTCAGAAGTAGGCGATGCGATGCGCAGAAATATGCAAAAGCATTGCGGTGTGTTCCGCTTCCCCGAGTTGCTCAAAGCCGGGGTGGTCAATATCAGGGAAATCGCCGAGCGGGTTAAATACACTGAGATTACCGATAAGAGCCGCGTGTTCAATACCGCACGGATCGAAGCGCTGGAACTGGATAATCTGATCGAAGTTGCCCAGGCCACCATGGTGGCGGCGGAAGCGCGTCGTGAGAGTCGCGGGGCTCATGCGCGCGATGACTTCCAGGAGCGCGACGATGTGAATTGGCTCAAGCACAGCTTGTATTTCAGCCAGGATCAGCGACTAGATTACAAACCGGTGCGCTTAAAACCGCTGACCGTGGATTCTTTCCCGCTCAAGCCTCGTGTTTATTGAGTGAGCATCTTGTCGCCGGCTGCCGGCTACACGCTATCGGCTTCCAGCTAAGGAAAAATTATGAAATTTCGAATTTATCGTTACAACCCTGAAACCGATGCGGCGCCACGCATGCAGGCTTATGAACTGGACATCGATTCGGGCGGCAAGATGCTGCTTGATGCCCTGGTGCTACTGAAAGAACAGGATGACAGTCTTTCTTTGCGCAAGTCGTGCCGTGAAGGGGTGTGCGGTTCTGACGCCATGAATATCAACGGTCGCAACGGACTGGCCTGTATCACGCCCTTGTCATCTCTGAAAGAACCCGTAGAATTGCGTCCCTTGCCGGGACTGCCGGTGATACGCGATCTGATCGTGGACATGACGCAGTTCTTCAAACAGTACCATTCGATCAAGCCGTATCTGATCAACAATGATCCGCCACCGGAAACCGAACGTTTGCAGTCGCCAGCCGATCGTGAACATTTGAACGGACTCTATGAGTGTATCTTGTGCGGATGTTGCACGACTTCCTGTCCTTCGTTCTGGTGGAATCCGGACAAATTCGTCGGGCCTGCGGGCTTGTTGCAGGCGTATCGTTTCATCGCGGACACGCGCGATCAGGCGACCTCGGAACGACTTGATGATCTGGAAGATCCGTATCGACTGTTCCGTTGCCACACCATCATGAATTGCGTGGATGTCTGCCCCAAGGAGCTGAATCCGACTGAAGCGATCGGTCATATCAAGGACTTGATGATCAAGCGCATGGTATGAAAGAACAGGATGCAGGATGCAGGATGCTGGATGCAGAAAACGGAATGCGGGATGCCGCTATGTTGCAGCGGGTGCGCTGGCGCTGCCGGCGCGGCTTGCTGGAGTTGGATATCGTGTTCGCGCGTTTTATTGAAACGGGTTATCTTCAATTATCTGCAACAGAGCGGCAAACATTTGAGGAATTGCTGGATATGCCGGACAATCCCTTGTGGGATATGATTTCAGGCGGTAAGGAAGCCGGGTCGGCCGCACAGGCTGCGCTGGTAATTAAAATTAATACTTTATAATCAATATGTTGATGTAATTTCAGGATTGGAAGATCAATGGATAAAGAACTCGGGTTGAAAAAACGTGTCGCTACACTCACTCTGGATGATGGGCGGCAGGTCGAGTTGCCTATGATGTCGGGTACACTAGGGCCGGATGTGATCGATATCCGTGCATTGGGCAAGCTGGGGCTGTTTACCTATGATCCGGCTTTTTTCTCCACCGCGAGCTGCACCTCGAAGATCACCTATATCGATGGCGATGCCGGGCTGTTGTATTACCGTGGCTACCCGATTGAGCAACTGGCGGGCCAGTCCGACTTCCTGGAAGTGTGTTACCTGTTGCTCAATGGGCAGTTACCGGATGCGAGGCAAAAGGAAGATTTTGTCGATACGGTGAAAAAGCATACCATCGTGCACGACCAGTTGATGAAGTTTTTCAATGGCTTCAGACGCGATGCGCACCCGATGGCGGTAATGGTCGGTGTGGTCGGCGCCTTGTCCGCTTTCTACCACGACTCGCTGGATATCAACGATCCTGAACACCGCGATCTGGCGGCGATGCGCCTTCTGGGCAAAGTGCCTACCATCGCGGCGATGGCCTACAAATACCATAACGGCTATCCGTTTATGTATCCGAAGAACAAGTTCGGCTATGTCGAAAACTTCCTTTATATGATGTTTGCCACACCGGCCGAGGACTATGTGCCCAACCCGGTGCTGGTACGTGCGCTGGAGCGCATCTTCATCCTGCATGCCGATCACGAACAGAATGCTTCCACCTCGACGGTACGTCTGGCCGGTTCCAGCGGCGCGAATCCTTTTGCCTGTATGGCTTCAGGTATCGCAGCGCTGTGGGGCCCCGCACATGGCGGCGCTAATGAAGCAGCGCTCACCATGCTCGAAGAAATCGGCGACACTACTCGCGTGGCGCAATTTGTGCAGGACGTGAAGGACAAAAAACGTTTGTTGATGGGTTTCGGTCACCGCGTTTATAAGAACATGGATCCGCGCGCCTCGGTGATGCGTGAAACCTGTTACGAGGTGTTGAAAGAGCAGGGGCTGGAAAACGATAAGTTATTCAAGCTGGCGATGGAGTTGGAACAAATCGCCCTGCACGATCCTTATTTTATCGAACGCAAGCTCTATCCTAACGTGGACTTCTACTCCGGCATCGTATTGCGCGCGTTGGGTATTCCGACCAATATGTTTACGGTGATCTTCGCCGTCGCTCGCACCATCGGTTGGGTGTCGCAGTGGAACGAAATGATGGCCGCGAGCGACCGCAAGATTGGTCGTCCTCGTCAGCTATATGTCGGCGCGATCCGGCGAGATTATCTTGATTTGATAAAAAGATAAATAAATCAATGAGTTACAATAAAATTATGCGGGATAGCTCTGCGCTGTTTGGCTGCAATGCCGCTTTTGTCGAAGCTTTATACGAGCAGTATCTGCAGGATACGGCCAGTGTCACGGATGAGTGGCGTGCCTATTTCGATGCGCTGCCGGTCTGGTCTCGGGCTGAAGGTGAGCAGGCGCACACTCCGATTGTGCATGCCTTTGAGGCTTTGACCCGAGCCGATATCGCCGCCTCTTCAGGGCACGAGCACAAGCAGGTCAAGGTATTGCAATTGATCAACGCGCACCGATTCCTGGGCTTGCGTGTCGCCAATCTAGATCCGCTCAACCGTCATGCCAAGCCGCTGGTGCCTGAACTGGATCCGGCCTACTACGGTCTGCTCGAATCCGATATGGCGACTACCTTCGAAACAGGGTCGCTGGTCGCCGCGCCGCGCCTGACGTTGCGGGAAATTCTGGCGCTGTTGCGTCAGACGTACTGCGGCAGTATCGGTGCGGAATATATGTATATCAGCGATGTGCCGCAAAAGCGCTGGATACAGAACCGGCTGGAAGGCGTGCGCGGCGTGGCGGGCTACAGCGCGGAACAGCGCCGCCGTTTTCTGGGGCGATTAACTGCCGCTGAAACGCTGGAGCGTTATCTTCATACCAAATATGTTGGTCAAAAGCGCTTTTCACTCGAAGGCGGAGAAACCCTGGTGCCATTGCTGGATCATCTGCTGCAACGTGGCGGGTCGCAGGGTGTCAAGGAAGCCGTCATCGGGATGGCGCATCGCGGTCGTTTGAATGTGCTGGTCAATATTCTGGGCAAGCAACCTTCGATGTTGTTCGCCGAATTCGAGGGGATACACGCTGATCACCTGACGTCGGGTGATGTGAAGTATCACCAGGGGTTTTCCGCTGACATTGAAACCGGTAGCGGCAAGCTGCATGTGGCGCTGGCTTTTAATCCGTCGCATCTGGAAATCGTCAATCCGGTGGTCGAAGGTTCGGTTCGTGCGCGCCAGCACCGTTTAAAAGACCGGGATGGCACCCAAGTGCTGCCTGTTCTGCTGCATGGCGATGCGGCTTTCGCAGGTCAAGGCGTCGTGATGGAAACGCTAGCCATGTCGCAGACGCGCGGCTACCATACCGGTGGCACGGTGCACATCATCATCAACAACCAGATCGGTTTTACCGCCTCAGATGTGCGCGATACCCGTTCCAGCCAGTATTGCAGCGATGTGGCGAAAATGATCGATGCGCCGATTTTTCACGTGAACGGGGATGACCCGGATGCGGTGATGCTGATCACCGAGATCGCCCTCGATTACCGCATGCAGTTCCACCGCGATGTGGTGATAGATATGGTGTGTTTCCGCAAGCTGGGACATAACGAGCAGGATGAACCGCTGGTGACGCAGCCCTTTATGTATCGCTTTATCCGCCAGCATCCGGGTACGCGCGCAGTCTATGCGCAGCGTCTGGAGGGCGAGGGCGTGATTGAAGCGGGCGAGGCGGATGCACTGGTGGCGAGTTACCGCCGGGCGATGGACGAGGGGCGCAATTCCATACAGCCTGCCATCGAAAATCTGAACAAACCGCTATCAAACTGGGCGGCGCTAAAGAATACTACGCCCTGGAACACCCCGGTGGATACCGCCGTGACACGACAGAAATTGCAACAACTGTCGGTCGCGTTAACGCTGATACCGGAAGGCTTTTTGCTGCAATCTCGCGTGCAGAAGATTGTTGATGATCGCGTGCTGATGGGTCGCGGCGAGTTGTCGCTCGACTGGGGGATGGCGGAAAATCTGGCTTACGCTACGCTGCTGACCGAAGGATATCCAGTGCGCTTGTCCGGACAGGATTGCGGACGCGGCACTTTCTTCCATCGTCATGCGACCTGGCATGATCAAAATCGCGTTGAGTGGCATACGGGTGTGCATATTCCATTGCAGCATCTGGCCGCCAATCAGTCCGATTTTCTGGTGATCGACTCTTTGTTGTCTGAGGAAGCTGTGCTCGGCTTCGAGTACGGTTATGCCACGGCTGAATCTAATTCGCTGGTGCTGTGGGAGGCGCAGTTCGGCGACTTTGCCAACGGTGCGCAAGTGGTGATCGATCAGTTTATCGCTGCCGGTGAGGCTAAATGGGGTCGTTTGTGCGGACTGGTGATGTTGCTGCCGCACGGCTATGAAGGTCAGGGGGCTGAGCATTCATCCGGACGTATCGAGCGCTATTTGCAATTGTGTGCCGACTACAATATTCAGGTAGTTGTTCCGTCCACGCCGTCACAGATGTTCCATTTGCTGCGTCGTCAGATGTTGCGCCCCTCTCGTCATCCGCTGATCGTATTTACACCCAAGAGTCTATTGCGCAGCAAGGATGCGGCCTCCCCCTTGACTGATTTTACTCATGGCAGTTTCCGTGCGGTGATCCCTGAAGTGGAGACGCTGGCGGGCGATAAGGTGCGTCGCATCATCGCGTGCAGCGGTAAGGTCTATTACGATCTGGTCAATGCGCGCCGCGCCAAGGGTATAGACGATATGGCAATCATCCGTATCGAACAGCTCTATCCTTTCCCGCACGACGATTTAGCGGCTCAGGTCGCTGCTTTCTCTAATGCAACCGAGATGGTGTGGTGTCAGGAAGAGCCGGGAAATCAGGGCGCGTGGCATCGCATCCAGCATTATTTGTTGCGTCATTTGCGCACTGGGATGCGTCTGGATTACGCGCTGCGTTCTTCTTCCGCCGCGCCTGCCGCAGGTTACTTGTCTGTGCATATTGAACAACAGAAAGCGGTGATCGATGCCGCCTTCCGTCCCGATCTTGATGTTAAAAACATTCCAGGAGTACACCATAATGAGCATCATTGAAGTTAAAGTTCCGCAACTGTCCGAATCCGTCTCTGAAGCAACGCTACTGGTTTGGCATAAACAGGTCGGCGAGGCGGTGGTTGAAGGTGAAAACCTGATTGATGTCGAAACGGACAAGGTGGTGATGGAGCTGCCGGCCTCAAAGAGCGGCGTGCTGACCAAAATTTTGAAGGGGAATGGCGATCTGGTGGGTAGCGGAGAATTGATCGCGCTGATCGATACGGATGCCGTGCAGGCTAAACCAGCAGCGAAAGCAGAAGCGAAGGCCGAACTGGCCTCTGCGGTTTCTCCTTCGGTGCGTAAACTGGCCAACGAACTCGATGTAAATGCGGCAAGTTTGCAGGGCAGTGGTCGTTCTGGTCGTGTTACCAAAGAAGATGTGTTAGGTGCGGTGGCTCCCGCACCTGCCGCACCGGTGGCTAAAGCTGCGCCTGTTATGGTTACGACAGCTCCGCTGGGAAATCGTCCTGAGCAGCGCGTGCCGATGACGCGCATCCGTCAGCGCATCGCCGAACGCCTGATTCAGTCTCAACAGAATGCCGCGATCCTCACCACGTTCAACGAAGTGAACATGCAGCCGGTGATCGATTTGCGCACCAAATACAAGGATGCGTTCGAGAAAAAGCATGGCGTTAAACTGGGTTTCTCCTGCTTCTTTGCCAAAGCATCTGTTTATGCGCTGCAAAAATTTCCTATCGTGAACGCTTCGGTGGATGGTACGGACATCATTTATCACGGCTACTTTGATATCGGTATTGCGATTGGCAGCGAGCGCGGCCTGACGGTGCCTGTGCTGCGCGATGTGGATAAATTGAGTTTTGCCGATATCGAAAAACAGATCGCTGATTTCGGTGTACGCGCTAAGCTTGGCAAACTGACGATGGAAGAATTGACCGGAGGTACCTTCTCCATTTCCAACGGCGGCACCTTCGGTTCGATGTTGTCTACGCCTATCATCAATCCGCCGCAGGCTGCGATTCTAGGTATTCATGCGACCAAAGACCGTGTGGTGGTGGAAAACGGTCAGATGGTGATTCGTCCGATGAATTATCTGGCGGTGTCCTACGATCACCGCATTATCGACGGTCGCGAAGCGGTGCAGTTCTTAGGAGCGATCAAGGAGGCGCTGGAGTCTCCTGAACGCCTGTTGCTGGATCTGTAATGTTTAGCGCCTATCGCATCATCGAAGAAAACGAGCTGGGGCAGTTTACCCGTCTGACGCTGGACGATCTTGATCCCGGTGATGTGGTGATCCGCGCGCATTACTCCAGTGTCAATTACAAGGACGCGTTAGCTGCGACCGGCACGGGTAAAGTGATACGTCGCTTTCCCTGTGTCGGCGGCATCGATGTGTCCGGCGTGGTGGTCAGCTCAAACGATGCGCGCTTTAAGGCGGGCGACGAGGTGGTGGTCACCAGCTACGGTATGGGCGTGTCACACGATGGCGGTTTTGCTGAATACGTGCGCGTGCCGGGCGACTGGGTCGTGCCGTTGCCAAAAGGGTTGAGCTTGTTCGATGCGATGGCGTTGGGTACGGCAGGTTTTACGGCGGCGCTGTCGATACACCGGATGGAGCAAAACGGACTGACGCCTGCGGGCGGTCGTGTGATCGTGACCGGGGCGACCGGCGGGGTGGCGAGTCTGGCGATTGCCATGCTGGAAAAACGCGGCTACCAGGTCGCAGCGCTTACCGGTAAGGACAGCGAGCACGCGTATTTAACTTCGCTGGGCGCTACCGAGATTATTTCGCGCCATACGCTTGCGATGGGCTCAAGACCGCTGGAAAAGTCGCTGTGGGCGGGTGCGGTTGATTCGGTTGGTGGCGAGACGCTGGGTTGGTTGACGCGCTGTATGCAACAAAACGGCGTGATCGCCAGTTTCGGCAATGCGAGCGGTATAGAGTTGCACACCACCGTGCTGCCTTTCATACTGCGCGGCGTCTGTCTGCTCGGTATCGATACGGCGGCCACGGAAATGTCTTTGCGCCGTGAAATCTGGCAACGCATGGCGACAGATTTGCGGACAGATAAGTTGCCCACCATCGCTCACATCGTGTCTTTCGATCAACTGGCTGATGTTTTTAAACCCTTGCTGGCAGGTAAATTGTCCGGACGTGCGGTAATTCAATTTGCGGCGGCACTCGATTAGGCACCAAGGGTATATTTAAGCGAGCGTATTTGTTTGGAGTGGTGCTATAATTCGCGCCCTTGCGAAAGTGGCGGAATTGGTAGACGCACTGGATTTAGGTTCCAGCGCCTCGCGGCGTGAGAGTTCGAGTCTCTCCTTTCGCACCAGGTAAAAAATAATAGGATCATGCGGTTGTCGTAACAGGGTGTCATTTGCTCTAATTCCGCACCACCTATTTTTTTTAAAATATTTCCCCATTTTTTTCCATCGGGGAAAATCTTGAATGTTCAATAGAATGACATTCATCTATTTTTCAAAATTTCTGCAGATGAGTCAATCTAACGGGCATTGCAGTTGCAGCCACCCCTTGTTACGTCTCGGCCTTTTTCAGGGTGTTTGTTTCGATATGAGGTGGGGAGATCTGTCTCGCGTTTCCTTCGACCAAACAAGCCTGAATTCAAAACAACAAGCGCTTGTCTATATGGTTCCTACGCGGGGTCAAGGGTACGCTTCGCCGAACTGCAAAAACGCAGTTCGCCCTTGACCCCGCTTCAGAACTTTTTCACTTGCTGAATGAGGGACAATTCCCCTTGGAACTTGACGGACGTAACAATTCCGGATGAACGCCAGCATATCGCCGCCAATATCAGCGGTTACGACATTTCGCCCGACATGGTGCGGCTGTCACTGGTTAATCTGTATCTGCACGGATTTTTCGACCCGCACATCGTTGAACCTAAATTCGGCAGTTAACCTCCCTCCAGCGTGAAGATCCGAGCGTAAATGGGAGGTGGACGGCGCGTTATTTTGGAGACGATGTAGTTCAGCAGGGCGTGCCATGGGTCTGCCTTGAGCAACTGCTCCGCAATCGTTTTGACATGCGCCAAGGCCTTGCGGATATTGGTGATGAGCG
>Ga0208863_1000960_pt1 | contig 21360 bp, 15 predicted proteins | sample RifOxyD3_FD_184040 | JGI IMG/M metagenome (GOLD analysis project Ga0208863, IMG submission 184040) | Soil microbial communities from Rifle, Colorado - Rifle Oxygen_injection D3 (SPAdes) | ecosystem: Environmental > Terrestrial > Deep subsurface > Rock core/Sediment | place: Rifle, Colorado...
TGAATGCGGCGTCTTTGTTAACCATGACAACCTCAAATTCAGACTTTATACCGCTGCACCAAACCTTTCAGCTTCTGCCCCAGGTCATGCAACCCCTGCACCGTAAGCTCAACCTGGCGCATGCCGGTGACGTTCTGCTCACTCGCTTGTTTGATACTCTCCATCGCCTGGGCCACCTGATCCATACCGGTCAACTGCTGTTGGCTCGATGCCGAGATCATGAGCGCCGCCTGAGCTGATTCGTCGATACTTTCGCTCATCTGGCGGATCGCCTCACCGGCTTCCTGCGATTGGCGCACCCCCGCCTCGACAGCCTTGCTACCCTGCTCGGTGGCCAACACCGCCGCATTGGTGGCCTTCTGGATGTCGTTAAGAATGGCTCGCACCTGAGAGGTGGCCTCCTTGGACTGTTCCGCCAGGCTTTTCACCTCCTGGGCCACCACCCCGAACCCCTTGCCCTGTTCTCCGGCCTTGGCCGCCTCAATGGCTGCGTTGACCGCCAGCAAGTTGGACTGTTCCGCCAGGTCGTTGACCGTGGCGATGATCTCGCCTATGGTCTGACTTTGCTCGGATAGACGCACTATACTATCGGCAATGACTGCCACCTGACCTTGGATCCGTCCCATCCCAGCAATAGACTCTTCCACCGCCCGTCTTCCCGCCTGGGCCACCTGGACCGCCTTCTGGGCGACCTCTGCGACGTCGCGCGCCTTGGTGCTTGCCACCTGGGAGGTCTGTTTCACCTCCTCTACCGTGCTGGTTGTCTCGCTCACTGCGGCCGCCGTTTCCGTAGCGCCGGTGGCTACCTGGTTGGTAGAGGCCATGATCTCGCTGGAAGAGGCGGCCAAAACGTTTACCCCCGCGACGATCTCCGAGGTGAGCTTTCTTAGACTGACTACCATAGCTGCCAGGGCATTTCCCATGACATCTTTTTCCGACTGGGGCGTAACCGTGCCACTAAGGTCGCCGGCGGCTATCTTCCTGGTCATCATGGCGTACCCCTTTATGTTTTCAGCCATGCGCCGAAACATCTGAATCAACAAACCGACTTCATCTCCCCTTGTGCTTGAAGAGAGATTGAAGTCCAGTTCCCCTGCCGCGATCCGTTCCGCTGTGCCGGAAATCTCCATAAGCGGTTTGGCGATAGCTTTGTTCATGATCAGCGTCATAGCCGTGCTGATAAAAATGGCGACTGCACCGACCAGAAAAAATATAAACAGCGATTTGCGCGCCCTTTGCTCCGACTGTGCGAGTAGTTGTTTGGCCTGTTCCACCTCCTGCTGTTCCAGCTTAATGGTGATGTCCCGAATTTTGTTGTAGCGCTCCTCCTGTTGCCCGAGCCCTATTTGGCTGGCTGCCTCGACCTTGCCCTCCAGAATCTGGCCGATTTGCTCTTCGCGTGTCTTGTGATAGGCATTGCGGACAGAAACAAGCTCTTGCAAGTCTGCCTTGAATCCTTGATCATTTTTATGGCCATCTGCAAGTTCCTTGAGTTTCTGGTCAATATCCTCGGCCCGTTCCCTGATGTCGCGCTCCAATTCTTGAAGTTTGGTACGGTCGCTGGTCATCATCATTTCCAATAGCTGTGCCCTTGCCCGGTTCTGGGCGGACCTCACCTCCACTGTACAGAGAGAGGCCATGAAGTTATCGTGAAACAGCTCATGCTGGGACTGGGTTATTGCCGTTATGCCCAGGTATGCCGTCCCGATGACTATGATAATGAGCACGAACATCAAGCTGAAACAACAGACAATTTTCAATCTTGTGGATAGATTCAGGAACCATTGCATGGGCAACCTCCATTTTGTTTGCCGGATATACTTTTGAACCGTCTAAACCTCTTCATGCACCACGACACCCCGGTCTGAGAGAATCTTGCCACCATCCAGAACCACCAACCGATCCTCCGTAACCCCTTTGAGGTAGTCGGAGCGGATATCGGTCAGAGTGGGAAGCGACGGCAGCAGATGGCCGAAGGAAAGTACCCGCACCCCGAGAATGGCGTCTGCAAGGATGCCGAACTCCATCGAATCGTCACGAACGATGATCACCTTATTGAGATCGGAGAGCCCCTTGTCCGGCAATTCAAAGAATTTCCGGATATCAATTACCGAAATTATCTTCCCCCGCACGTTCATGACACCCATTACGAATGGCGGTGCGCAGGGGATCCAGGTGAGATCCTTCAACGGGTAGATCTCGCCGATGCAGGACAACTCAATGCCGTACCTTTCGGACGCCAACAAAAACTCGACAATTTCAATACGCTCGGCGGCCGCCTCTTCCTTCTCAGGTTGCCAGGCAAGCGCCTGCGCCCGCGCCAGCATAATTTTATTCTGCTCCTCTGTGGTCGGAATCTTTTGACTTTCCTCGGATATCCGCCTGCCCCCCGTCTCTTCTCCCGGCAGAGAAGCCGATTTTTCACCTGACGCTATTTTTTTAGCTTTCATCCCGATCTCCCATAACGTCCATTGCTCCGATAATTTTCATGAGCCTTCCCGCCGTCATCCCTTCGGATTCCGGGAGAATCTCGTCCGCCTGATAACCGCCGAGCAGCGAGAAGGCATTTTCCAAATACCTCTGAAAATCCTTGCGTATCCCCTGGCGCAGGGCAAGGGTTGCCAGAGCGACATGGGCGAGCACAAACTTCTGGTCGAGGTAAAGCACCCGCTTCAGCGCGGCTTTCGCCTCGCTGTCGGCTCCTTGCTCCTGGAGAATCATGGCCTGGAGATAGTGCAGTCCCGGATTAAGTTTATCAGCGGCTATCACCTGTTCAAGAAGCATCAGCGCCTCGGCCAACTTGCCTTGATTGGCGAGGGTACGGCACAGCGGTACTGATTGAAGCGGGGAATCGGAGAATGGGGGAATCGGGGATACTGCTTCCTTCTGCTCAGTTTCACCGTTTCTTAGTTTCACCGTTTCTCCGATTCTGCTTTTTCCCCTCTCTCCGATTCTCCGGTTCCCCGATTCTGCCTTTGTCCCTTTCCCCCTTTCTCCGTTTCCTTCTTTTCGATACAGCACCGCATCTTGGAAACTGACGGCCTTGAACTGCGAAAAGAGGACTTGCGACGCCTCGCAGGGGCTGACTATAAGCCATCCTTCATCCACAAGTGAACGATAGAAGCATTCGACGACTTTCCTGGCAAATTCCGGGGTGAAGTACATCAGGACGTTGCGGCAGAAGATCACATCCATGGCGTTGGTGCCGCTGGGGAGCGAGGGGTAGAAATCCTCAACCAGGTTGAGATAGGAGAAGTCCACCATTTTTTTGATCTGCGAAATTAACTGCAAGCGGCCGTCTGCGCTTTTCCTGAAATAGTTCTCCTTGAGCCAGGAGGGGGTATTGCGGAAAGACCATTCCGTGTAGATTCCATCCGTTGCCTTGCGAAGGGCTTTGGGATTGATATCGGTTGCCAGGATAAATATGTTCCACTCTTTCAGGGCATTGTTCATTTTGTCGAGCAGGATGGCCATGGAATAGGGCTCTTCGCCCGTTGCACACCCGGCGCTCCAGATCCGCAGCCGCTGTTTATCCCCACAGCGCTTACGGATAATCTCCGGGATAATCTCTGCCGTAAATATCTCAAAGCTGCGGTTTTCCCGCAAAAAATAAGTTTCGCCGATTGTCAGGTATCCTGCCATCGATTCGACCAATTCTTGAGTAATCGGGGTGGTGATGAACCAGTTTGCGCACTCTTCCGGGTTATCGAAGCCGAGTTCCCCGGCGGCCGAATTGAAGGCCTTTTCCAGGGCCGGCCATTTGGTTAAGGGGAAATGCAAGCCCATATGGGAAGCGACATGACTGCTGAGCCTTGCCAGCAAAGCATCCGACATTCCCCCTCCCACATGATCGGGTATCCTCGTTTGGCTACTGTTCATTGACTTGCTCCGGCAATTCATCCCCGACTTCCGCATTGAGGTCGCCAAACTCCTTTAACCGATCGTTGAGAGCAGTCTCATCACCCAGGGAAAGAATTTTCTCAATATCGGAAATGAGGATCATGCCGTCCGCGAGGATCATTACCCCTTCGACACGCTCCATACGGGGAAGTATATCCCCGGTCGACACAACCCCACCGGACGGGCATTTGACAACGCCAAGGACAGCATCGACCGCAAGCGCGAAAGTCCGCCTGGCAGTAGCTAAAATGATGAACTGATCGCTCGGGCGCAATTTCTTATCCTGAAGGCGAAAACAGTTGCGCATGTTAATGACCGGGACAATCCGGCCCTGGACATTGATTATCCCGAGCACGATTTCCGGGGCATCGGGCAGGGGAGTGACCGCAACCGCACGCACAACGCGTTCGACCAAATCAAGACTAAGAGCGTAACGCTGCTCGTCAAGAGTAAATACAAGGAGCTGAGCGGATCTATTCACAGACCTATCCTCTATTATGTTTGTCACGAATCTATAAATAAACGCATTTCATTAACACTCTGGCATTATTCCACAATCCCGGATGCCAAATTTTTCCAAAAACTGACGCGGGGCCAGGAATATCGGTTTTATAATTTTTTTTCAGAATATCTCGCAGACGATCGGGCATTCTTAACGACATTGGAAATAACAAGCAGCCGATATGACTGATAAATGAATGATTAACTCTATTAATAATTCAACATTTTGCTATGAATAATAATCAATTGTTATGCTATGATGCTTTATATTGTAATGTCAAATATTTTTTTGTGGTGTGTGCACGGCCCTGTCAAAATTGATGAACTGACAGAAAATGAAGGCGTTGATATTGGGTAACAGGTGCTCATTCGATCCAAGCATATCGAGCCTTACATTTAAGAACGGCAGCCTTCCAGCTATTTTTTTATCTTTTTGTGATACTCCGTGTTCTTTTACATTGTATAACTCAATAAAATTGCATAAAAACTATTCAATATCAGGTTGTGATAGATCTCTTCTTGCAGTTTGCAAAATGACAGCAAGAAATTTAAATAGAGGCTGGATAATTCTCCCGTGGCAATCATCTCAATTCAGTACATTTTTACATCGGCGAACGGCTCTCAAGTGGTTTTTGACCTGCGTTTGGATAGCTGTACCCTTGATCTGCTTAATGATATCCCCTCCGAGTTGCCGGCTTGGACTAAACTTGAATTTCATCAATGCCCCCATTGCCCGCTCCTGAAGGCTGAGACTCCGCATTGCCCACTCTCGGTGCAGTTGATCAACATTGTCAAAGGCTTCCAGCATCTCTCCTCCTATGACCCCATACACGTTGAAGTCGTTACCCTGGAAAGAAAAGTCTCCCTCGAAACCACGGCGCAACGGGCGATCGGCTCCATAATGGGGCTGATTATTGCTACCTGCGGTTGCCCGCACACTACTTTTTTCAAACCCATGGCCAGGTTCCACCTGCCACTGGCCAGTGAGGATGAAACCATCTATCGGGCGGCAGCCAACTATCTGCTTGCCCAATACTTTTTAAGCAACCAAGGCCAGAAGCCTGATTTTGAGCTCAAAGGCCTCAAAAAAATCTATGAGAACATGCAAATCATCAATAACACCATTGCCAAAAGGTTGCGGGCGGCAACTGAAACGGATTCATCGCTAAACGCTATCATCCTGCTTGATCTTTATGCCAAGGCCATGCCCTATGTCATCAAGGAGGCACTCGAAGAGATCCGCCAGTTGTTCGTGCCGTTTCTTGTTCAAGGACAAACTATTGGAGTTTCAGAGAGCAGTTCATGAAAGATTTCGTCAGCAAACAATTTCTCGAAACCATGGTCGGCACCATGCTGGCCCCCCTTCTGGTCATCGATTCCCAGTATCGGGTCAGCTTTATGAACCGGGCGGCCCGTGAACAATTTAAATCAGATGACAAAGAAAATCGTAAATACTGCTACGAATTTTCACATAACACCAGCACCCCATGCTATGAGAACAATGAATTCTGTCCGGTCCGGGAGGTCTTTGCAACCGGCCTTCCTCAAAAAGTAATCCACCATCATCCCGGTCATAACGGCTTTGAGGAGGTTGTTGAGATTACGGCTGTGCCGGTAATAGATGATCAGGGCGTGGTGACTGAAGTTGTTGAGGTAATCCGCGACGTCACCAGTTACTCCATCTTATTCGACCAATTACGATTTTCCGAGGAGCGTTACAAAAATCTGCTGCAATCCACTCCGGACGCACTGGTTGTTACTGACGCGCTCGGCATTGTTGTGGAGTGTAACGCTGCAGTAGCGAAAGTCTTCGGCCATGCGCCCGATGAGTTGCTCGGCCAACCCATCACAATCCTTATGCCTGAATCTTTTCGAAAAAACCATCCCGTCCGAATGGCCGAGGCTGACAGGACCAAACGATTTACATTGGTCGGCAAAACGCTTGAACTCATTGGTCAGCATAAAAACGGTACGGCCTTTCCGATTGAGCTTTCTCTCTCTTCCTGGGAAGAAAAGGAACACCGGTATTTTGCCGCCATCATCCGGGATATCACTGAAACGAAAATACTGGAACATGCTTTGCTTCAGGAGAAACAGCTTCTGGAACAAACTCAGCATGAGTTGCGCGAAAAACATGAAGCCCTGGTCAAGCTCTTCAATTTTGTCGAGGTCGCCAAGCGGCAATGGGAGATGTCGATCGATTGCATCAAGGACATAATTATCCTGATTGATGACAACGATGCAATCATCCGAATGAATAAGGCGCTGGCAGCGTTGAGCGGCACATCTTACATTGAGGTTCTTGGCCGCAACTGGCGAAAATTACTTGAGGAATTGTTTGCCCTGCCGGCCGGCGCCTTGTTTGAAAACAGAAATGATCTTCGCCACGTCTCTTCCGGGAAAGAGTATGCTTTAAGCATCTACACCTACCAGGAAGATTCTATTGGATTTTCCGGCAAAGTCGTAAGTCTCCAGGATATTACCGAACAGAGACTAGTTCAGCAACAACTTGAGACTACAAACCGGGAGATTGAGGAGAACAGAGAAAAACTTAATAATGCCCTGAAGAATATCTCTACCCTGATTTTACAGGTAGCCAAGCAGGAGGATTTCAGCGTTCGCTTCGCAAACCCGCTTCTCCTGAACTGCTGGGAGGAGATGCACTGCGGCAAAAAAAATTGCCCGTGTTACGGAACCCCTGGTTCGCGTTGCTGGCAGACGGCCGGCACGTACTGCCGGGGCAAGGTGCAGGGGGCATTTGCCCAGAAATATAACGATTGTAATGCCTGCCGATTTTATCAACAGGCCACTGCTGATCCGATCATCGAGATCGGTGAACAGTTCAATAACATGATGCACATCCTCGATCAGAAAAATAAAGAACTGATTGTGTTGAATGATGAACTGAATTCGGCTGTGCAGATGGTCGAGATCAATCGCGATGAGCTGAGTCAGGCCTATTCGCAGCTTAAGTCAACCCAGAGCCAGATCCTCCAGCAGGAAAAACTGGCCTCGATCGGCCAGTTGGCTGCTGGTGTGGCTCACGAAATTAACAACCCGGTCGGCTTTATCTCCTCTAACCTTGGTACACTGGCCAAATATGTGGACCGGCTTAAAGGGTTTGTCGAATACCAGACCACCCTGCTGGAAACCCTGGGGGATCCGGAAAAACTCACAGCCCTTAAAGAAGAGCGGCAACATCAAAAAATCGACCGGATTCTCGAAGACCTGGCCGATCTGATCACGGAATCCCTGGATGGTACGGAACGGGTGCGGAAGATCGTGCTTAATCTGAAATCTTTTTCGCGGGTGGATCAGGCCGATCAGAAGATGGCCGACATCAATGAGTGCATCGAAAGCACGGTCAACATCGTCTGGAATGAACTAAAATACAAGGCCAAGGTCATCAAGGAGTATGGTGAACTGCCGCACACCCTGTGCTATCCCCAGCAGCTTAATCAGGTGTTTATGAATTTCCTGGTCAATGCGGCCCAGGCCATTGAGAAACAGGGAGAGATTACCATCCGCTCCTGGCTTAAGGACGGTTTTATCCATGTATCGGTACGCGATACCGGCAGCGGCATAGCGGCTCAGAACTTACACAAGTTATTTGAACCATTCTTCACTACCAAGGAGGTGGGAAAGGGCACAGGACTGGGATTGAGCATTGCTTATGACATCGTCAAGAAACATAACGGTGAGATCCTTGTAGAGAGCGAAGTGGGCAAAGGCAGCATATTTACAGTAAAAATCCCAGTATTGGAGAAAAACGATGCCTGAACAAGTGCGAATTCTCTGCGTTGATGACGAGAATAATGTTTTAAAGGCCTTAAAGAGGCTGTTTATGGATGAGGAGTATGAGATCATCACCGCTAATTCCGGGTTGGAGGGCTTGGCTATCCTCGAAAAAGAGCCCCAGATTCAGGTAGTAATTTCCGACTACCGGATGCCCGAGATGAACGGCGTGGAGTTTTTGCGGCAGGTTTTTGAGCGAAGACCGGAGACCGTGCGTATCGTACTCTCCGGCTTTGCCGATACCGCCTCGGTAGTCGGCGCCATTAACGAAGGGCACATCTATAAATTCATCCCCAAACCCTGGAACGACGATGAATTGAAAATAACCATCGCCAAGGCAGTTGATGTCTACTTCCTATGGAAAAACAATGAACGATTGACCAGGGAGGTGAAGGATGCCAATGAAGAACTTCTCTTGCTCAACGAACGGCTATCCAAGTTAGTAACTAAACGGACCGAGGAGATTATTTTTCAAGACAAGGTGATTGATCATACCCGGCAATTCCTCGACACCCTGCCCATAGGAGTCCTGGGCATAGACACAGATGGCACGATTGTGCAGTGCAACAGACGGGCGCTGGAGCTTTTAGAGGACAATAATAAGGGATTGCTCGGCTTTTCCGCCCAAGCGGCCCTGCCCCCTGAATTTTTTAAGATAATTGCGGCCGACTCCTTCAACCCGGGGAGCTTCAGCCGGATGGCCTGGAACGGCCGGGAGTTTATCGGCAAAGTCGCGACCCTGCCCGAGGGTAATAACGGTTTTATCGGCCTGGTGTTCGTTTTTGACCTGATGGCTTAGTGATCAGCCTTTACTGTCAATACAGCGGGCAAATGATGGTGCCAGCAGATCAAAGTCGTGCCCGGAGACACCACATCGCTCGAAATGGTCTCGCCATGTGCAGACGATTGCGCCAAGATGCCCGACAACGGCTCTCGCCTCTTTATCTGACAGGCCAAATCGTCCGGCATGGCTTAATGCATTATCGATTGTTGCCTCCCGGCCCTGCCCGCCGATTGACATGGCGAGCCGGAACTCACTGCCGACGCCGGCAAGAGTGGGTGTTGGAACAATATCATAGGCGGGCGAGAGGGCAATTTCGGCGGCACTGTTTACCAGAAAGCCGTGATTGCGGGGATGGTCGTCGGTGTTCCGCACCAGGATATTGAAGACCATCCGGCGATAAAGCTCCTGAATATCCCGAACCGCCATGGAACGGCGCATGGAGTCAGCCATCGCCGGATAATCCCAGCGTGGTCGATCCATTTCATCCCATTGCATGAAGGACAGGCCGCTAAGAAAGCCGCGCCTGAACCAGCCGGCCGCCGTCCTTTCCCGATCAAAGCGGCGGACGAGAAAAATATCCTGGTCGCCAACCGTAATAATTGCAATCTCGGGGATCTCGATGCCACACAAACGAGCCAGGCTCATGGTGGCGTATTCGATCCGCGGGATATTCAGGGAGTCTCCCCTTGCCGAAAACTTGGCAATCCACAGGGCATCGTTCCACTCCACGGTACATTTTGGACGCGCCCCACCCATGCTGCTGCCCTGACGGAGAAGTTGCAGCAGATGAGCATCGGCCAACTGGCCCGCCTCGATTCCGGCTGCGGCCTCAATGATCTCGGCAAGCTGATTGTAGTGGGGCGGTTGCAGAGCCGGCTCCGGGTCATCGGGCGAATGTCGGAAGTCAAGATTGCCTACCCGTGTTGCATTCGAGGCCAAAAGATAATCAATCTCCGAAAGGGCTTCCGGTGGCGCTTTGAGCTGAGCAGATATAACCATTCTCCCCCAATAGTCGGGAGATGCATCACGAAATGCCCCATAAATCCCACCGTTAATCAACACCTCGTACGGGCGTGAGCTCAGGCTTAAGCTGACAGGGTCGACAGGTAGGACATTGTCGCGCTCGATGTATTTGCGACCGTAAGCAAAGGTGCCAATCCGCAGGCCGTCGTCGTGGGTGAATATCCCGGCAGGTACGGCAACCGTTTCGTTCGGCAGGTAGATAAATATTGTGATTTTCCTGATATTCATGGCAGCGCGGCTAAAAATTCAAGTCGTTCAAACTTTCCGGGTTGTGAACCCGTTGCGGCAGACGTTGTCGTTCGCGAAAGATGCCGACGGTATCGCGTTCGGGGCTGGCCACCTCCAGCAGGTCTTTCTCAAGTCCAAGCACCCACAGGGCAGAAACGAAAATAGCAATCGATACCCCGGTATCGCCCTTTTCAAGACGAGAGAGGGTCTTACGGGAGATAAACATCCGGTCGGCCATCTCTTCCATGGTTATGGCCCGACGCTTTCTGGCGATCATGATCCGTTCACCCAGTTGGGCGATGGCATGGGCTACGTCAGGTGGAAGGCTGCTTGACATTAGATTATTTTGAGGCATATAGTACCCATTATAAAGTTTTATGGGTAATATATATCACAATTACACCACAGGTTCAAGGGACAAATCGTGATGTTAAATCAGCAGCTCGAAAAAAAATTTTTGGAGAAGGAGGCGTCATCAGGCTTGGCACGAGAAGGGAGGAAAACCCACCGACCCTGGTGCTTGAGATTGGTGATACCGGTCTCGGCATGACCGAAGCGGTACCAGTGAAGCAAGCCCAAAAAATTGGACTTTCCTTTGGATAACGCGTATATTATCAAAAAAAATGGCCCAGCATCTCAGAATTGATCTCTTACTCCAGCCTCTCTACGGAGAAACACCATGAGTCAACCCACTATACTCTTTGTGGATGATGAAAAAAATATTCTCAAAACCCTGCAGCGGCTTTTTTTAGATGATGATTATCGCCTATTGCTGGCAAACAGCGGCCAGGAAGCCCTCGATCTGATCCGGGGTGGCGAAAAGCCCTCGATAATCGTTTCCGACCAGCAGATGCCGGGCATGAACGGCGCCGAGTTTCTTGCCAAATCACGGGAGATTCTACCGGAAAGCATTCGGATGGTATTGACCGGTCATGCCGACATCACCGCTGCCGTGGATGCCATCAATGTCGGCGGAGTGCATCGTTATCTCATGAAGCCGTGGAACGATGACGAATTGAAACTGGCGATCCGCGACGCAGTGGAACGGTTCGATCTTACCTTGCAGAATCGGGAACTCACCAAACAACTCGTTGAAAAAAACAGAATGCTCGAAGAGTTGACCATAAATCTCGAGAAAAAGGTGGAAGAACGTACCAGAGAGCTGCAGATTGCATACCGAAAAAACCTGACATTAACCACTATCTTGCGGAAAAAACTTAAGGAACTGGAGGGCCGGGACCGGATACAGCAACATCTTTTGACCATGCATCCGCTCCAGGAGACCTTGAACACCGTTCTGGAGGTCATTATCGACGTGGTTGGCGCTGATACCGCTGCCGCTTATCTCAATGCCCCGGACGCCTCTCTCCTTGAACCGACTGCGGTTCAATCTGCACCGGTGGCGGAGGGAGGCCAGGCGATTGACGCTATCCCGGAGGAACAGATCAGAGAAATTTTTTCGACCGGCACACCCTGCTGCCTCAACTCGCTTCTCCATGCAAACAAACCTGGAGAACCGGCAATGATCCTCTCCCATCTGCTTGTGCCGGTGAAAGGCATCGACAGCCTCCTGGGGGTCATCACTGTGAGCAAACAAGGGCAACGGCCTCTTGCCGAGGAAGAGATACGAATTGTCGGCAGTTTTGTCCAGCAGGCCGCCATCGCCATTCATGACTCCCAGATGCACGGAAATATTTGCGCTCTGGGCTCCAGTCTGGATGATGTGCTGGCTAATCTTTGAGATTTGAGTCTCGATCAATTCGGTTTTACGGGGCCTGCATACGATGTTCCAGCACGATAAAAAAAATAAAGCCAGCCAATCTCTTGAAGAGATTTACCTGAAGATGACCGTAGGCGATACGGCTCAGCCCCCTGGCTATTCGACTGAGTCTCCCGATGCCTTTACTGCGCCGATCGATGAAGAAGCCGCGCCGGAGACCCTGGAGGTATTGATTGAGGACGACGGTATGACCGCTATTCTGCGGAGCCGTTGCCGAAAGCCGCAGGCGGTGCTGGCCAAGGACATCCTGCATCTCCTGGCAACATATGGCATTGTCTCCGGTATCGATTATGAGGCGGTTAACAGGGCCGCCCTTACTCTCAACAAAACCGGGGCGTTGCCGCCCAATTTCGTTGTGGCCCAGGGTGTACCGCCGGCGCATGCGGATGCACTTGTTTTCCCGGCATTGGAGAAACGAAGCGATCCAAGGACAGGGGAAACCCTGTGGTTTTGCGGTGGCCGATCTCTTGATTTCAAAGCTCTGAAAGCGGTCATGAAGGCCAAACAACTGCAGGATATCGCAGGAGGATCCTGCGTGGCAATGGCGGCAACCCCTTTTTACCCTCTTGCCACCTTGAAGCGTCATCCGGGCCACAACCCCGGCTATAATGTCTACGGACTTTCCTCTTCCTCGTCCGATGTTATCCTCAAGGATGGGGCAAACGTCCACTTCGATCCGGCAGATGGTTCTTATAAGTCCACGATTTACGGATATCTGCACATTGAGGATAATGTCATCTCCGTTCTGCCGCCGGTGTGGATCTCCCCGGATCAGATGAGCGCTTATTTTGTCAACCTTCCGCAGGCCGGACCAGCCAAAGCGCCGACCGTCGATCGGCTTCGCCAAGTCCTGATCATGGAAAATATCAAAAACGTTTGTATCCAGGATGAGGCTCTTAAACAACTTTGCGAAGCCCTGGAACGAAACGAGACGATTCCCTCTACCGTCTTGATTGCGAGCGGCTTGCCCCCTTCTCCGGGCATGGATGCAAAACTTATCTGCTTTTTCGATACAACCCCCCGGGCCGGCACTGTCCAGAAGGACGATTCCGTCGATCTGCGGGAGCGCAATCTCGTAGTCAGCGTCGAAAAGGGAAAGTTACTGGCGGAAAAGCATCTTCCCACCCAGGGGACGCCGGGCGAAACTCTGTTCGGCAAAAAAATCAAAACCGCCGACGGCATTGACAATATTTCGCTCACCACCAACGAAAACATCCAGCGGGAAACGAAAGAGGGCTTGATCAGGTACTATGCCAAGACCAACGGCAACATCCTTTTCAAGGATGGCCTGCTGGCTATAGTGAATGTTTTTCGGGTCTCAGGCGATGTGGACTACTCTACCGGCAACATAGACGTAACTACCGATCTGCTGGTTGAAGGATCGGTCAATTCCGGTTTCACAGTCAAGTCTGCCGGTGCCATACGTATCCGGGGGACTGCGGAACCCGGGGCTACCGTGATCGCCAAGGGTGATCTGATCGTAGAGAAAGGCATTGTTGGCGATACCACCAGAGTGATCACCCTGGGCAACCTGCAGACTTCTTATATCCATGACGCCGAGGTGATCGCCAAGGGCGACATTGTAGTGCAGAGCTATACCGCCAATGCCCGCATTCGCTGCGACGGGGCTGTTACGGTTTTGCGACAGTCCGGCAGCCGCCAGGGCGGCAAAATCATGGGAGGCCGCATCTCCGCCAGCAAGGGTATAACTGCCTGCACCGTGGGCTCTTTGGCGAATCAAAACACGGTCGTGGCGTTGCAGAATACTCCGGAAGACCTTCTTGCCTTAAGCAAACTCGGCAAAGAGATCGAAGCTTGCTCGGAAAACATCTTGAAAATGACCCGCACCATGCAACTCAGCTCTCTGGCTGCGGAACGGATTCAGGCGCTGATGGCCGCCTTGCCGCCGGAACGTCAGGAGTTCTTTAAAAAGGCCCTCGTGGCCTTGAACCAATTCATCAAACGCCGGGAAGCCCTTCAGCAGGAAGAAATCCGGATGAAGGAACATATGGAATACGAGCTTGGCGCGGCCACAATCCGGGTCTCCAGCGCCTTTATTCAAGGGAACATCGTGCAGATCGGCGACTGCAAGCTGATTGTCCCCGAAGATACCGGACCGGTTGTATTCCAACTCAAGGATGGCGTTATTACCTACTGAGGGACTCAGTTCTCCAGGGATTCGACCATCAACTGGTAATCGTTCTTTATGTTTTTCAATAATTTCGGCAAGTCCTGGGGGACTACGCCTATCTCCTCAAATACCTCCGACTTGATTGCCGGCACGGTCGGGTCCGTACTTGAACCGAGATGAAGCATTTTGGCAATTTTATTGCCGATAAAGGTGGCGATGGACAGAATCATCCCGGTTTGATCAGTATCTCCCCGGCTTAGATAGTTTGGATCGTGATGGTTGCTGACGGCCATGACATAGGCCGGCGGGAAATGCCAACTCTCAGCCATGATTGCTCCGACTTTCTGGTGATTGAATCCAAGGATAGACGTTTCCGCCTCAAATTGTCCCTTACCGGTTTCCTGCATCTGCCTGTACACTTCCTCCATCATCTTCGGCATCTGCTGGAATAGAGCAATCTTGCCCATGTCGTGCATTATTCCGCAGAGGAAGCCCATTTCCGCCAGCTCCTGATTTTTTACAGCCAGGAGATTCTTGACGGCAACGGCGCAGCCAAGGCTGTGATGCCAGAGCCCATTACAATCTAAAACCGTTTGAGCCAGAGATGTCCGTTGAAAAATGCTGGCCAGAGAGAGAGAGGTTGCCACGTTCTTTATGGTATTGATGCCGAGAATCGTTACAGCCCGTTCAACGGTATCAACCTGCCTGGAAAGACCGTAATAAGAGGAGTTGGCAAGCTTGAGCACCTTGGTTGCCAAGGCGGTATCCTTGGAGATGATCGATCCCAATGACTTGGCGGTAAAGGTCTCCAGGCTGAATTCTTTATTGATCTGGCTCGCGATGACCGGCTGGATCGGCAGGCTTATAAGCGCAGGATCTATTTGAGTCTGTTTCAACTGAGACATCCGTTGTCAGGTGGTTAATCTAATAACAACTTAACTAGACTTCGGGTTGCTTGCAATGAAAGTATTTTGGAAAGATCACCTAACTAATTTTGGTAGCCTAAAGTTTACACCTTGAATAGGAGATGTGTCAAGGGACAAATCACAAGAGCCATAACCACGCTTGACAAAATCTGCGTGCATTCGCACAATGTGTGATAATATTCAAATTATGCAATTTTAAAAAACCTAATAATGGCTAATGGAGCAAAAAATGAACAAGACAATTATTGCCAGATCAACTGGCTGTTTTATGTTATTCGTACTGGCAACAATTTCTTTTGGATTCAACTCTCCACCAGTATTAGCCAAAGATGTGCCGGTGCCGGTTTCCTTTGCCGATATTGCCGAAAAACTCGGGCCCACGGTGGTAAATATCTACACAACTCAAGTCCAGAAAGCCCGCAAAGTTGGCGAACCACCCCCTTTGCATAATAACGACATACCGGAGTTTTTCCGTCGTTTTTTTGATGTGCCCCGCGAAATGCCTCGCGAGTTCGATGAGCTCCAACCAAAGGATGAACAAAAAACCAGTCTTGGATCGGGCGTCATCCATACCGCAGACGGCTACATAATCACCAATTATCATGTGGTTGAAAACGCCGACACCATCAACGTCCGACTCACCAACCAGGAGGAGTTCGAAGCTAAGGTGATTGGCCGCGATCCAAAGACCGACATCGCGCTAATTAAAATCGAATCCAAATCACCGCTGCCATTTGTCGTGTTCGGTGATTCAGATGCCCTGCGCATAGGAGACTGGGTAATTGCCATCGGTAATCCTTTCGGTTTTGAGCATACGGTTACTGCCGGCATAGTCAGCGCCAAAGGGCGGGCCATTGGCGCCGGACCTTATGAGAATTTCATCCAGACCGACGCCTCGATAAATCTCGGCAACTCCGGCGGCCCGCTGTTTAACCTGGAAGGCAAGATGGTTGGACTTAACACCGCTATTTTCAGTCAGAACGGCGGCAATATCGGACTCGGTTTCTCCATCCCGATCAATATGGCAAAAAATATCATCAAACAGCTGAAGGAACACGGTTCAGTTACCCGGGGCTGGCTTGGAGTCATGATCCAGAATGTCGACAGTGACCTCGCCAAAAAATTCAGCCTTGAACGACCGATTGGCGCCCTGGTCGGAGAAGTCGTCCCTGACAGCCCGGCCGCCAAAGCCGGTATCAAAACAGGTGATATCATCATCAATTATCAGGGACAGGAAATTACCCAGATGAACGCCCTGCCCGCCATGGTTGCCCAGACGGCGATCGGCGCCAAGGAGGAGCTTGTCCTTATCCGCGATGGCAAGAAGATAACCGTTAGCATCGTAATCGGTAAACTGGAGGAGGAGAAAGTCGGCAACGAGCGTGAACAAGAGGAAGCAGCTCAGAAGCTGGGGTTGACCTTGCAGGAACTCACCCCTGAACTGGCCGGCCCTCTCGGACTTGATGAGAGCAAAGGATTGATTGTCGTCAATGTCCTGCCCAACACCCCGGCAGCCTTGGCCGGACTGCAGCGTGGTGATCTCATCATGGAGGTAAATAAAACTCCGGTCGTCAACCTGCCAACCTATAATAAAATTCTCAACGGCATCAAGAAAAACGAGAAGCTGCTACTGCTGATCAACCGCAACAAACACACCAGATATGTAGTGGTCAAAAATGACTAAACCGGGCAGGAATTACTCTGGCTGATCGCCTGGAGATGATCGAGTCTTTTAACCTCTTCGATAATTGGTTATAGACTCAATATTGCGTTGGAGATCAAATGATTCTACAAGTATTGAAAAAAGAAGGGAAATATAGGGTGGTATTGCCGGAAATGGGCAAGGAGACTTTTTATGATGCCATTCTAGAGGTCTGTGATAGTCCGATCTGCTCCTGCGGTGTCGTCGAAATGACTTTGACTCCGGTGTCGGTTGACGGGGAACCGATCCGGCAGGCACCGACCCGGTGCCTGCCGATTGATGTTATAGGCAGAAGATTGGGAGACATGAGTCGAAAAAAATATGCCGGCCAGGATCGTGATTTTGCCAAATCATTTATAAAGCAGATGGACGACGAAGATTTTCAGTTTCTATATATACGATATATTGCCGCTAAAAAATATCAGACCGACAAGGCTGCTCCGCACGAAATTGAGGCCATTTTCGAGTTCGACAAGATTGAGGAAAAAGGGCTGCTCACCACTTATAACGATATTTTGCCCTACGCTGATCAACTTGTGGTGGAGATAAACGGTGCAAAATGTCTGGTCTTTGATCAGTATTGTCTCAGGAATGGCTGTGATTGCACAGAGACCCACCTGAATCTGCAACTCATTAATGATAAACAGGTGGCCGACAGGGAAATCGGTGGATATTTTGTCGATTATTCGAAGAAGACATGGAAGACACCAAAAGAGCTGGTCTGCAAAAAAGGGTATATCGATTTAGCAACGGCCCGGCGGTGTATAGAAGAGCAGAATCCGACAATCTATGAGGTGATGAAGGAAAGGCATGGCCGGTTGACCAAGATATACAACCATCGTTATCAGCAGCAGAGCAGCCCGGATAACAGGCCGGCCCAAGGGCTCAATATCGGCAGGAATGAGCCCTGCCCCTGCGGCAGCGGGAAAAAATACAAAAAATGTTGCCTGGGGAAATAAGTCAGATCATCTATCGACAGTAAGGAAGAGACTCTCACATTCGGAGAATTATCATGAGCGAATACCAGCACTATGAATTTATGGCCTTGGACCATCCGCTTTCAGGCAAGTAGATGGAAAGGCTTCGCGAAGTTTTGACAGACCCATGCACAGCGTAGCGCTTTGACTAGGCTGCTTGACAAAAAAAGCTGCGGTGACGACAGATAAGTACATCCCGTCAGCTTCTCTCCCCCTTGATTTCTATTCAGTGCGGAAATACTTAGTTAGTAAAGTTGATTTTCCGTGTCATTTTATCCGGTTTTCTGCTATGTAGACATATTTAGTTTCAACCGGTTACGGTGAGCCAATACCTCATTCCAAGGAACCACCCATGCGCATAGAGGACATTACCCCCGGCAATTCCCTGACAGGTCTTGAGCCTTCGACCGTTGCCACGGTTATTGCGGTGGTACCCATTGCCGATGGTGCTGTTCAAGTTATCTACAAGACATCCGAAGGTGCTCTTAAAGATCGTCTACTAGGTCGGGCAGATGAGGTCAATATTGCCATCGCCACCATCGAACGACCCTGGTCATTCGATGGTGATGGTGAAGCATTCAAGCTCGCGGTAGAGGCCAAGCGTATTGACCTGGCTTTTCTGTTCGATCCGATGATGGCTGTTCACACCTCCAATGTTGATCCGCTCCCGCATCAGATCACCGCCGTTTATGAATCCATGCTGCCGCGCCAGCCTTTGCGTTATTTACTGGCCGATGATCCCGGCGCCGGCAAGACCATCATGGCCGGTTTGTATATTCGCGAACTGCTCATGAGGGCCGATGCCCGACGTGTCCTTATTGTAGCGCCCGGCAGTTTGGTCGAACAGTGGCGTGATGAACTCTTTGAAAAATTTGGTCTGGAGTTTCGCATCTTTTCTAAAGAACTCGAACTCTCTTCACCCAGTGGGAATCCCTTTGAAGACCACGACCACCTCATTGTCCGGCTCGATCAGATGTCGCGCAATGAAGAATCACAAGAGAAACTCTGCCTTGCTGCCTGGGATCTGGTAGTGTTCGACGAAGCCCACAAGCTGTCAGCTCATTTTTTCGGCAAGGAGATGAAACGCACCAAGCGGTTCAACTTTGCTGAGAAGATTGGCCAACACACCCGCCATCTTTTGCTGATGACCGCCACGCCTCATAACGGCAAGGAAGAGGATTTTCAGCTCTTCCTGTCGCTGCTTGACTCCGACCGTTTCTATGGCAAATTCCGCGACGGTGTTCACAAGGTGGATACGACCGACCTGATGCGCCGCATGGTGAAAGAAGAACTGGTGAAGTTCGACGGCACCCCGCTCTTCCCTGAGCGCAGAGCTTACACTGTCAACTATACAATGTCAGACATCGAGGCAGCTCTCTACGAATCTGTCACCCAATACGTGCAAACCGAGATGGGGAAAGCCGATCAGCTTGATGGCAAGCGCAAGGGATCTATTGGTTTTGCCCTTACTTCCCTGCAGCGCCGCCTGGCGTCCAGCCCCGAAGCCATTTTTCAGTCTCTCAAACGCCGTAAGGAGCGACTTGAGCGCCGTGTCCGTGAGGAGAAGTTTGGCATTCGCGGCCAGCAAGTCCTGGTTGAGACCCTGATTGACATTCCCGAAGATGATGATGATCTCAATGCCGAGGAGCAGGAAAATCTCGAAGAAACCCTGGTGGATCAAGCCACTGCCGCCCGGACAATCGCCGAACTGGAACAGGAGATTATCATCCTTCAGGGGCTTGAACATCAAGCCAGGGCTGTTGTTATCTCCGGGCAGGATCGAAAATGGGATGAGCTTTCACGCATCCTGCAAAATGAGCCTGCCATGCGCGATGCCGGTGGCCGGCTACGTAAGATCATCATCTTTTCCGAACACCGCGACACTCTGAACTACCTGCATCAGAAGATTGCCGGAGTAATGGGGAATAGTGACGCCATCGTTACCATCCATGGCGGTACTCATCGGGATGAGCGCCGCCGTTTACAAGCACTGTTCCGTTCCGACCCGGATGTCCGTGTCCTCGTCGCTACCGATGCAGCCGGCGAAGGTGTAAATCTTCAAAACGCCAACCTGATGGTTAATTACGACCTGCCCTGGAACCCCAATCGCCTGGAACAGCGCTTTGGCCGTATCCACCGTATCGGCCAGCAAGAGGTCTGTCACCTTTGGAATCTTGTCGCCAAGGAAACCAGAGAAGGTGACGTCTATTTCCGGCTGCTTGAAAAGTTACGGGTAGAAAGCGAAGCACTCAAAGGGCGCGTGTTCGATATTCTCGGCGAAGTATTCGAGGATATCAGCCTCAAAGACCTGCTCTTACAGGCAATCCGCTATGGTGATCAGAAGGAAGTCCGTGATCGTCTAAGTCAGCGGATAGAAAATGTATTTGACCACGACCATCTTCGCACGATTCTCGAACGTAATGCCTTGGCGCAGGAGAGCATGAGTGCTGAACGGCTCTTTTCAGTCAAAGAGGAGATGGAAAAGGCCGAGGCCCGCCGTCTCCAGCCATACTTTGTCCGTTCTTTCTTTATGAAAGCGTTTGCAGTATTGGGTGGTTCCATGCATCCCCGGGAGGCTGCCCGCTTTGAGATTACCCACGTTCCAGCCATAATCCGGGAACGTGACCGGCTGATCACGGGGCGCAACCGCCGCGAACTTTCGCCTGTGCTCAGGCGTTATGAGCGTGTCTGCTTTACTCGTGAAGCCGTCCGGCCACTTGATAAACCGGGTGTACCATTTGCTGCCATGCTTCATCCAGGGCACCCGCTCATGCTTGCGGTCAGTGATGTGCTTCTGGAACAATACAGCAACCTGCTCCGTCAAGGGGCCATCCTTGTGGATCCGGTTGACGATGGTGCAGAGCCCCATCTGCTCTTTTTGCTTACCCACGAGATCAAATCCGGTGACGGGCAGGTGCTCTCTAAACGGCTGCAGTTTGTGAAAGTTGCGCCTGATGGTTCCACATCTTTTGCCGGTTGGGCTCCGCATCTGGACCTGGAACCGCTTGCACCAGCCGACCGTCCTCTACTTGCTGATTTGCTGACTGCTCCCTGGATATGTGCCGACCAGGAACAACGCGCTCTGGCCCTTGCCGCTGCCACGCTAGTGCCGGAACATTTCCAAGAAGTCGCCGGACGACGCATTGCCCATGTTGACAAAACACTTGCTGCTGTTCACGAACGTCTTACCAAAGAGATAGCCTTTTGGTCAGATCGTTGGATCAAGCTCAAGGAAGATAAAGAAGCCGGAAAAGATGTGCGTCTCAACCTGGAGAATGCCCGTCGCACCGTTGCCGATCTGGAAGGGCGTCTTGAGGGAAGAAGGAAGGAATTGCAGTCCATGCGCCATGTTACTTCATCTACTCCGGTGGCGCTGGGTGGTGCGTTGGTGGTCCCTGCAGGGCTCATCAGAAAACTGCGCGGTGAAACAACTCTTGATGAGCCACCTGCCTTGTTCGGCGTTGATTCGGCAGCCCGTTCACGCATAGAGCAGATGGCCATGAACACCGTACGTTCCACTGAAGAGTCTCGTGGCTGCCGGGTGGTTGATGTCTCGGCCCAAAAATGTGGCTGGGATCTGACCTCCTACCCGCCTTTGGTGGGCAATAAGCAG
>Ga0208863_1000962_pt1 | contig 21325 bp, 19 predicted proteins | sample RifOxyD3_FD_184040 | JGI IMG/M metagenome (GOLD analysis project Ga0208863, IMG submission 184040) | Soil microbial communities from Rifle, Colorado - Rifle Oxygen_injection D3 (SPAdes) | ecosystem: Environmental > Terrestrial > Deep subsurface > Rock core/Sediment | place: Rifle, Colorado...
CACGGATCGCTTCAAGCGCAACCTTTGCCTTGAATTCGCCCGAGAAATTCTTACGTCGGCTTTCACTCATCTCCTGCTCCCTTTTTACGGCAGGCTACCATCTTAATTCACTGTCTGAAATTCGGGGTCCACTATAAATTGCTTCAGCTTGCTGTGCCCAGCGGACGGCAGTCTCACGAAGTCATTCGGGCGCAACTGCGGCTGCGCCATGCTGCTTTTAAACGCAAACCACCCAAAGGCACCTCAGAGCTGTTCATCAATACGCAACTACTTGCCGAGCTATTGCAGCTCAGCGACCTTGAACGACGATTGGTTGAGTTTGCGGCCCTGTCCGACCTGCATCGACGATTGCGTAGCGTGGTCAATGCCACTGTTCTAAATAGAACAGAGGAGTTAATCAGCGCACTCGCGATTGTGCTCGATTGCAGTGCAAACGAAATTCGTGAAGCACTGGAACGAAACAGCACACTGCTTAAAACCTCGTTGTTGTGTTGCAGGCGCAATGATTTCACTCAGGGCATGGTGTTGTCGGCATCTGAACGGTTGAGCGAGATACTGAGTCGGGTGTATCAGGATGAGAATGATTTGCTTCAGCAGTTTATTGAACCCGCCAGCGCATCCAATTTAACGGCAAATGACTATCCGCACCTCGCTGAGCAAATAGAGCTACTCACGCAGTATCTGAGTTCGGTCATTAAATCTTAGGCTGTGGGTGCAAATATTTTAATTTACGGGCCACCCGGTGTCGGTAAAACTGAATTAGTGCGACTGTTAGCAAGGCGAGTTGGCATACCGCTCTATCAAGTGCGTTCCAGTGAAGACAATTCAGGGGTAATCAGTGGCTTTGCCCGCCTGATGTCCTACTCAGTTAGTCAGCTAATTTTGAGTAATGTCGAGGCACTGATTCTGTTTGATGAGATGGAGGATATCTTTTCGGAATCGACAGTATTCGAGCGTGTTCGTTACGGACATAACGGCAAAGTGAGCAAGGCCTGGACCAATGAGCTGCTGGAGTCCAATCCCGTGCCTACCCTCTGGATTTCCAACGATGTCGCCCATATTGACCCGGCCTATCTACGGCGGTTCGATATGTCATTTGAAATTACGGTGCCGCCCGTCCAAGTGCGAAAACGCATTATCAGAAAACATCTGCAAGGTATGCGCCTTCCGTCACAAGTGCTCGACAAATATGCTCAGCATGCAGCGTTAACGCCCGCTCAGGTGGAAAAAGCAGCCAAGGTGTCAAGGATGATTGCTGAGCGTGGCGGCGACTGGAGCGAGACGTTTCAGCGTGTACTGGACAGCAGCATGACGCTGCTCAAGCAAACGGGCGCACCACATCGGCTTGAGTTAAACAGCATGCACTACCGGCTCGACTATCTCAACGCGGATTGCGACTTACCTCGCCTGATTGAGCAACTGGCTTTGGCTAAAGCGCCGCAGGGAGCTATCTGTTTTTATGGTGCGCCAGGTACAGGCAAAAGCGCCCTAGCGCATTACTTGGCTCATGTATCCGAGCGTCCGCTATTAGTCCGGCGTGCGTCGGACATTCTGAGCCCCTATGTCGGTATTGCCGAACAAAATATTGCAGAGATGTTCAAGCAGGCCGAACAGGAGAAATCAATTCTGCTGCTCGATGAGGCCGATACATTTCTGGCGGAGCGCAAAGGCGCAAAGGCTTCGTGGGAGGTCAGCCAAGTGAACGAGATGTTGACCCAGATGGAGAGTTTTAAGGGGTTATTCATTTGCTCGACCAACTTAATGACCAGGTTGGATGAGGCATCACTGCGCCGCTTTGCACTGAAGATTCGCTTTGACTATCTCAAACCAGAGCAGCGATGGCAACTGTTTCAAGAGCATATCGGCAAGCGTGCGCCACTTGACGACGTTCGTTGCCGTGCTCAACTCAACAAAATGAACAACCTAGCGCCCGGTGACTTTGCTTGCGTGCGCCGTCAGGCCGCGTTGTTTAACGAAAAACTGACTCCAGAGAAGTGGCTAGCCCGTCTGGAGCAGGAATGCAGGGTTAAGCCAGAACAAGGAGGACGCGCCATCGGATTTATGTGACAGGTATCGAGTGCTGCGACAGGGTGTGGCAGGCACTTACTCAACTTAATTTTTAAAGGACAAATAATGAAAGAACTCGTGGTTGACTATATACAGAGCATCTTGAGCGACGTGACCCATGATGTGCGCTCAGGAAGGCGATTAATTGCACTGGTGGGCATATTGGGACAAGGCGGCGTGCCGGAGAATGTGCAGGCTGAAACATTGAAGCTCAGCAAGTTTATTGTGTTACGGGAGATGTTTGCCGCACTGATTGAGCCCATCTCGTCGTTTGCTAAAAAGCGCGAGATGATGCCGACGGATAGGCAGATAGCCCCATCGGAGATTGATTTTACACAGCTGTTTCAGCAACTCAATGAAACACGAACGCAAATCGCCGAGTACAGCGCAATTGATTATCCGGTGATGGTCTCTTGGGTGATTACTCAGGCCCGTGCGCAGAAGTTTCTAAAAGGCCGCTGAGGCTGCCGCGCCCCAGGCACGCGCCAATGCCTGACAATTTTACTTGGACAGATTATAAATTCATGGCAGGGAGTTTGAATCATGCAAAACCAACAACCTGAAAATACCCCTGCAACGGCCAGGATGGACGCACAAAATACCCATTATGCGATGGCAGAAAGCGTTGTGCTGGGCGGTTTATTACGTACAGAAAACACACTGACTGTGCTGGCCGTGCTGCTGACGGAGGACGATTTCTACCTGAGCGCCCATCGCCTAATCTTCAATCAGATATTGCTGCTCAGACAATCCTCAAAACAGCATGATTTGCTGGCTGTCGCCGAAGCGTTGGAAATTGGCGGGGAGTTAGGCCGGATAGGCGGACTGGGATATTTGAACACCTTGATTGCAGCGTTGCCCAGTGATGCCGACATTCAACAGTGCGCTGTCATTTTGCGTGAGCGGCTGGTCTCACGTAGTACGCCGATACAAGTGGATGAGGATTTGCAGGCCTGGGCTGCCTTACTGTCTTTACAAGCACGTGAGCGTACCCAAAAAAATCTGTTGAAAATAACCTGTGCAGAGCTGTCAGCAAACGTAATGCGGGCCTCGAACGTCACGGCAGCTGAGTTGATTGATGCGGCTATCGCCAAATTGGTCAAACTCAAGAATCGACCCAATTACCGAGATGAGCGGTAAGCGATAAGCGATAAGCGATTTTACATCGCGACCCCCTGTAGCACTCAGCGACTGCCATCAGGCAGATTATTGATTCCATGCACCAGACCGCAATCGAGCCAGTTCATCGGCAGGACTTCCTTCGTCTGTCGTTTGCGCATGGTGTAGCACACACGACCTTGGGATAACGGTGCTTGGCTGTTGGTAAGAATCGTTACCAACAACTGACACCTCCCCACCCTTCTTACAAAAAAATACTGGAGAAATTCATGAACGCAACCAACCACGAACTCAACAACACTCAACCGACCGAAGCCCAAGATGCGCCGTTAACAGATGCCGTCGTCGAACTTATTGGTAAAGACGGCAATGCCTTTTTAATCATCGGGCTGGTGTGTCGCGGAATTCGCAGCAGTAACCGGCCTGAACTTGAAGAGGCGTTTATGGCTGACGCGATGTCAGGTGATTATGACCACCTGCTACAAACCTGTATGCGTTACGTCACGGTGGAATGACCATGACCAAGTCTTCCATAGATGCCCGATATAACGTGCGCAATCTGTCGCCGCAAGTGCGTGAGTACTTGCAGGCATCATTGTCGCCCAACACACGGCGTGCGTACTCAAACGATTTGGCGCATTTTTTAAAATGGGGCGGACGAATACCCGCCAGTCCAGCGCGGGTCGCCTCATATCTGGCTGAGCATGCGAACAGCCTGTCGTATGCAACGCTCAGTCGCAGGGTGGTCGCGATTGGGCGAGCGCATACGATGAAACGGCTGCCATCACCGGCACATTCTGAAATGGTGAAAGCGACACTGCACGGTATTCGGCGCACGACCGGTACGGCACAGCGCCGGGTGACACCTGTACTACTGCATGACGTGCGACAGATGGTCAAAGGGTTGCAAGGCGTTAAGGGGGTACGGGATAGCGCCTTGCTGCTTATCGGCTTTGCCGGTGCCTTTCGTCGCTCAGAGCTGGTTGCTATTCAGGTGAGTGATGTTCAGTTCGTTGACGAAGGAATGGTGATTCGATTACGTCGAGGCAAGACCGACCAGTCCGCGCAAGGTCGTGACATCGCGATTCCGCATATGCGCGGACGATTCTGTCCGGTTAAGGCGGTAGGAGCATGGCTGGCGTGTTCAGAGCTAACGAGCGGTGCGCTGTTTCGAGGCGTGGACCGCTACGGGCATGTGACTGAGCATGGTTTAACGGCACAGTCGGTGGCGTTGATTGTAAAACAGCGTGCTGCGGCCATCGGGCTTAATCCAGCCCACTATTCAGGACACAGTTTGCGCGCCGGATTCGTGACCAGTGCCGCCAAGGGTGGCGCGAGTACATGGAAAATCTGCCAGCAAACCGGACATCAATCGGAAGCTGTCATGCAACGCTATATCCGAGACAGTCATCTGTTTACTGACAACACGCTCGGCAAGATGCGGTGAATGTCACGCAACGTCATTCGTACATCTCAAATCCCATCAACGCCCCAGTCCAGGTCACTCCTGCTGGGGCGACTTCATTAAGGAATCCATCATGAAAGATATTTACGCCGAAGTAACAAACAGTATCATCGCTGCGCTCGAACAGGGAACCCCGCCTTGGGTATGTCCGTGGCAGGAACGGGCCGAGATGCCGCGCAACTTAGTCAGTGGCAAGCCATATCGAGGCATCAATGTACTCGTCCTGTATGGCGAGGTCATGCAACACCATTATGAAGACAATCGTTGGTTGACGTTCAAACAGGCGTCAGATATAGGTGCGCGTGTCCGCAAAGGAGAGCGCGGCACGTCAATTGTGTTTTACCGAATACGGGAAGCCGATAAGACACGAGCTGATGGCAGTGACAGTGAAGTTGAAGGCGCTCGTCGTATCCCGCTGCTAAAAACGTTCACGGTATTCAATGTAAGTCAGCTGGAGTCTGTGCCGGAACGCTATGTCGAACGCCCTATTGTGGAATGGCAACCGGTTGAAGCTGCTGAGCGTGTTATCGCACAGTCGGGGGCGACTATACAACACGGCGGTAATCGCGCCTTTTACCGGCCAAGTGATGACTTGATTCAGTTGCCGCCGCTCACGTCGTTTGCGAAGCCTGAGGACTACTATGCGACGGCACTGCATGAGCTATGTCATTGGACTGCCCATCCTCGTCGACTCAATCGCCCGCTGACAGGGCGTCAACAGATTGAGGCATATGCTTACGAAGAACTGATTGCTGAGATTGGTGCCGCATTTTTGTGTGCCCACACTGGGCTGTCAGCTCGTCTGGAGCATGCGTCATATATCAGTAGTTGGCTGGATGCACTGAGGCGTGACAAGCGATTAATCTTTGTGGCGGCAGGCGCTGCTCAGAAGGCGACAGATTTTGTACTCGGTTTTGCAGCAGTCGACGTTGAGGCTGCGTGAACAATACAGTCTCTATTGAGCATATCGTAAAGGTGAAGAATTCTATGGTTATGCGGCTAGACCAAGAAACAAGTGCAGTTCGTTTCAATTGGTATCACTGAATCTCATGCGAAAGTGTCACCAAAAGTGTCACCATTTGATCGGTGGAATGAACAAAGGGCTAGGCATCTCTGCCTAACCCTTTGATTTTACATCCGAATATGGTGCGCCCGGAGCGATTCGAACGCCCGACCCCTTGGTTCGTAGCCAAGTACTCTATCCATCTGAGCTACGGGCGCATGGTACATCTATTTACTTCGTTGCTTCCAACAATCCGAGCATTATAACGTTTAAAATTTATTTTGCAAGCATTTTGGCGGAGAAGGAGGGATTCGAACCCTCGATTCAGGTTATCCCCGAATGCTCCCTTAGCAGGGGAGTGCCTTCGACCACTCGGCCACCTCTCCGAACGCGGCGCATAGTATGACAATCACCTATTCACGTCAAATCATTTATGAATATTTCTTAATTATTTTCGACATCAACGGACAACTGGCATCGAACAAATCGAAAAATATTACAAAATAATTCATAAAATCAGTAAACTACAAAATGCGATTGAAAGTTCAGACAAAGCGCACACATTTACAGACATACCCCCTCCGCCACAACCAATTATTCGCAAAAAGAAAATAGGCTTTTGTCTCACATACTGGGATAATTACGCATGAACGATATTATACAAAACCCATTCTCGGCTCCGGAAGATTCCACCGGACGCTCTTTTAATGAACTTCCGCTGTCAGCGGGCTTGCAAGCCACCTTGCGGCAACTTGGCTATTTGAGCATGACACCGATTCAGGCAGCCAGCCTGCCGATCACCCTCGCGGGCAACGATCTAATCGCACAAGCAAAAACAGGCAGCGGCAAAACAGCAGCTTTCGCACTCCCCTTGCTCACTCGATTAAATCCACGCCGCTTTGCCGTGCAAGCCATGGTGCTGTGCCCGACCCGCGAGCTGGCCGATCAGGTTACTCAGGAAATCCGCCGACTGGCCAGAGCTGCTGACAACATCAAGATCATGACACTGTGCGGCGGCTCCACTATGCGCCCGCAGATCGCCAGCCTGGAACACGGCGCACATATTGTCGTCGGCACGCCAGGACGCATCATGGATCATATTGAACGAGGCACACTGGACCTGAGCGCACTCAACACACTGGTGCTAGACGAGGCTGATCGCATGTTGGACATGGGCTTTTATGAGGACATGGCCTATGTAGCTAAACGCTGCCCCGCCAATCGTCAAACGCTGATGTTTTCAGCCACTTACCCGGACGGGATTGCCCGCCTGGCTCGCCAATTTATGCGCAATCCGCACGAAGTCAAACTGGCGGAACAGCATGAAAGCGGCAAAATCCGCCAACGATACTATGAAGTCTCGAACGAGGAGCGCCTGCAGGCGGTCGGTGCCCTGCTCCGCCACTACCGACCCGTCAGCACGCTAGCGTTTTGCAACACCAAACAACAATGCCGCTCGCTGCTCGAAGTGCTGCACGCCCAAGGTATTTATGCTTTGACCTTGAATGGTGATATGGAACAAAGAGAACGCGACCAGGTATTAATTCAATTTGCCAATCGCAGCTGTTCAGTTCTGGTAGCCACCGATGTGGCTGCACGCGGCCTCGATATCACACAACTCGAAGCGGTCATCAACGTCGATGTGACGCCTGATCCAGAAGTCCATGTTCATCGTATCGGGCGCACCGGACGCGCCGATCAAGATGGCTGGGCACTGTCGCTATGCGGACCTTCCGACCGGCAGCGCATCATCAGCATCGCCAAACTAACTGGCATCACACCTGAATGGCACGCGCTCTCCGAACTCAATGACGAAGATGAAGCCCCGCTGACACCACCCATGGTGACCTTGCAGATCTTAGGCGGACGCAAGGAGAAAATCCGTGCAGGCGATGTATTGGGCGCCCTCACCGGCGATGCCGGGTTTACCCGCGAACAAGTCGGCAAGATTAATGTAACCGACTTCTCCACCTATGTCGCCGTGGTGCAAGCCATCGCAGGAGAAGCTGTTCGCAAACTGTCAGCCGGCAAGGTAAAGGGGAAAAACGTCAAGGTTAGATCTTTATAACATATTGATTAATTTGAATTAATATCTAATTTTTGCAAGGAAGTTCGCGCCCCCATGATCACGACAGGCGGTATCAGGAACAACACAGCAGCAGGATGCCTGCACAACGACACAAGGCGAAATAGACTCAGCCGGTTGCTGTGCTGCGCATCCTTATAGTAAGCTCCACCCTCATTCACTCACAATTAAACCAATAATGTCGGGAACAGCGTTTGTATTGCATATCGAACCGGGTGCGGATTGCGCCCACGAAGTGGTCGAGCAACTCTCTACCTGTTCAGCTACGCTGGTACACCGCACAGTTAACGATGCAAAGTCACTGCATGCCGCACTCATTGAACGTGACTGGAACGCGATTTTATGCAACCAGAATGAACTGACAGAATCGAGCGCATTGCATTCCTTTCTCGACAGTCTGCCGGGCATGGCCTGTCAAATTTTTCTGAATGCCAAGGGAGTACTCACCTTCCCTTATGTCAGCGAAGGCTGCTTCGACTTGCTGGGCATCACACCGCTGGAGCTTGAACAACGACCTCAACTCCTGCCCGGCCGCTTGCATCCGGATGACGCACCCTCTTTCTATCAACTCATGCGTTCATCAGCCGCCAACGCAACGCCATGGAATTGGGAGGGCCGCATCATCCTGCCACCCGAGAGTGAAATAAAATGGGTTAATTTGCGGGCAAAGCATCGCCAAACCGATTCGGAAGGCACCGTATGGAAAGGCTTCGTCGTCAATATCACCCAAAACAAGCTTGCCGAAATCAAGATTAAGCACTCAGAGCAGCGTCTGCGAGAACTCTCTTCCCACATTGAAACCATCAAGGAAGAGGAACGTACGCGCATCGCCCGGGAAATTCACGATGAGATAGGCATGCTGCTGACCGCGTTAAAAATGGATTTATCCTGGCTCACACAGCGTTTACCCACAGACAATCCCGCATTGCAGGAAAAGACTCTGGACATGGCGAATCTGCTCGATACAGCAGGAAAAACCGCCAACAATCTGGTCCACAGCTTAAGACCCGGCTTTCTGGACTGTTTTGGTATTGTTGCGGCGATTGAAATCGAGGCGAATGAATTCACCAAGCGTACCGGCATCCCCTGCAAAATCATCAAGGCCAGCGACAACATTGACGTATCCGATGAGCAATCCATCACGTTGTTTCGGGTTTTTCAGGAAACACTCACCAACATCATGAAACATGCCACCGCACAACAAGTGGACGTGGAAGTACAAATCATTAACAATGAACATTGCTGCGATCCGCTTCGCGGGCAAAAATGCATCGAACTCATCGTCTCGGATGACGGAAAAGGCTTCGACGATGCGGCGCGCAACAAACCGCGCTCCTTTGGCTTACGCGGCATTCAGGAACGAATTGGCCAGCTGGGTGGTAAAGTTAAAATTTCCAGCAAACCTGGCGCGGGCACACAAATTGCTGTAAGCCTTCCCGTAACAAAAGAATAACCTATTGATTTAAATATAACTTATGACAGACATTCTGGTAGTTGACGATCACGCCTTAATCCGCAAGGGATTAAAACAACTGCTCGAAGACAGTCAGGATCTGAAGGTGACCGGCGAGGCATCGACGGGTATAGGCGCAATCAACATGGTACGTGCCCAGCATTTTGATTTAATGCTGCTGGACATCAACCTGCCGGACAAACACGGCATAGACATCCTCAAACAATTCAAGTCTGAACAACCGGAACTTAAAATTATCGTTTTAAGCATGTATCCGGAAGACCAGTATGGCGTGCGCGCCCTCAAGGCCGGCGCAATGGGTTATATCAACAAACAAGGCGCTTCTGATACGTTGATCACCGCGATACGCCAGGTGCTCAGTGGCAAGAAATACATCAGCGAAACGCTGGCCGAACAACTCCTCAACAATCTGATCGGCGAATCACAAGAGCTTATGCACCAGAGTCTGTCAAATCGCGAATATCAGACCCTTTGTTTAATGGCTTCTGGCAAATCGCTGAGTGACATTTCCGAAATCATGATGTTAAGCCCAAAAACGGTGAGCGTGTACCGCAGCCGCATGTTAGCCAAGATGGGTTTTTCCAACAATGCCGAGGCCATCCACTATGCCATCACACACCACCTGGTCGAATCACAAGATTGAAATTAACTTGATTTACGCTCGCAATTCGCTGCGCTAGCCCTGAGCAAATGCGGGATAATGAACCCCTCCAGTCAACTCTCCAGAGATTGAGTCATGAACAACACCAACCCATCTGAACTTGCGCGCGAAACGTTAAAATTGCTGGCGCAGCGCAGACTCCTGCCCACGCCAGACAACTACAGCAAAATCTACACGGAAATCAGCGGTTCAAACGCGCCCGAGAGCAGTGGCGCCGAGAAGGTACTGAAGAGTGTCGCTGAACATCTGCTGTTATCTGACAAAGCAGCCGCCAGCGGGATGGCACTTAAAAGAATGCTGACTGAAGGAAAATGGGAACAGTGTTATAAAGAAATTGAAAAAATATTGCCTAAGGCGGAACAAAAAAATGCTCCAGCCCAGAGCTGGCCGGTACTCATCCGTGATTTATTGCGTCAACTCGAAATTCCGCACAAGGGTCTGACCGTTACGCGCAAAAAAGAAGGGCTGGAAACCGTACTGACGCGCTTTACCGCCAATCCGGAAATTTTGTACGAAAAGCTGGGAAATTTGGTACGTTCCTGGTCAGAATCCCCGGCTGCGGCCAATCTGGTCGAATCAACACCCGAGATCCCCCCTGTTGCAACACCGCCACTCACAACAGCCGCCAGCCAGCCCGCACCAGGCGTTCCGGCTGGCGCGCCGGTTAGCACAGCAGCAATCGTCGCCCCGGCTGATGAGACTTCAGCCGAAATGCTCGGAAAACTCACCGAATTATTAGCTCAAACTCTGGAGAGCACCCTCAGCGCACAGCCGGAGCTGGCCGATGAGGGTAACAAACTGGCCGCGCAGATTCGTCAAATCACCACGATGGATCAGATCACCCAACTGGCCAGGCAGCTCAGACAATTTTGGCTAAAAGTTGAATTGCGCGGCGGTGACAAGATCAAGATCCACGAAGGCGTGCTTCGCCTGTTACGACTGCTGGTCGAAAATGTCGGTGAGATGGTGGAAGATGAAGACTGGCTGCACGGACAAATCAAGACCTTGCATGAAATCATCGGCAATCCGATCGACAGGCATGTCATCGCAGATGCCGAGCGCAGCCTGCGTGAAGCGATCATTAAACAAAGCATGCTGAAGAAGAGTCTCACGGATGCAAAATCCACGCTGAAAAACCTGATGGCGACCTTTATCGATCGTTTAGGCAACATCACTGTCAGCACAGGCGACTATCACGATAAAATTGAAGGTTACAGCCAGAAAATTGCTCACTCGAACAATCTCAGCGAACTAGGCAGTTTACTCAACGACATTATGCAGGACACGCGCGAAATACAGGCCAGCGCCTCTCGCACCCACGAAGAATTGCTCGATTCGCGCAAACAGGTCGAAGAAGCCGAAGCCAAGATTCAGGAACTCGAAAAGGAACTGGCGCAAGTGAGCGAACTGGTTCACCAAGATCAACTCACCGGCGCCTTAAACCGGCGCGGCATGGATGAAGCCTTTGACCGCGAAACCAAACGCGTTGACCGCAGCCATTTGCCGTTATGCGTGGCGCTGCTGGACATCGATGACTTCAAGCGCCTGAACGACACCATGGGGCATCAGGTCGGCGATCAGGCGCTGGTCCACTTGTGCGCGGTCATCAAAGAGGCATTACGCCCTTCGGACTCCGTGGCACGCTACGGCGGTGAAGAATTCGTCATCATCTTGCCGGAAGTTGCTCTGGAAGAGGCAGCCAGCACGGTGGAGCGTCTGCAACGCGAGCTTACCAAGAAATTTTTCCTCCATGAAAATGACCGGGTACTGGTCACCTTCAGCGCAGGCGTGGCACAACGCGCAGTCGATGAACCGCAGGATGAAGTCATAGGCCGTGCGGACAAGGCGATGTATCAGGCTAAACGCACCGGAAAAAATCGCGTCGTCATCGCGAGGTAAATCAGCAACAAGGCAACTTCTTAAATTGGAACCCCCTGTTACACAGCAAGCTGCAACATTTTTTAAAAAAGTACTAAAGTTTTATTTCCCTGCACCGATAACAAAAACAACGGCGGTTAATTAAGCCAGCAATAAACGGCAAACCAAAGTAAACGGCAATGGAGCCGAAAATCGATACTACTTAAGGAGAATTAAAATGCCCTCATTTATCAATACCAACCTTGCCTCCCTCAATGCTCAACGCAACTTGAACCAATCGCAAGGTGCTCAACAAACAGCGCTGCAACGTCTGTCCTCCGGTTTGCGCATCAACAGCGCTAAAGACGATGCCGCAGGCATGGCGATTTCCAGCCGTATGTCTTCACAAATCAACGGTACAACTCAAGCCGCACGTAACGCCAACGACGGAATCTCTCTGGCTCAAACGGCTGAAGGCGACCTGAATCAAATCAGCACCAACTTGCAACGTATGCGTGACCTGTCCGTACAAGCGGCCAACGCCACCAATTCCGCATCCGACCGCGCGGCTTTAAATGCCGAAGTTCAATCGCTGGTTCAGGAAATCGATCGCGTATCTTCTAACTCATCGTTCAACGGCGTTAAACTGCTGGACGGTTCGTTTACCGCACAAAACTTCCAGGTCGGTGCGAACGCCACCGCTGCTGACAGCATCCAACTGGCTATTTCTGGCGCCAGAGCCGCACAACTGGGTGCAGCCGGTGGTGCAAACTACAGCGCTGCAGTCTCAGGCTCCGCCACCATCAGCGGATTAGCCGCCGGCTCGCTGACCCTGAACGGCGTTGCCGTAGGCGCATCCACAGTAGGTGTAGGCCCAGGCCAAAGCGCAGCGAGCGCGTCTTCTATCGCAGCTGCCATCAATGGCACCACACCGACCTCAGGCGTAACCGCTACTGCCGTTGCTGCCTCTACAACCGGCTTGGCTGCCACAACATTCACTGAGATTCCTGCCAATTCTTTCTCCGTCAACGGCGTCTCCGTCGGTGCAGTAACCGCAGGTGGCGCAGCTGCCGGCCAAGGTGCTAACGTCGCAGCAGCGATCAATCTGGTTTCTGCACAATCCGGCGTTACCGCAACATCGGATGCGACGACAGGCAAGGTCACCCTAACCGCCGCCGATGGCAGAAACATCAACCTCACGGCCAACACTAGCGTTGTAGCGGGAACGGTTACCGGCTTTTCAACTGCCAGCATGGTTGCCGCAACAGGCTTCGATGCCACCTTAAGCGACACGGCGGTGGGCATAGCTGCCGCCACATACGCTGCAGGTGTACCGGCCAGCTTAGTCGTTAATGGTGTAACTGTAACGGGCGTTACAGGAACCTCGATTCTTTCCTCGGCACAAAACTTTGTCGCCGCCTTTAACACACTGTCCGCGGCTGCCACCTTCGGTCAGGGGATATCAGGCATCACCGCCTCGACCGACACTAACGGCATCATAACCCTGAATTCCAATGGTTCCGTAGCAAGTATCTCTATTAGTAGTGGCGCGGCATCAACCGGGTTCACGCAAGCAGCAGCAGTCTATAAATCACAACACGGCTCAGTGAATCTCACCAGCACCAACGTCAATGGCCTAGTAGTTGGCGGTACAGTGGCCAACGGTAGTTCGAGCATAGACGGGCTAACCAGAACCACGACAGCCGCCACCACCTCGACCTCGAACATGACCACCATCTCGATGGTGAACATATCGACAGCCGCAGGAGCGAGCGCTGCGCTGAACACCATTGATGGCGCGATCGCCACGGTGAATGCTTCGCGTTCCGCGCTGGGTGCGTATCAAAATCGTTTCTCCTCGGTGGTATCCAGTTTACAAACCACCACGGAAAACATGACCGCCTCACGCAGCCGGATTCAGGATACTGACTTCGCCGCAGAAACCGCATCGCTGTCACGTGCGCAAATTCTGCAACAAGCAGGTACCGCGATGCTGGCTCAAGCGAACCAGTTGCCTAGCCAGGTGATGACCTTGCTGCGTTAAGCGTAAACTTCCGGCCGATCATTGAGTTTAACGACCGGCCGGAATTTTTGAGCGGGCATGGCAAGTATTAGCAGTTTACCGATAATACCCGCCATGTCCGTTTTACACTTCCACCCGCGGCGGAAGAATAAATTCACGATGTGATGTCAATATTTACGAGAGGAGAGGCAAAATGCTCATCCAAAATTTAAGTGCCAATGTAGTGCAGGCTCCCCAGCCCGCACGCCAGGCAAGTGAAAGTACCGCCATACCCGAAAGCGCGACGACAACCCAGGCCATGACCGAGAAACCGGTACCGGCCGCGCAATTGCAAAATGCTGTGCAAAATGCCAATCAGGCCATGCAATCGTCTAACCGCGATCTGGCTTTTAGCGTGGACACAGAAACCAAGCAGACCGTGGTCAAGCTGATGGATACCAAAACCGGTGATGTGATCGGTCAGTTCCCCACCCACCAGATGCTGGAAATTTCAAAGGCTATCGGTTTGATGCAGGAACAGTTGCAACAGGCTTCATTATCAAAAACACCGGCACAAAGCACCCCTGGCACACAAGGCATGCTCATCAAACAACAGGCTTAATAGACTTAAAACCCACGGGCTTAAACATCGAGAACGATCATGGCAAGCACAACAACCGTCACCTCGGCAGTTTCAAGCAATCTGGACGTCAATGGTCTGGTCACGCAACTGATGACCGCCGAGCAGATACCGATTACCAAATTGGCGACCAAGACGGCCAGTTATCAGGCTAAACTGTCCGCCTTCGGCACCATACAAGGCGCGATGGCCAGCTTTCAGACCTCAGTTTCTACCCTGAGCAATGCAAGCACGTTTCAGACCGTGACCGCAACCGCTTCAGACAGCACCGTCCTTTCAGGCTCAGCCTTGACCAGCGCCGTACCGGGAAGTTACTCCATCGAAGTATCCAGTCTGGCGCAAGCACAAAAACTGGTCGCCAACGGTCAAAGCAGCGTATCCAATGCCATAGGAACGGCGACCTCAACCACCCTGACTTTTGATTTCGGCACCATCGCGGGTACCGTCACGAACGGAAAGTACGACACCGGCGCCACTTTTGTTTCCAACGCCAGCGGCGTCAAGACGGTCACCATAGACAGCAGCAACAACTCGCTGCAAGGCATGCGAGACGCCATCAATGCCGCCAATATCGGCGTGACAGCCAGCATTATCAATGATGGCAGCAGTTCGCCTTACCGTCTGGTGCTCAGCTCCGCCAACATGGGAGCTGCGAACAGCATGAAAATTTCCGCCAGCGGCGACGCCACGGTCAGCGCGCTGTTAGCCAATGATCCCACTGCCGGCATTGCAGGGCAAAATTTAACTGAGTCTGTCACCGGACTCAGTGCAAATTTAAAAGTCAACGGCATCGCGATCACCAAAAACTCGAATACCATCATGGATGTCATACCGGGCGTAACACTCAACCTGAGTAAAGTCAGCACCACCCCGGTCACCATGACGATTGCGCAGGACACATCAGCCACCAGCAAAGCGGTCAACGATTTTGTCACCGCCTACAACGCACTGAGCAAAAGCCTCACCGATGTTTCCTCCTACAACCCCTCGACGAAGGTGGCGGCTGTTTTACAAGGAGACGCAACGGTGCGCAATCTGCAAGCCCAATTGCGCAGCGTCTTGAACACGTCCGGTGCAGGCTCCATCACCAGCCTGTCGCAAATCGGCGTGACCTTTCAGCGCGACGGCACGCTGGCCTTGGACAGCACCAAACTCGCCGCTGTCATGAAGACCGATTTTAGCGGCATCGCGGGTTTGTTCGCCACCACCGGCAAAGCCTCGGACAGCCTGACCACCTTTCTGTCCTCAACGAGCAGCACCAAAGCCGGCTCCTATCCGCTGACCGTCACGCAACTCGCCACTCAGGGCAATGAAACGGGAACTGCGGCGCCGACATTGGTGATAGACGCTAGCAATAATACGCTGGACATGAACATAAACGGACTCAACGCGAGCATCACGCTGACGAGCAAAACCTATGCCAGCGATCTCGAACTGGCCAGTGAAATTCAATCAAAGATTAATAGCGCCACCATCCTCTCCAGCGCGGGCATCGCCGTGTCGGCTACGGTCACCGGCGGCAAAATTTCTGTCACCTCGAACAATTACGGCAGCACCTCCAGCGTGGTGGCGACCGGCGGCAATGGGCTTGGCAATATTTTCGGCACGGCAATTTCAACCACGGGTGTCGATGTAACGGGTACAATCAACGGCGTTAACGCCACGGGCTCCGGTCAGATGCTGACCGCCAACAGCGGTGACGCGCAGGGTTTGTCTGTTATCGTCAATGGCGGAACAACGGGAAGTCGGGGTACAATCAGCTTCACGCAGGGCTATGCGTACGCGCTTAAAAACCTCACCGCCTCGGTTATGGCCAGCGGTGGTGTACTTAGCGCCAGCACGACAGAAATAAACAATTCAATCAAGAACTTAGCTGATCGCACTGCAGTATTAAAACAAAGGCTAATCGGCACGGAAGCGCGTTACCGCGCTCAATTCACCGCGCTGGATCAGATGTTATCCAGCATGAACGCCACCAGCACCTATTTGACACAGCAACTTTCAGCGCTATAACTTAACGGGACACCATCATGAGCACATCTGCCGCCATCAGTGCATACAACAAAATCGGCATTGAATCCGGGGTTGCTGCTGCGGATCCGCACAAGCTGATTTCCATGCTGTATCAGGGTGCGCAACTGGCCATCGCCAATGGAAAGAACGGCATACTGCGTCAGGATATCGCCGCAAAAGGTAAAGCGATTTCTCATGCCATCCTGATCATCGACAGCGGTTTGAACGCCAGCCTAAACAAAGAAGTCGGCGGTGATCTGGCGCTGAATCTGTCCGCCCTGTATGACTACATGAGCCAGCGCCTGTTGATCGCCAATCTGAACAATGACCTGGCCGCCTTGGATGAAGTCGCCGGTTTACTGGCGGGACTGAAGGAAGCATGGGACAGCATACGTCCGCAAGCAATCGCCGCGACCGCGCCGCCGATGTTGGAGCAAGGCGAGAGACGGCTGTACGCCAGAGGATAGCAACATGAGCGCCCAGCAAGTGATCCAGGCCTATGAATCGCTCGCCCAACTCAGCCATCAAATGCGCACCGCTGCCGATCTGGGCGAATGGGACAAACTGATCACACTTGAGCATCAGTGCGCCCAGCTGGTAAACCACCTCAAATCAACCGCCCAGACACCGCCGCCAGAGGGTGTGCAGCTTGAGCGCCAACTCCAGCTGATCAAGGAAATTCTGGCCGACGATGCCGAAATCTGCAAGCGCACAGGCAATTGGATGAGCCAACTCCAGCTCAACATGCAAAGCAACCGCCAGGAACAGCGCATCAATCAAGCCTACGGCGCGACATAAACGCCCGCTGCACATGATCCCCGCCAACCTGATTAACAGCTTACAGACGCTGTACCGGTCAGCCAAACCGCTCATCGTCGCTGCCGAAGCGCCCGCCAACCCGGTCAGCAAACTTGAACCCGGTCAACGTGTACAAGGCGCAATCCAATCGCAAGTGAGTCCCGGACTCTTCAAAGTACAGGTTGAGGGACAAGTATTGCAATTGCGCTTGCCGGGCCAATTACAAGCCGGTAACACGCTAGACCTGAAAGTGGAGGCCACCTCACCCAAACTCACTTTCAGTTTCTATGCATCTAGCAACCCGATTTCCACACAGGAACAAATCAGCGCAACCTCCCGCTTCATCGCCAATATTGCCGAGCTACCTTTAACCAGAACACTGATTGAATCGAGCTCGCGAAATGCCGTATGGCAGACTGGCGGAACGCCCCCGGACACCAGCCAACTCGCGGTGGCCTTGCGTGACACACTGGCCAACAGCGGTCTATTCTACGAATCTCACCAGGCTCAATGGGTGCGCGGCGAACGCAGCACCGCACAATTGCTGGTCGAACCGCAAAACCAGTTAAGCGAGAAAAAATCCGCAGAAACTACACCGTCCTCAGATTCGCCCTCTTCTGTTGCCAGTCAAATCGATCAACCCGTTTCGGACAAACCAAGCACAAACCTGCCGATCGCCAAGGAACTGGTCACGCTGGTACAACAACAACTGCACACACTCGAAACCCACCAACTGACCTGGAGCGGACAAATCTGGCCCGATCAGCATATGCAATGGGAAATTCAAGGACAGCCCGAGCAGCACGCACAACGTCCCGACGAGCGCCAGTGGAGCACCGAAATGGAACTGGCGATGGCTCATTTAGGCGATGTACATGCGCGTCTGGTCTACAGTCAAGGCGCACTCAAACTCGCCCTGCAATCCTCTGACGCCGCCGCCATCGAACTGTTTAATCGCCGCATGCCCGCTCTGCGCCATACACTATCCGAGGCGGGCATCGATCTGATCAGTGCGGTGATAGAAAAATCATGAGTCGCCCCACACCGAATGCGCAGCAAATCGCCGTGGCACTCGCCTACGGACAGAGTCAGGGTGCGCCTAAGGTCGTCGCAAAAGGGCGCGGCCTGATTGCTCAGGCCATCATAGAGCGCGCCTTGCAAAACGGCGTATACGTACATGAATCAGAGGATTTGGTCGGACTGTTAATGCAAGTTGAACTCGACCAGCAGATACCGCCGCAGCTGTATTTGGCCGTTGCAGAACTCCTCGCCTGGTTATATCGTTTAGAACATCAGGAATTGCCTGATTTTCCACCGCTGGCACAGCAATAATTTTGTTATCATATGCAACAATTTCAAAAAAGTGACTGCAACGACATGGAAACAGACATCCCTCTTAAAATCGAAATCCTGTCGAACGGTATAGACGATCCATACCGCATCACGTCGGCACGGGAAATTGAGTTTATTTTTCACAATATAGCCAAGAGCGATGCGCATATCGCACTTTATTATTCAGACACGAATGACTATATCGTGACGACCCTGCTGGGCGTGGACTCGACCGGACTATGGTTAAAGCAGGATCCGCTAAAATCTTATGACAGGCGCATTATCGAAAGCAACAAGCTGATCTTTGTCAGCTCGCATTTGCACGTCAAAGTACAGTTTTCTACTGACCGGATTCAGACGGCCACTTATCAGGGGCAATCGGCTTACTTTCTGGCGTTGCCCGCCAGCATCCACCGCCTGCAAAGACGAGAGTATTATCGCCTGATCACGCCGATTGCGGACCCCCTGCTCTGCGTCATTCCGGACACACATCCTAAAACCGAAGAGGAGGCGAGCAAAGATCATCCGCATCAGGTGACGATCATGGATATCAGCGGCGGCGGCGTCGGCTTGACTTGTGCCGAGCAGGATACATTGCTGGTTCCCGGTCAGACTTACCACAATTGTAAAATTGATTTGCGGGAAATAGGCGAATTTTCGGCGACCATAGAGGTGAAAAATCTGGCACTGCTATCCGTCCCTTCAGGTGAAATCGTCAGACGCGCCGGCTGTGAATTTAAAAATCTCGATGGCGCATCCACGATCATGCTGCAGCGCTATGTGACCGCGATGCAGCGCACCCGAGAAATGCTCTGAACGCCCGCGCATGCAGACTAAAAAACTTTACAATCAAAATGTTATATATTTAATAGACCCTGCGTACCGGGACAGGGGCATGACATAAGGAAGAACAGCTACAGGCCGCGTGATCTATGCGCGCAACAGCATCCTATAGTAAAGTTGAGCAAAGGTTAATAATGGATGTCCCTGTAAACGACAGCGCTGGCTCGCAGCTATCCATCCAACACGAGATAGAACAAGCCATGCGGCAAGCCGTCACGCAGCATCAGGCGGGAAACTTTCAACTGGCAGAGCAGCTCTATCTGGCCATTTTACAAGTCCATCCACACCACCCTGATGCCAACCACAACCTGGGTGTATTAGCCGTTCAGACTCATCAACCCGCACTCCCTCACTTTCTTGCCGCACTGAATGCCGATCCTGCCCGCGCCGAATTCTGGCTAAGCTACATCGAGGCGCTCATCGAAGCGAATCAATCGGACGAAGCTGCGCAAATATTAGCACTGGCCAGACAACAAGGACTGGAAGGTGAGCAGGTAGAGGCTTTGACGCGGCGTCTCCAGCCCAGTGCAACCGCTCAGACCGTTACTGCAGCGAAGAGCAAACCCAAAAAAACGACCCAGAACGGAAAAAAACATCCGGACACGCAAGAAATGAATGCGCTGTCAAACATGTTCAACAAGGGCTGCTTCGCAGAAGCTGTTTCGCCTGCAAGAAAAATGACCGAGCGCTACCCGTCGCACGGACTAGGCTGGAAGGCGCTGGGTATCGCATTGATACAGACCGGCAATATTCATGAGGCGCTAATACCCTTGCAAACAGCGGCCCGCCTGTTGCCTAAGGACATCGGTGTCTTCAACTACCTGGGCAATATACTCAACGAGACAGGACAACTGGGGGAGGCCGAACTTAACTATCGACGCATCTTGCAGATTGAGCCCAACCATGCCGAGGCGAATAGCAATCTGGGCAACAACCTAAGAAATCAGGGGAGGCTAGCCGAGGCAGAAGCCTGTTACCGGCGCGCACTAAAGTTCAAACCTGACTACGCTGTGGCGCACAACAATCTGGGCAACACGCTCTGGGAACAAGGACGCCTGAACGAAGCGGAAGCCAGCTTCAGGCGCGCGATACAAATTGCGCCCGACTTTGCTGCAGCTCATTGCAATCTGGGTAACAACCTGAGAAGCCAGGGAAAACTGACCGAGGCCGAAGCCTGTTACCGCCATGCGATACGGCTGGTTCCGGCCTTTGTCGAGGCACACAACAATCTGGCGATTACGCTGAAAGAGCTGGGCAGACTGGATGAAGCACTGGCCAGTTGCCGTCAGGCCGTCGCCATCAAACCTGACTACGCCGAAGCGCACAGCAACTTAGGTGGCGCCTTGCGGGAACTGGGAAGGCTAGATGAAGCCGTGCTGAGCTTCCGTTGCGCACTGGAACTGAAACCGGAATTTGCCGAAGCGGCCAGCAATCTGGGTGGCATCTTGCGACAACTCGGCCATCTAGACGAGGCAATGACGCATTGCCTAAAAGCGCTCCAGATCCAGCCAGATTATGCTGAAGCCTATTGCAACTTAGCCGGCGTTCAAAAAGAGTTAGGCTTACTCGACGAAGCCGCAGACAGTTGTGGTCGCGCCCTGCAGCTAAAGCCCGATTATGCAGAGGCTCACAGCAATCTGGGCACGGTATTACAGGCGCAGAGCAAGTTTGAATTAGCCAATGAAAGCTATCTCAACACACTGAGGCTTAAACCCGACTTCACGGCCGCACGGATGAATCTGGGATTTTCACAATTGTCTTGCGGGCAGCTGAGCGAAGGCTGGAAAAATCATGAATTCCGTGTTGCACTCGATCGTAAGCGATTCGCCCGACACCCCAGCTGGGCTGGTGAAAGTCTCACCGGCAAAGCCATCTTGATCTGGGGTGAGCAAGGTATAGGGGATGAAATCATTTTTGCCAGTCTCTATGCGGAAGTCATTGCACAGGCAGCGCGCTGCGTGATCG
>Ga0208863_1000963_pt1 | contig 21313 bp, 21 predicted proteins | sample RifOxyD3_FD_184040 | JGI IMG/M metagenome (GOLD analysis project Ga0208863, IMG submission 184040) | Soil microbial communities from Rifle, Colorado - Rifle Oxygen_injection D3 (SPAdes) | ecosystem: Environmental > Terrestrial > Deep subsurface > Rock core/Sediment | place: Rifle, Colorado...
CGGCGGGATCAGCAACCTGACCAACCTGCCTCCTCACGGCGGCACATCGGGTTTCGACTGCGGCCCCGGCAATCTGCTGATGGACGCATGGTGTTTGCAACATCAGGGCAAACCTTTTGATGCCGGTGGCGCGTGGGCAGCAACCGGACAAGTCTTGCCGGCGCTACTGAAACGGATGCTGAATGAACCATTTTTTGCACTCGCCCCCCCCAAAAGCAGCGGGCGCGACCTGTTCAACATGGCGTGGTTACAAAACCATTTGTTCTGGGACGAATCGCCCGAAGATGTGCAAGCCACCCTCACCGAATTGACTGCACGGACTATCGCCCAAGCCATAGACGAACAATGCAGCGGCGCTCAGGACATCTATCTTTGCGGAGGGGGTGCGCACAACCTGACGCTGCGCACCCGCCTCGCCGCCCTGCTGCCCGAATGCAGCGTGCAAACCACCGAAGCGACTGGTTTGGACGGCGACTATCTGGAAGCGATTGCGTTCGCCTGGCTGGCGCAACAAGCCATGCTGGGGCAAACAGCCAACTTACCGCTGGTCACCGGCGCAAATCACCCCTGCATACTCGGCGCGGTTTATCCGGCATAACGACTAAAAAAGCCCGCCGTCACACACCTCGGCATCACCTCAAACATCAGCTATCCGGCGAGTAATTTTATTGAACGGATGTCAGGAATCGAGACACAACCGACCGCCAAGCTTGGACATCTGACCGGCAGCTTTACTACAGACAGCAGGCCGTCAATTTAAGACGATGATTGGCCCTTGATCGGCCTTTGCCGACCTTAGTTAGTAGCAGAGCTCAGTTATTTCCGCTATGCCTACAAGAACGGACACCGTGGTTGAATTGTTCATTCAATATCCAGAAAATCAAAGCGGCCAACCCGCAAAAGATTTTCTCTGGCTCGTTCCGCATTTTCGCGGACCTGAGGGTCTTCAGCAGTCAAGCCTGCCTTCAAGATAGGCTTGGCCTCGTCAGCTGAAATGTACATCTGCGTGCCTTGGTCCATGGTATCCGTGATTTTCGCAAAGCATTCGACAACTAATGCCATGTGATTCGGAAGCAGTTTGTTTAGGGCTCTTACCTGAGGAGAACGTCCAACATCCTTTCCCCGGCCAAAATCGAGAATCTTCGAGTACGATTGCAGGCGCCAGTCGGGGTCGAGACATTCGGCTTCCAACCAAAAGGTAAATTCCTGAAGCTCCAGCGGCTCAGCGGCTTCAAAGCGCCAATCGAAAAAAGCGGTAATGCGATCGGTCAGAGTTTTATCCAGTTGACTTCCACTATTTCTCAGTGATCGACCAACATGATCGAAGAGCTGACCCCAGCGTTTGCGGTCGTTTGTTGACTTGTCATAAAAGCGCTCAAGCAGGCTTTCATCACCTGACAGAGGGTAGACCTCCCAAAGGTAGTAGGTGAAAAGGTGCTGGCCCAGTCTATCGACAAGCTCCTTACCTTCTCCTTCTTCGGTCGCCAGGATATTCAGGTTCTCTATTGCGTATTCAAACTCACCCCGCAGAATTTCAAATGTCAGCTTGATCGGGTGGTTAAAGCGGATATAGCTGCCGAAGGCATCCCGCCAAACGGCTTCATTTGCCTGCGGGAAAAAGATTTCTCGTAGCTGGGCAACCCAATTCCTATTGAGGGTGCAGAGGTTTCCGAAGTGCATCCCCAATAGCGCATGTTCAGCTCGGGTTAACGGGATTTCAGCATCCTCGGCTATACGCTTTGTGAGGATATTGGTCACTTCCGGCAAATTATCTTCTGGTAATTGACGGCGAACCCAGAAGCCGAAATTGACAAGGGATTCGAGTGCCCGACTGCGGGTATTGTTGATGGCCTCGGTAATAGGATCGTCACGGTTAAGCAGTACCGGGCGGTCGTGATCGAGCCGCCAGTCAAACTGAGTGCACGCCTGTTGAAGCAGATCGGCAAGGCCGTCCCTTACGGCAATTGGCGCATCCGTATCCTTGTTCACACATGCGTCAATAAAATCAACCACGGCCCGGCGCGAACGGCCCCAGTCGGGATGGTCGCGTGATTCGTCTCGTGGCTCGGGTTGTCCTTCCACTCGCGCCGTGTCCGGATGCGACAAGCCCCATGCACAGAACTCAATCCACTGGTCCAAGTGGTCGAAATTCTTTTCCTTGACGAGCTCAAGCATGGCCTTGAGCATGGCAGCGCCATAGACTGGCCGCGCAACCCTGTCACGGTTTGCCAGCCAGAAAGCCAGACGTTCGTCATCTGGCACAATCTTCTCTTTGAACATAGACTGAAAGACGCCAGCAAGCGCGGAGATATTGATCTCAACCAGCCAATTATCCTTGTCCCGATGCTCCTCGTTCCAGTCGTTCAGATAAGTCAGAAGTTCCTCATCCGTGAGTCTCTCAAGTTCCTCGGCAGACTTCGGGCTCCGGTAGCTGACCGAACCACCGGTTACCCCTCCATAGGGTGAGTAGCTGTCATCGGTAACAGTTTCAGCCGAGGCTTCGTCTTCCAGCTCATCGAAATATCGTCTGACATCCTCGCCTAGCAGTGCGGCAAATGGGCGTAGCTGCATACGATGAAAGTAGCGCTTACGTTGTAGAAAAGCCTCTTCACTGTATCGCTCACCTACCCATTCACGAAAATCATCTTTCGAAGGTCCATTGAGAATGGCTTCGAAAATGACCTTCCGTTCGTCCTCACTGAGCAAGCGTGGGCCGAAGTGTTCACTGGCATTGCGGATCATCAATTGGAATTCGTAGTGGTGCTCCCATTCGGGATAGTCTTCGTGATCAAGGATTTGCTCGCGTATCCATGGGAGGGTCTGCTCATTGGGGTGTGATGCGTAAAGGTGCTGCCGCAGACGCTTAAATACCTTCCAGCGATGATTTCGCAATGCCTGATCCAGAGTATCAATGGATTCCGGGGCTTTGCCATAGACCTGCTCACAGGCATAGGTCAGCGTCTGCAGCAGAGTTTCCTTCGCATCCTGATAGTCGCGATCCGGCTTATCCAGCCTCCGACACCAGATTTCCGAATAGTCCTGGTCGCTCCCTTTTTCGAACTCTTCCGGGAACATTCCCAAACGGATTATACTTGCCACCGCGTCAATCAGGATGCGCGAAACCTGATAGGGCTCATGCTCAGACAAGGGGCGAACGCCTTTCTCCAAGATTTGCTGATATTCCCATTGATCGAAACGCGGGACCGGTTCTAGCGAAGTGTTCCTGGATTCCGGGTCTTCTTTCCGTCTGGTTCGCTTTTCCTGTTCACGTGGATCTTTGCGGAACTCAACAAGCTTGAGTAATAAGGCAGGTGTAACTTCAGAAAGTTGTGAATCAAAAATGAATGGCTTGTTCAGCAAACTAATGATGAGCTCGTGCCCCCATCGGCAGCTCTCAATATAGGCTGCGATAAATCGAGAAAATCTCGAAACTGCGGCAGCCGAATCGGCTTGTAACACGATCTTCAAGATACCTTCCAAAATCCGAAAATTATCCGTATTCGGAAGTGATGAAATTATATCCATCACCTCAGCAGGCGCAGCGTCAAAAATGCGTATCAGATATTCGAGGGGTGGCCACCATGGGACAACATAATGCCCTTCAGTTGTTAGTTCTGCGTCTGGAAGATTGAGAAAATATCCTCTTTCAGAAAGATGCGTTAACCAAACAGTATCGTTAGCATTTTGGAAAAAGTAATCATAATTGGACCCTCTGCTCTCCAGCAACTGCATGACCCGCTCAATTTCAATTGGCGTCATCTGGTTCCCGCGAGCGAGTATGGCCTTCAGTTCCGTCAGATCTTCGGTTGTAATGGGTTTCGTAAGGTCAACGTCACCGGGCAGTCTTTCTTTACCTGACAATTCCGGCTGGAATGCCTCGATGTACTTCTCCAAATCGGGGAAATACAAAATGTAGCGTCTGCTCTCGCAGGCCTGTCGAAAATCGCTATCAAAGCCAATGACGGCAATGTTTGCGTGGTGCTGTTTATGATGCTGATCCAGTGAGCTGATAATGAACGCGTCTGGAAATTCCTTCGGTTTCTTTTCTGAGAAAGGCGGACGGATTTCAAAATACCAGTCAACGACATCCTCGAGATTGCCAGCAATCGGCAAGTTCTCAACGACAAAATGTTCTTTGAAGGTGGACCATTGCCGGCCCATCTCTTCAATGCATTTCGTTTTCAGCTCCTCTTGAGAAGGAATTGCAGCAAGAGCCAAGTTGTTGACAGGGTATGCCTTATGAGCACTTGTGACTGCATTGGAGGCCTTTTCGGCTTCCTTGGCAAAATGGCGGAGTAACTCGCGCTCCATAATTTTCGGGACGAGCAGGCGAAGACCGCCTTTGGCAAATGTGCCCGTTAAGGCGGTAAATGCCTTTGTGTCAAAACGTAGCCCTTGCCTTTTGAAGAACTCCGTATCGATATAGAGAGAGGTCGGAATATGTCTCATGGAGTTCACCGCTTAAGCTCTGTCGGTATTGTGGGGAGTTTTATCATCGAGATATATTTATCGTCCAACGTGGAGTTAGTGGCGTGCCCCGTATAAGCGTACCGTAAGGCTGGCAGGGGTTTCCCATAAACAGCCCCTTCCGAAACTTGATTCCTGAAATCTACCAGTAAATGACCATAGGTCATATAGGCAAAAGATACAGATTCCTGTTAATCGATAGCTGCTACAACCCCACAACCACCTGATGAGCTTTGAACTACCGTAAGGTTGAAAGCGGAAGTAACACAGGTTAGTTCCAGATGACGGCTTTGGCCGATTTCGGACAATTGCATGACTCTTCGATCGACTTAAGCATCACCATCGCCCTTTTTCCGCTTACCAAAGAGACGAATAATAAATTCAACAATTTTCGCTTCAAGCTCCGTGAATTGAGCTTCTTGACCCTCTGGTGTTGAATTTACCTTCCGACGGAGCCGGTAGTAGACAATGCCCCCTCCGCCGATTCCGGCAAGTGCAGCCCCTATTGAGGCAGGAATCCATATTGGGGTCGACGAGATAATGCCGGCAGACATTAGGGCGCCCGTAATTCCAGTTGCCCCGATGCTGGTACCAAAAATGCCGGCGCTACCGATGATGGAAGATGCTGTCCCAGAAACGGCTGCGGCTCCTGCTCCCAAGAGCGTGGCTCCGGTTCCGAGTATCGACGATATCGCCGCAGTGCTCAGATATGTACCGGCCACATATCCACTAGCAGAGGTGATAATCATTCCTCCTGCTGCGTGCGGAACCAAAGTTCCACCCGCAGCAAGCGCTTGTGCAATAACAATAAGAGGCAATGGCATACGATGATTTTCCTATATTCGATGCATAAAGGCTGAATTTTCCAAAGAATACCTGCCGCCCATAATAGATGAAAAACCACCATCTAAAATACTCGAAGATGGTGTCCGAATATTTTTGTAAAGCGGTCATATGCCACTTATGTTCTGTACGGCAGCTATGGCCGAACAGGGGATGCCAGTCGTTCTGCACCCAACTGTCTGCTGTGCAACAGAAACCAGTCACCCAAGCTTGAGACCTCGACGGACCGTTTATGGCACATTGTGCCACTTCCCGAATGTCAGCTTTATAGTCTTTCAAAAAAAGGCCGGATAAAAGTCTTATCCGGCCTGCATGCACAAGAAAACCGTGCTCTTATGCCGAGAACGACGATCCGCAACCGCAGGTGGTGGTAGCGTTCGGGTTTTTGATAACGAACTGCGAGCCTTCCAGCCCTTCCGTGTAGTCGATTTCTGCGCCAGCCAGGTATTGAAAGCTCATCGGATCGATCAGCAATTGCACACCATTTTTTGTCAGCACGGTGTCGTCTTCGTTGACGATTTCGTCGAAGGTAAAACCGTACTGAAAGCCGGAACAGCCGCCGCCGCTGACAAATACGCGCAGCTTGAGCTCGGCATTACCTTCTTCCTCAATCAACTGCTTTACCTTGTCCGCAGCACTATCGGTAAACAACAACAATTCCGGTGATTCTGTTACAACAGCTTCAGTCATTGCATTCATAATTTTTCCTTAAGATTGTTGGGTACTGCTTGTTTTAAAGACCAGAATATTTTCCTGTACATTGCCATCAAGGTGAACCAGTCGGCCTTCAAGAACTGCACCTATCTGAATTTCCAGGGTTTTATAATGCACGTCGCCTGTGACACGGGCTTTGCTGTGTAGTTCCAGATATTCACTTACCGTCACGGCACCACAAATAACGCCATTAACCACCAGATGGGTGGCATTGACTTCACCCGTCACGCTTCCCTGTTCGCTCAACACCAGCGTAGACGACTTGCCCGGCGTGGCGATCACGTTCCCGATCACTTGGCCATCAATGCGCATACCGCCACTGAAGCTCACATTCCCGTCAATGACCGTATCCGCACCAATCAATGTATCAATCCGGTTTTGTGGCTTGCTGTATTTCTTGTTGAACAAATTTTCCTCCTGATCTAACGAGCATGGCAAGAAAGCCACCCCTGATAATGAAACCTGCCATGATCGTTCCCTCACCCCCGTTCCCCCTCTGATGGAACTACTAGCCATTCCACTAAGCCAGCACACCCTAAAGGGTACAAGAGCTGGCAAGTGTCTGGTTATCCCAGAGGGCGAGGAGTACGGTTCGTCGCTTCGCGAGTTTCACGTTAACGGATTGCTAAAGATTGACGCTCTGCCGAACCTTGGGCTCGCGTGCTCCTTGCTCAAACAATCGTACCTGAATATTTTGCAATTGCGCATCGGGAGGCAGCATTACGTTTTGCTCCAGACGCTGATAATACTTGAAATTTAATTTGAATTGGGCATACCCTGACACATCCGCGGGGAATAGCCGTGTCGTTTTCCGTCCATTTTGCACCACTGTCGCAACCAGTTGATAACCGCCGATGAACTCTTTGACGCGCTGACCGCTCTGCACCAACAACATGCGCACACGATATTCACCACGAATCTGATCTCGCTCCAGGGTCAAGCGATGAATCGCCAATTCGCCTTCCTTGCCATTCGTTGCCGTCAGATTCTGGAAGAAATTCAAATCACCCTGCAAGCGGGCATTTTCTTCATGCAAAACTTTCATTTGCCGCTCTGTCTCCTGACTGCGACCCTGCTCCATCTGAATTTGCTGTTCGTATTGCGCAACTTTTTTGTTGAGCTGCACATTTTCATCAGTCAGCCCGGCAAGTCTTACCTTCAAGCCCGTCAATTCACGCTGCGTTTCTCCGCTGTGAAAACCGGCAAATTCCAACCCGCTTTCATAGGCGAACCAGACCAAGCCACCCGCGCCCAACACAAACGGCAATATCATAAACCAGCGCAAATACCAGGCGATATGCGTGCGCACCGATAAGCGCGGCGCAGCGATGCCGAATCTGCGTTTAACCTGACGCAACACCTTAATGGCAGCCTCGCACGATCAGGGGAGCAGAGGAACGATATTCAAGGCCGCATTCTCGTCAAAACCAAACATGATGTTCATATTCTGCACCGCCTGCCCCGCCGCACCCTTAACCAGATTGTCGATCACCGACAAAACCACCACCGTATCACCGCCTTGCGGGCGATGCACGGCGATACGACAACGATTCGAGCCGCGCACCGAGCGCGTTTCGGGATGGCTGCCTGCGGGCATCACATCAACGAACGCTTCATTTGCGTAGCGCTGCTCGAACAAGTCCTGCAAGTCCACCTCGCGCGTCAGCCTGCCGTAAAGCGTGGCATGAATACCGCGTATCAATGGCGTGAGATGCGGCACAAAGGTCAGCCCCACGTCATTATTTGTTATACGCGCCAGCCCTTGTTTAATTTCAGGGAGATGACGATGCCCGGCCACACCATAGGCTTTGAAGTTATCGCCCGCCTCGGCAAAAAGCGCAGGAATTTCCGCACGGCGACCCGCGCCCGACACACCCGATTTGGCATCGGCGATCAGACTACCCGGCTCAATGAGACCCGACTCAAGCAAGGGAATAAAACCCAACTGAACCGCCGTGGGATAGCAACCAGGATTGGCAATCAGGCGGGCTGATTTGATTTTCTCGCGATTGAGTTCCGGCAGACCATACACGGCCTCAGCGACCAGATCCGGGCAGGCATGCGTCATGCCATACCATTTTTCCCACGACGCGATATCCTGCAAACGAAAATCTGCTGCCAGATCGATCACCTTGACGCCTGCCTCCAGCAAAGCGCGCACCTGCTGCATCGCAATACCATTTGGCGTAGCAAAGAACACCAGATCGCATTGCTCCAGATGCGCTTCGTCGGGATGCACAAACAGCAAATCGACAAAACCACGCAGACTGGGGAACATTTGGTTCACCGCCGTGCCGGCATCGGCGCGCGAGGTAATCACCCGCAACTCAACCTGTGGATGCAGCGCCAGCAGGCGCAACAATTCAACCCCGGTGTAACCCGTCCCGCCCACTATGCCAACTTTAATCATCTGTCGCCCCTTTTTTAATGCACGGCATGATAAAGCAAAAACCGCCCGAAGGCGGTTTTTGTAATTCGACCCAGCGATTAACGCTTGGAGAATTGCTTCCTGCGGCGCGCCTTGCGGAAACCGACTTTCTTACGTTCGACTTCACGTGCATCACGTGTCACCAAACCGGCTGCCTTCAAGACTGGCTTGAAGTCAGCGTTGTAGTCTATCAAAGCACGAGTGATGCCGTGGCGAACCGCGCCCGCCTGTCCTGCTTCGCCGCCGCCTGATACGTTAACCATGATATCGAACTGGCTCAGTGTTTCGGTCAGTGTCAATGGTTGACGGACAATCATGCGTCCCGTTTCGCGAGAGAAGAACTCATCAACCGGCTTGTCGTTTACAACGATATCGCCTTTACCTGCCTTGATGAATACACGTGCAACCGCGCTTTTGCGGCGACCCGTTCCGTAGTTATAAGATACGCTCATGATTACGCCTTCAACAAGTTAATGAGTGTCGGTTGCTGCGCTTCGTGTGGATGCGCAGGACCTGCATACACCTTCATTTTGCGCAACATCGCGTAGCCCAACGGGCCTTTAGGCAACATGCCCTTGACGGCTTTTTCCAGAACACGGGCCGGATGACGGCCTTGCATCTTGGTGAAGTTAGTCGTGTATAGGCCACCTGGATAACCAGTATGGCGATGATACAACTTGGCTTCAGCCTTGTTACCTGTTACTCGCAACTTATCCGCATTGATGACTACGACGAAATCGCCCGTATCCACGTGTGGGGTGTAAATTGCTTTATGCTTGCCGCGCAGACGCGAAGCAATTTGTGCTGCCAGACGGCCGAGCACTTGATCAGCAGCATCAACCAGAAGCCATTCGTGCTGGACTTCATGTGCTTTTGCGGAAAATGTTTTCATATCCACTATTCCTAAAATTCTATATTGAAACCTCGAAGGGCGCGAATTCTAGTGCATTCAACCTGCCCCTGTCAAATGATATTTGGCTAACCTCATGAGCACAGCCATGTTATTAATTGTCCGCGCAGGGTAAATCACATCTGCAGTATTCAATCATTGCTGCTATTTGTAATAATATGGCCAAATTCTGTATTCTGAAAATCCCTCATGTCCTGGTTTGCAACTAATTTCATAAGTGCGTTCATGCTGCCTCCGCTGAGTCTGCTGCTCTTGCTGTTGCCTGGCATTTTGCTTTTCTATCGGCGCCCCGCGCTTGCCCGCCGCTTGTTTATCGCGTCATTTGCATTGCTTTGGCTGGCTTCCACGCCCTATATAGCTGACGGCGCCTTGCATCTGCTGGAGCGACAAACCTCAGCGCTGAACAAACAGTCACAGAGCGCTTCGGCCATTGTGATACTGGGTGGCGGCACGTATTTTCGCGCGCCTGAATATGCAGGCCAGGACACAGTCAGTGAGGCCGCTCTGGTGCGTTTACGCTATGGCGCCAGACTGCAGCGTGAATTGCAACTGCCCATACTGGTGACGGGAGGCCAGCCACTCGGCAATACCGTTTCAGAGGCGCAACAGATGCGCATTGTCCTTGAACATGATTTTCAGGTTCCGGTGCGCTGGACAGAAAACAACTCTGACAACACACTTGAAAACGCGCGCAATTCGTTTCAGACGCTGCATAAGGTCGGCATCAAAAAAATATATCTGATCACCCACGCCTGGCATATGCCGCGCTCGGCAACTGTTTTCCGCCGCGCGGGATTTGAGGTCATCGAAGCGCCCACTGCGTTTACCACACGCCACCAACTCAACCTGCTGACCTTCATTCCACGCGCAGAATCGTTGCGCGACAGCAAAATTTTTATCCATGAAATAATCGGTTTGCTTTGGTATCAGGCAAAATCAACATTTTCTCACTAAACAAGGAAATAGCATGAAAGCACGTGTCAAATGGGTAGAACAAGTTTCATTCCTGGGTGAAACCGAAAGCAATCACGCCGTACTGATGGACGGCGCACCCGCTGTCGGCGGTCGCAATCTCGGCCCGCGCCCGATGGAAATGCTGCTGCTCGGCGCAGGTGGCTGTACCAGTTTCGATGTAATCTCCATCCTGAAAAAAAGCCGCCAGGCCGTTACCGACTGCTACGTAGAGCTGGATGCAGAGCGCGCCGACACCGACCCCAAAGTATTTACCAAAATACACATGCATTTTGTCGTCAAGGGAAAAGACATCAAGCCGGAGGTGGTTGAAAAGGCCATCAAACTTTCGGCTGAAAAGTACTGCTCCGCCTCCATCATGTTGGGTGCCACTGCGGTCGTGACCCACGACTTTGAAGTGATTCAGGAGCAGGACTAAAACCTGACTCACGCGGAGGCGCGGATAACCAGCCACTTGGCCACCGTTATTTGGTAGCCTAGCGGAGTGGCTAGTTGTTTCATCAGGACGCTGAGAAATTCAAAAACAAAATAAAGTTAATTCCGTCACATAAATTGACATGAGGATGAGGGGGCAGGTAACCTTAAAATCTCAAGGGATTACCTTAGAACGGAACTGTCATGATAAGCAGAAAGCATCAGAGCGTCATTCGCGCTCAATTAACTGAATTTTCTTTGCCGCCGATTACAGACGGGTTGGTTCTTGGTCGGCTGTCGCCCATCGGTCACGTTGCGGTTGGCACGGCGTTGAGCTTATTGACTACAACAGCGTTTGAACACTTGCCTATAGAGGATGACGTCATCGGCGATGTACTGATACGCAGCGCCATTTTACGTAAAACATCCAAGGAGCAGCTTATCAATTTTGTGCTTCAGGAAATCAAGCCGGTTATGGGTGCGGAAGAAATCATTCGTTTGGATATAAAAATCGAGATTTTGCTTGAGGTAAAGCAGTCATGAGTTCGGTTTTACAGGTTAAGGATTATCTTTGCACGCGCATGCTCAAAGTAGGCGCTTTTCAAAAGTACCGGGATGTCATCGTTGAGAGCGAAGCCAGACCGAATGTATTCGCCGTGTTTGACATGGAAGATGTTTTTTTGGGTCTGGTGACGGTAAATCAGGCCGGGTTGTTTCCCGCGCGCGTATTTTCTGACTTGCTGGTACGCAAAGAGCCTCAGCCAATCCTGCTGAACACGCCATTGGATGAAGTGATGGCTCGCTTTAAGGTTGAAAAGAGCGAATTTATTGCGGTCATTGATAATGGTAAATTTGTTGGCGTTGTTTCCGAACCCAGCCTGTTTGCCGGCCTGGTAAAAAAACTGGAGGCCGAACTCGACTATAGCAAGTTGGCCTCACTGGTATTTGAAAACACCTCCGAAGGGATACTAATCGCCGACCCCGCCGCTCACATCATTCACGTAAATAGTGCTTTTACCAAGACAACTGGCTACCAGCTTGAAGAAGTGGTCGGCAAAACGCCCAACATACTTCATTCCGGTTATCAGGATAAAGGATTCTATGAAGGAATGTGGCGAGCGTTGCTGGAAATCGGTGAGTGGGAGGGGGAGCTATGGAATCGCCGCAAAAATGGCGACATTTATCCGGAGTGGTTGCATATCAATGCAGTGCATGATGCGGATGGGAGGGTTGTCAATTACGTGGGCGTATTTTCGGACATCGGTCCGAATAAGGAGATACAACGCAAGCTACAACAATTGGCTTTCTTCGATCCGCTCACCGCTTTGCCAAATCGCCGCCTGTTCAATGACCGGCTTGAACACACAGTTTTACAAGCTGGTCGCCAAAATGAAGTTTTTGCGCTGCTGTTCATTGATCTGAACAGGTTCAAGAATATTAACGATGCATTTGGACATGCAACGGGCGATAAGCTGTTAAAGCACGTTGCAGCCTCTATCAGCAGATCTGTACGCGAATGCGATACCGTGGCACGGTTGGGAGGCGATGAGTTTACCGTGATACTGTCGGACTGCCATGAAATAAGATCGGCAGTGGCTGTTGCAAACAAAATCGGTCATGCCCTCAACGATCCGATTGCATTTGACGGCCATGAGTTTCTGGCATCGGCTGCTATCGGAATATCGCTCTATCCCGTAGATGGGGTGACTGCGGAGGAGATGACCCAAAGTGCAGATGTTGCGATGTTCAACGCTAAAAGTGAAGGCGTTGGATTTCGTTTTTATAGCCCGGAAATGAATAGCGGTATCGCCGATCAGCTGGCAATCGAATCAGCGATCAGAAATGGCGTAGAAAAAGGTGCATTTTGGCTGGCATGGCAACCACAGGTCAATCTGGCAGACAACACGATTATTGGTGCGGAGGTGTTAGCACGTTGGCGGCATGAAGGCAGGGATATTCCGCCTTGCCAGTTTATCCCTATTGCAGAAAATTCAGGGCAGATTGGCATGTTGGGAGATTGGATATTCAGGGCTGCGTTGGCTGAGGCGGATGAGTTCAATAAATTTTTTGATTGTCGTTCGTTTCAGGTGGCCGTGAATTTTTCTCCATTGCAACTGAAGAATGACGACGCATCTCAGCTGGTGTCTGAAATGCTGGAGAAATACCATTTCAATCACGGCTGTTTGGAAGTGGAGATTACCGAAAGCGCTCTTGTGGATGGGCAACAAGGTGCAACGTCGTTCTTGAGTAAACTCAGAGAGCTTGGTGTTGCGGTGGCGATAGATGATTTCGGCACAGGCTATTCCAATCTTTCCATTCTGAAACGGTTTCATATCGATAAATTAAAAATAGATCAGTCATTCGTTTTCGATCTGGCAAAGAACCAGACCAGCCGACAGATTGTTGAAGCGATTATCAAAATGGCGCATAGCTTGGGGATGTCCACATTGGCTGAGGGAGTCGAGACCAAAGAGCACGCAGACATGTTGCGTGAAATGGGGTGTGACTATGCACAGGGTTATTTTTTCAGCCGTCCGATTGCGATGAATGAATTAAAAAAGCTGTATGTTCCCTGTGCGGATGGAAAAGTTTACTTGGGCGATAAGGAATTATTCGAAAGCCATTAACTTCCATTGATCCGGTCAGATGAAGGAAGATATGAATCAGATACTAACTCAGCAACTGGATTCCGGCCTTCGCCGGAATGACGAATAAATCAGCGTTTCCTTAGCTTTTCTCCGCGTCCTGATGAAACAACTAGCCACTCCACTAAGTTACCAAATAACAGCGGCCAAGTGGCTGGTTATCCGCGTCTGTCGCGTGGGATGATTTTTTAGCTTTTAAACCCTAACTTATAGCCGACACCATGAACCAAGTCTTTCTTTATGACACCACGCTGCGTGACGGCACGCAGCGTGAGGACATTTCCCTGTCCGTTGACGATAAGCTGGTCATTTCCAAACGGCTGGCCGATTTCGGGTTTCACTATATCGAGGGCGGCTGGCCAGGTTCCAACCCCAAGGACGCCGAGTTTTTTGCCCGTGCCGCCAAACTGAATCTGGGTCAGGCCAAACTCGCCGCCTTCGGACGCACCCGCCAAAAGCACCTGCCATGCAAGCAGGACAGCAATTTGCAGGCGCTCCTTGATGCCCGCACACCCGTTGTCACTATGGTGGGCAAGAGCTCCGACTATCATGTCAAACTGGTGCTCGCGACCACTCCTGATGAAAATCTGGCCATGATCCGCGACAGCGTGGCCTATATGAAAACCCACGGACGCGAAGTCGTATTTGATGCAGAACATTTTTTCGACGGCTTTCTGGCCAATCGCGACTATGCGCTGGCGACGTTACGGGCGGCGGCTGATGCCGGCGCAGACTGGCTGGTGTTATGTGAGACCAACGGCGGCAAACTGCCCTGGGAAGTCGAGGAGATCGTGCGCGAAGTGCGCCAGCACATTGTCACCCCGCTGGGCGTGCATTGTCATAACGACACCGGCTGCGGCGTGGCCAATTCGCTGGCGGCAGTGCGCGGCGGCTGCACTCAGGTTCAAGGCACCATCAACGGCTATGGCGAACGCGTCGGCAATGCCAACCTGACCACCATCATCCCCAATCTGCAGCTCAAGATGAACCGGCCGGTCGTCAAACCGGAACAGTTGCGCGAGCTGACTTCGCTGTCTCACTTCATCGCTGAAATCGTCAACCTCAAGCACTACAACCATGCGCCCTACATCGGCCACAGCGCCTTTGCGCACAAGGGCGGCATCCATGTCGCGGCGATACTCAAAGCCGCCGACACCTACCAGCATATTGACCCGGCGCTGGTCGGCAATGCGATGCGTTCCGTGGTTTCGGAACTGTCAGGACGCGGCAACATTCAGTTCCATGCAAAAACATTGGGCATAGACCTCAATAACGAAGATGCCCAGCGCGTATTGGGCCACATCAAACATCTGGAGCATGAGGGCTTCACCTTTGAAGCGGCAGAGGCCAGCGTGGAATTGATGCTGCATCGTCTGCGCCCCAACTATGTTCCGCCGTTCGAGTTAATTGATTATTTTGTCGTTACCGAGCGCCGCCATAGCCGCGGCTTTCTTGCCGAGGCGACTGTCAAAGTAAAAGTGACGGGGGAAGTAAAATTTGTCGCGGCAGAAGGCAATGGGCCGGTCAACGCTTTGGCGGGTGCCTTGCGCAATGCACTGGAGGGCGTTTATCCGATATTAAAGACCGTGCGACTGATCGACTACAAAGTACGCATTCTGGATAGCGCCAAGGGCACCTCCGCACGGATACGCGTGCTTATCACTTTTCAGGGCGGAGGCCATGTCTGGACGACTGTGGGCGCGAGTACCAATATCATTGATGCCAGTTGGCATGCGCTTTCGGATAGCCTGGAGTATGCGCTGGTGAAATTGAACGATACCGAGAAAATCTCACCACCTCTTGCCGAATTAAGGACTGAGGACTGAGGGCTGAGGACTGGGGACTGCCTTGTTTTCTCCCCATTTCGGCATCAGTGTGTTCGCCACGCCGAGATGATCGAGGATGCGCGCCACCACGAAATCCACCATGTCCTGCACGCTGGCAGGCATGTAGTAGAAGCCCGGGTTCGGCGGCATGATGACCGCACCCACATGGGCGAGTTTAAGCATATTTTCCAGATGAATCACTGAAAAAGGCATTTCGCGCGGCGCGAGTATCAGCGTGCGCCGCTCTTTCAGCATCACATCTGCGGCGCGTGCGATCAGGTCGTCACTGATACCGGCGGCAATCTTACCCAGCGTACCCATGGTGCAAGGGCAGATCACCATCGCATCTCCGGGGTTAGAACCGGAAGCCATCGGTGCGTACCAGTCGTCGCGCCCGAATACTTTAAGTTCACCGCTAAAGGCACCCAGACGTTCGAGCAGCATTCGCTCGGCATCTTGCGGGCGGATCGGCAACACCAGATTCATCTCCTGTTTTGCGACGATCTGTGCCGCCTGAGAATACACCAGATGCACGCGCTGCCCGCTGTTCAGCAGGCATTCCAAAAGACGCATACCGTAAGGCATGCCGGATGCACCAGTAAAGGCGAGGGTGATGGTTTTCACGAAATACTGATCTCCAAGGTAATAAAAGCACGGTCCACGAAAGACACTAAAAGCACGAAAGAAAAAAATCAAAAACTAAACAGTTTTACCTAAACTTTCACATCAATTTCTCATTTACAACCCGGTATTTTTGGAGCATTTTTTCGTTTTCGAGCTTACGCCCTGAAGTAAAATTCCGGCTTAACCCATTTCGTGACTTTCGTGTTTTTCGTGGACGAACTCCTCCATGAAACGTGCGGCAATCAGACCGTTCACTGTGCCGAACACCAGTGCTGCGGCGGCGAATATCGGGATCAGATAGGCGATGCCCGCATGCGGAATCAGCCACAGGTACACGATTGCCATCTGGCCTGCGATATGTGCAAAAGCGGCGTAAATGCTTAGGCTGACTGGGCCAAACCAGCGCGATGGCAAATGTTGCGCCAAGGCCAATACCAGCAGGCTCAGCAACGCGCCGGACAGACTGAGAAAAAAACCCGGCGTAAGAAAATTACCAAACAACAAGCTCCCCGCAAACACGCGCAGCAGCGACACCCACGCGGCGGTACGCCAACCGTATCGTGCCAGCACGATCAGGGTGACAATATTGGCCAGGCCGGGCTTTACACCGGGCAAGGGTGACGGAATAGCCGCTTCCAGCACAGTCAACCCGAGTGCCACCGCTGCCATGCGTGCAATATGGTGGTCTTCGGCAGTGGCATCAAGTTTAATGATTGAGCTGGTCATATTTTTTAAGGACTGATGCACGAGGGCTGAGGACTGAGTAAACCCGTTGCTCCGCTTTCCACTCGTGCCTCAGCACTCATTCCTGCACTAGTAGTTGAGGCTGTCATAGCGTTTGTGACTGCCCAGCAGTTCGACGCTCACCTGATTCGGCAAGCACAGTGCAATCTCGCCCGCGTGTTCCAGCCAGCCCTGACGTACACAATATTGACGTGGACCGGGATCCGAAACGATGCGTACTTTACGATGCTGTATCAATATCAGACTCATTCCCAACGGTCCGGGCACTTCTATCTTCTGGTCACGCGAGAGCGGCACTTCACGAAATATTTTCCCGCCGCTGCGTATCACCACCTTGTCGGCAAGTTCACCGCTCCACAGCGACAAGGTGAGCCACACTACAGCAACGCTGCCTGAGAGCAACGTCAGCCAGTCGCCCGGACGGATGTGCCGCAGTGCATGCATCAACTTAGTTCGCGGTGGCGCAACAGCACTTGTTGCCGTGTTTGAAAATACTGGCTGAGTTTTTCGCTGAAATATACGGAGCGGTGCTGCCCGCCGGTGCACCCTATCGCCACGGTGAGATAACTGCGATTATCCGCGATAAAATGGGGTAGCCAGCGTTCTACAAAGTTGCGTATGTCGTCAAACATCTGCTGTGTTGCAGGTGTACTTTCCAGAAACTCGACGACAGGCACATCTCTCCCCGTCAATGGACGCAGTTGCGTGTTGTAATACGGATTGGGCAGACAGCGCACATCAAACACGAAATCGGCATCCAGCGGAATGCCATGTTTGAAGCCGAATGACTCAAACAACAGCGTCAGCCGTGCGCGGTCCAGCTTGATGAATTGCTTGATCCAGACGCTGAGCGCATTGGTTCTGAGTTCGCTGGTATCTATGTGATGTCCGATATTGCTAATCTCGGCAAGCAGTTCGCGCTCGTATTGGACGCATTCCGGCAAAGTCCGCACACCATCGCTCAATGGATGCATGCGGCGTGTCTCGGAAAAGCGTTTCACCAGCGTATCGCTCTTTGCATCCAGAAACAGCACATGCACCGCCAAATTTCTTTGCATGATCTGCAACAATATATCCGGCAACCCCTCTACGCTATTAGCGCTGCGCACATCAATACTGACCGCGATATTGACATATCCCGCATCCAGCAAGTAATCAACCAGACTATTCAGAAGTTCGGCAGGCAAATTATCTACGCAGTAAAAACCGCTGTCTTCCAGCACTTTGAGTGCGACACTCTTTCCTGAACCGGAAAGACCGCTCAACACAAATAGCTGCATATCAGTCACCCGCCAACATTTGATCGTGCCGACTGACGAATTCCTGCATGGTATTGATACCGCGTTGTTGCAGTACGAAGTTACGCGCCGCCGTTTCCACCAGCACCGCGAGGTTACGACCTGCCACCACGGGGATATTCACCGTGTTGATTTTCACTCCGAGAATGTCCTGGTGCGTGGCCGCCATGGGCAGCCGTTCCATTCTTGACAGATCGCCCTCCTGGGTTCGATGCAGGTGCACGATAAGCTTCAGACTCTTCTTGCGTCTCACAGCGGTTTCACCAAACATGGTGCGTACATTCAACATACCCAAACCACGCACCTCGAGAAAATCGCGCAGCAGCTCGGGGCAGCGTCCTTCTAGCGTATCCGGGGTGATACGATGCAATTCGACGACATCATCGGCTACCAGGCCGCTGCCACGCGTGATGAGTTCCAGCCCCAGCTCACTCTTGCCGACCGCGCTCTCTCCGGTAATCATGACACCCACACCCAGCACATCCAGAAACACGCCATGGCGCGTCGTGGTTTCAGCCAGCTCCATGGCCAGATAATGGCGGATCAGCCACATCAAATGCACACTGGTTTTAGTGGAAGCAAACAACGGAATACTGGAGCGATTGGCAAAACTGATCAATTCCGGCGGAATATCAACCGTACCCGCAACAATCAAACAGGTCGTGCCATTTTGTTCAATTTGTTCAAAAGCCTGATTGCGTTCAGCCAGGCTCAGATTGCGCAGATAATCGAGTTCAATTTCGCTCAATACCTGCACCCAACTTGGATGAATCAGACTGAGGTGCCCGACCATCTCGCGATTGGAGGCTTCAACAGCCTCGCTGTCTATAATGCGATCGACTCCATCGGTACCTGCCACGCGAATAAGCTGCAGCCGCACCTGCTTATCTTCAAACAATTTCCGAATATCCACCTGGCTCATGCCGCGCCGTTCCAGTCACAAAACAGCTGATGGGTGCTGACGCTGTCTTCGCAGGCCAGCAACAGCTTGCGGAAAGCTTCATCGCTGAACATTTGTGCCAGTTCACCGAGAATTTGCAGATGCAAGTCAGTAGCCAGCTCGGGAACCAGCAATACAAAAATCATTGTGACGGGTTGACCATCGGGCGCATCGAACGGAATCGGGTGAGTCGTTCTGACAAAAGCGGCTGTCGCTTCGCGCAACTTTGGAATACGCCCATGCGGAATAGCCACGCCTTGCCCCAGACCGGTAGAGCCCAGTTTTTCCCGGGCAAACAGGCTGTCAAACACTTGGCTGCGTGCTATCTGCAGATGGTTTTCAAACAGCAAGCCCACGCGTTCAAACACGCGTTTTTTGCTGGTTGATTCGGTATCCAACAGAATATTGTCGGCTACCAGAATTTGGCTGATTAAGTTCATCGTCGTAATGCCCTAAGCAAAAATGGACGGCATCGCTGCCGTCCATAGTGTTCTATTCTTCGACTACATTGCCCGTTTCATCATGGCGACGTGCAGACAGTTTGTCTTTGTGCTTTCTCACCTGACGATCCATGGTATCGACCAATGCGTCAATTGCGGCATACAGATTTTCATCCTGGCATTCCGCAAACAGATCCTTACCGCTGATATGGATGGTGGCTTCAGCCTTTTGTTGCAGTTTTTCAACCGAAAGAATGATGTTTATGTCCATCACATTGTCGAAATGACGCTTGATTTTACTGAACTTGCCCGTCGCATATTCGCGAATAGCAGGCGTAATTTCCAGGTGGTGTCCGGTTATATGGAGGTTCATTTTATGCTCCTTGTTTTAAAGTGATTTACGGAGATTCACCGGGAGTATATGCAACGCTTCCCGATACTTTGCTATGGTGCGGCGGGCGACTACGATGCCCTGCTGCGCCAGAATTTCTGACATGCGTCCGTCCGTAAGGGGTTTGCAGGTATCTTCGCCGCCGACCAATTGTTTAATCAGTTCGCGTATTGCAGCAGAAGAACAGACGCCCCCACTTTCCGTGACTAAACCGCTGCCAAAGAAATATTTAAATTCATAAATTCCACGCGGTGTACGCATGTATTTCTGCGTGGTGCTGCGCGAAACAGTTGATTCGTGCAACTCAAGGGTATCGGCTATTTCACGCAAAACTAAAGGGCGCATGCCGATTTCACCATGTTCCAGAAAAGCTCCCTGCCGCTCGACTATGGCTTGAGCTACGCGCAAGATAGTCTCAAAACGTTGCCGCAAACTCTTCACCAGCCAGCTCGCCTCCTGCAATTGCGCCACTAACGGTGAACCTGACTTATCATCCCGTTGCTGCAAAATATTTGCATACATCTGATTGACCCGCAGCTTGGGCATAGCTTCAATATTGAGGCGTGCGCGCCATTTATCCTTGTATTTCTCGACTATCACATCGGGTATGACGTAATCGGCAATGCTACGGTCGAATTCGTCACCCGGCTTCGGGTTCAGCCCGACAATCAAATTCTGTGCTGCGCGCAAATTATCATCCGAACAACGCAGCAGCTTTTTGATTTTGGCAAAATCATGGGATGCCACCAGGTCGAGATGTTCACTCACCAGACTGATCGCCAGACCGCGCTGCGCGGTATCTTCTGGCAATGCCTTGAGTTGCAGTGCCAGACATTCGCTCAAACTGCGCGCGCCTATGCCGGGCCGGTCAAGGTATTGCAACTGCACCAGCGCCGTTTCCAGATCATCCAGCGTGAGCGCAAGCTCTACTGGCAAAATCTCTACCAACTCAGTCAGATCCTGCGCCAGATAACCATTATCGTCCAGCGCATCAATCAGCATCCCAACGACTTGCTGGTCTTTACTGTCCAATTGACTCACCGAGAGCTGACTATGCAAATACTCGCGCAAACTGGCTTGTTGAGCCGCCTGTTCTGGATACGCGTCATTTTCGTCGTCATCACCGCGTGGTGTGGCAACGTTGTTATTCCACTCAAAAGCCTCACTGGAACTACTGTCATCCTCGCTGCGCGTCTCTGCGGGCTGGTCATTTTCCGAACTCACGCTGCCGTGCGACCCACCGGAAAAATCACTAAATCCCACTTCCTCAGCCAATTCAAGCATGGGGTTTTCTTCGATCATGCGCGAAATTTCCTGCTGCATCTCATGCGTAGAAAGCTGAAGCAGTCGAATTGCCTGCTGCAACTGAGGCGTAAGCGTCAGTTGCTGGGACATGCGAAGATGTAAAGATGCTTTCATTACCTGCTTTTATAACTGGAATATTCCCCGGGCTGGCTTTACGTCAAAGTTTGAAATGCTCACCCAGATAAACCTTCCTCACGCCCTCATTGTAGATGATTTCATCCGGCTTGCCTTCCGCCATGACGGCTCCGGCGTTAATAATGTAGGCGCGATCACAAATACCCAAAGTCTCGCGCACGTTATGATCAGTAATCAACACACCAATATTACGCTCCTTGAGAAAGCCAATAATTTT